>PDWJ01000315.1_pt1 | contig 73507 bp, 50 predicted proteins | sample 1430881 | NCBI WGS metagenome assembly PDWJ01 (sample SAMN01162460, study PRJNA174530) | Oral metagenome, whole genome shotgun sequencing project. | biome: Marine environment; feature: Marine mammal; material: Swab sample of the gingival sulcus; isolation source: swab sample of gingival sulcus...
GCCAGCGAAGAAGGACTCGGCGACAAGGAGGCCGTGCTCTGGGGCATGCCCGATGAGGCCAATCCGATCGGCCCGCCCCTGGAGGCTCCCGCCAGCAGCAGCCCAGAGCCCGCCAGCGAAGAAGGACTCGGCGACAAGGAGGCCGTGCTCTGGGGCATGCCCGATGAGGCCAATCCGATCGGCCCGCCCCTGGAGGCCTCGCCCGGAGGCGAGACCCAGGAGCCGAGTATGGCAGAGGAAGCCGCGCTGCCCGCAAAGACAGCGAGCCCGCCGCGAGCAGATAGCTCGGCGCCGGCTATGGCGGCTTCGGTCGCAGCCAGCCCGGAGCTTGCTCAATGCCTCGAGCGGATCGCAAACGAGGCTGGTGGCACGCGCTGCGCAGTCGAATCGATCGCCCAGAGGCTGGCCTCGGGAGGCAGCGACCCGAGCAAGTCAGGTCCACTCTTCATCGCCTCGGGCTTCGCCACGCTCGCCCTTACCTGGTCGGCAGTGCTGCAGCAGCGCTTCCCGGACGGGCAGGCCGGACTCCTCGTTTTGCTTGCAGCGAACTTCGTCGCCTCGGTCGTCATCCTTATCGGCCGACAACGCCTCCGGCAGCGCTAAAGCTTCAGCGCGGCGATGCCGGGCGCGGGGTCACGAGGTTGAGTAAGAGCCGGGCGACACCGGGATGGAAGGCACGTAGTTGCCGGTGCAGCACGAGAGAGCAGTAAACGTAGCTCCCCCTACCAAAGCGAGCGAAGAGCAGCGCCCCCTTCTGCGGCACGAAGCTCAGACCACTTTCCTTTGAGAAGGGCTGCTCGCGAATCTCCAGCAGCTCATCAAAGCGCGGGTCGTAAGCCCCCATCTCGGGGAGGTAGAGCCCTCGCTCCTGCACCCAAGCATCCCAATCGCGCGCCAAAATTTTGTTGGGCGAGTTGAGCAGCGGATGCTTGGGCAGCAGCACGCGCACAGGAGCATCCTCCCTCGTAATCCGCTCCTTGCCGAGCCGAAGCGGGAAGGGTGCCAGCCGGGCGCCAATTCGCTCCTGATTGAATTCGCTGTTTTTGTGGTAGAGCACGACCAGATGCCCACCACGCCGAGCATAATCGAGAAAGCGTGGGATCCACGCCACCGCATCCAAGCGCCGGTGCAGGGCACGACTGTCAATCAAGACGGTTTGGTAGCCCTCGAGGCTGACGCGGGTCAAGGTGCGCTCATCGAGAGCGACCACCGGCATCCCGAAGGACCGAAGAGCTTCCTCCACGGTATCGTCGGGGCCGCGGACAATGCCGATGCGAACGGCATCAGGCTTCTGCACTCGCACCGGCCGAAACGAGAGTTCGCAGCTTGCAGCGAAAGACTGCGCGCCCTTCGCTTGGAGACCGAAGCGGGCACTGATCCAAGGCAAGCGCCCCTGCCCCGCCCGGCGCGCCCAGTCGGGCACCTCCACCTGCAAGGCTAAGAGCCTCTGCACCGGCTGCTCCGGCAGCTCAACCCGGATCGGCAAGCTGCCCTCGTTAGATTCAGGACGGAAGCGCAGCTGACTCGAGGAGATCATCGCCAGCTCACCAGTCCAAGCCCCGATTCGCTGCTTGTCGATCGCCAAAGCCAAACGCACCGAGTTCTCATGCGCAGGAACCAGGAAGCGGCTCTTCGGCCGTGCTTCCAACTGAATCGGAAGCTCTGTTTCCAAGTCGAGTTCGAAGGGGAGGCCCAGCTTCTCTCCGAGGATCTCCACAGGCAGTTTTCCGTGAAGCTTCCCGCCAAAGCCGCCCAACTTGGGCAAGCGAAGCTCCAGCTCGATATCCATCCGCTCACCGGGAGCGATCGAACTCTTGGCCGCCGAGCCTCGGAAAAGGATGCCCGAAGCTTCCATGATCCCCTGCAGAGATCGAATCCGAACCCTGTGCGAACCGTGATGGAACAAACGGACCCTGGCCTTGGCCTTGAGCTGGCCAAGAGAGAGGAAAACTCTCTGCTGCGCCTCGACCTTGATCCGAGCAGCCAAGAGCAGGGCTCGCTGGAGCGCCGCCGTGCGGCGAGCCAGGCGCCTTTGGGCGTCGATGAAGTCGGCATTGCGCTTCCACTTGCCGAGGGCTGCCCGCCATAGACCTAAGCGCTTGGCCAGATCCTCGACCCAGGCCTTGGGACGGCGCGGCAGGTCCAGCCAAGCCCTCGTTGCCTGGGAAAAGCTCGCTGCCCCGCTCAGAAAGGGCTCACGCGAGTTGAGAGGACTCACGAAGTCCTTGGGGTGCTGGTAGGACCCCACAAATACCAACTCAGGCTGGGTTTCTTCGAGCACCGGACCATGCGGACCTTGGGTCCGGTGCAGGAGCAGCACCTCGTGATCCAGCTCGCGAAAACTCCGCCCTTCAAGCGGATCGAGTTCGCGGAGATCGATGCTCAGCTGCGCCTGCTCGCCGTCACCTGGAGCACGGAAGAAAGCCGGGCGGGTTTCGCTGCCAAGCTGCTGGCGATGCGCACTCAAAGCCCCGAGCAGCAGAGAAACCACCGCCGCCTTCTGACCGTGCCCCTCCGCGGGTCCGTGAGGAGTCCAAACATAGTCCGGGTCGAAAGCCTTAAGCTCCGCCTGGAGCTTCTGCTCAGGAAGCTCCCGCCGCCAGCGGTCGAGAGCCTCGGCTGCCTCCCGGCAGTATCCAAAGTCCCGCAGCCCCAAAAAGCCCAGCTCGACATCGAGGGCGCGAGCCGCATGGCGGGTTTCGCGCTCGCGCAGCTGGGCGAGCTCTTCACCCAGGGCCGGCCCCACGGCGTTCTGCCCCCCGGCGCCGCGCGTCGCCACCAGGACCCGCACTTCGTGCCCGTGCACGCGCCGCAGATACAAAGCCAGCGCCCGATAGGGATCATCGGGATGCGTCGCGACAATCAGGCTGCGCGCATCAGAGCCGGCATCCACCAACGCCTGCCGGAAGGCCAAGGCAGGCTTGTGCTGGATCTGGGCGCCCAAAGCAGGGCCCAGTAGCAATGCCAACAGTACGCCTGGCAGTACGCAGGGAGGGGGCACCGCGCTCACGCGGTGCCCCCTCCGAAGACTGGTCACTCCGCCTTGGCTCAACGCCGGCGACCTGGGCCGAAAACCTCCCCCTCCACGATGGCAGCGTAGGTGATCGCCCCGACGGTAGCGCCAACAAAGAGGCCGAAGTACTCGGGCCCCATCGGGCCGACCATGCGCATGACGGCACCGTCAGCATCGGCCTTGGACCACATGAAATCGGCAAAGAGCGGATCGGTAATCGTCTCGACGGTCGGAAGCAGCCCCGGATCCAGCGGTAGGTTGGGCGGGAGATCGAACATCCCCAAGGCGCCACTCATGATGCCGTAGTACCCCCCGACCATGGCCTTCACATCCGTGAAGGAGAGCCTCACTGCGTCCTGGGGCAGGTTCTTAAGGTGCTTCGCGAACTCGGGATGCTGAGTAATGTTGCCAGCCTCGGCATCGCCATTCATGAGCTGCAAGGCCTGGCTCAGGTCACTGCGATTGAACGAGAAGATCATCTTGCCCTTCGCAAAGGTAAAGGCCGGATCCATCATCGCCGAAAGGTCGACGCCGCCACCGGGCATCATGACATTGATGCCGTAGACGCTCTCGCCGCCTTCCTTGCTCTCCGTGATGTCGACCATTCCCTCGCTGAGCGCCAGCAGCTTCTTCAGCTGGCTAAGCATCAGATCGGGCTGCGGACAGTCCATCGCGATCACAACCTGGGGCACGGCCATGTCCATCATCGGCCCCTGGTAGCCGTACATCTCGCCGCCCAGAGTTCCGAGCAGCGCCGGAATATCCAAGCCCAACTCATCCTGAAGCTGGCCGAGGACCATCTTGGCCATCCCCTCAGCCTCGGGGTCGTAGGCCTTCACCGCCTCCATGACGCAGTCGTAAAGCGCAGACATCTTCGGCATCGAGCCCATGGAGAAAGACGAGATCTCACGGGGAATCCATGCGAGGTGCGAGCGATCGATCGGCTTTGAGCTGTCGAAGAACGACATGAGCCCCTTGCGCTCCGCCGCGGGCACCATGGCGAAGGCGTCGATGAAGGCCTTGCCATTCTCCCAACCGGTACGGAAGCCCATACCCTTGAGGCCGAAGAGGCCAAGGACATCCATCGCACGGCGGACGCCAGCGGGGTCGACCTCGAAGTTCGGAACCATCTTCGCGGCCATCTCGAGGGCCTGGAGACCGCGATCCAAGAGGACGCTCGTGTTGAGGTAAGACTCGAAGGCCGCCGGGCGACCGCCGATCTTGGAGTCGGTCGTGCGGTAGAGCTTGCTCTGAAGGAAGCCGCCGGTGCTACCCTCCTTAAGGCCCTTCATGATCGAACTCAGACGAGCCGTATCCGTGCCAATGAGCAGCTTCGAACCGGACCAGGCCCAGTTGATGCTCAGGAACGGCAGCTCCGGAAGCCGGAGGGTCGTCAGCTCGGAGCCTGCGACCTCGCTGACCTGCGGCTGAGGAGCATTCTCGCCCATCTGCATCATCGCCATCGGCAGCATCTTGCTCAGCAGCTGCTGAACGGTGCCCGAACTGGCGCCGAAATCGAGAGCGGCAACAACACCGACACGTGGAGCCGGATGATCCTGGCTCGGCATCTCCAGGTCAGTGACCGCAAAGTGGAAGGAGTCGAGGCGAACCGCAGCGAGATCCTCGGGAGAGACGGGCAACATGCCCTGCTCGTGCAGGGCCTTGGCCTGGCTCATCGCCACGGAGTACTGCTGCTCGACCATAGTGATCAGCTCAGCAAAGAACTCCTGGGTCTCGTCGGCCTCCCAGATCTTGAACAGCGCGGAGCTCTGGAAACCCTCCACCGCCGCTGGGATGTCTGAGGCGCCGAAGTAGATGGCCGTACCTTCGGGCAGGGTCGACATAAAAGCGTCCTGAGCACGCAGGGCGCTAGGGACGAGGGCGGCAAGCGCAGCGGCTGCCGACAAACAGAAACGGTGGGGAAGCAACATGAACAGCGATCTCCTGAGGATGACCCGATCGGTAAATTTCGAGCAGTTGACGCAGAGGGCCTTACAACGACCAATCCTGTGCAGCCAAGTGGCCTACGCAGCACCAATACTGAACCGCCAGCAAAACTGAGCTGCCAGCAAAACTGCGCTGCCAGCAAAACTGCGCTGCCAGCAATCCTGCGCCGCGACCTGAACAGCGCCTTGCCGCGATCTCTTCTGACGGGGACAGCGCTTTCGCTTGCGGACCACGAGCTTAGTATTCCGCGCGAAGGATCGGAGGGCGATTCTGGCCAGCCTGACCAGCCGAAGCAAGGAAGGGAGTCCAAGGAAGGCCGCTCAGGCAGGCTTTATCGTCAGGCACCCCGCTGCAGCCGTAGCTGCATCCGCTCGATTCTCTGGGCGAAGTCCGGATCCTTGGCAGAGGCCTCCTCCATCCGCCGATAGGCATGCAGCACCGTCGTGTGGTCGCGACCGCCAAAGAAGGCCCCGATTTCCTCATAGGAAAGGGACGTCAGCTCGCGGCTGAGATACATCGCCACCTGCCTGGCCCGAACGATCGACTTCGCACGCTTCCGGCTTTGGATCTCTCTCGAACTCAACCGGTATTCCTGACCGACACAGTCCAGGATGTCTTGGATCGTGACCCGCGGTGCATCAGGCACGAGGTCGCGCAGGGCATCCTTGACCCCATCCAAATCGATGCGCCGATGCATCAGCTCCGCGTAGTTGATGACCTTGGTTACGGCCCCTTCGAGTTCACGGATGTTGCTATCGATGCTTTCCGCAATGCACTCACTGACCTCGGGAGCGATCACGACGCCCCGCATCTGGGCCTTGCGCTGGATAATCGCAACACGGGTCTCGTAGCGCGGACGCTCAACCTCGGTGACCATGCCCCAGCGGAAGCGAGAGATCAGGCGATCTTGCAGTGTCGGGATTTCCTTCGGTGAGCGGTCCGAACTCAACACGATCTGCTTGTCGCCATGGAACAGCGAGTTGAAGGTGTGGAAGAACTCATCCTGTGTCCGCGATTTGTCCTCGAGGAACTGGATGTCGTCGATCACCAGGAGGTCGACCTGTCGACAGCGCTGCCGGAAGGCATCGATCTTCCTAGTGCTAATCGCCTGGATGAACTGGTTGACGAAGCTCTCGCAGGACAGGTAGACGATGCGTTTTCTGCTGTGGCGTCGGCGCACAGAGTGACAGATCGCCTGCAATAGATGGGTCTTGCCGAGCCCGGAGCCGCCATAGAGGAAGAAGGGGTTGTAGCCCCGCCCCGGGAACTCGGTGACCGCTTTCGCCGAGGCGTGCGCGAGTTCGTTGCAGTCCCCAACGACAAAGGTGTCGAAGGTGAAATCGTCGTTCAGGATGAAATCGCTGAAGAAGTACGGAGGCTCGTCGCCATCGCCGCCGCCGCCACCGCCGCCACCAAGATGACCGCCACTCCCGTCACGGAAAGCATCGACACCGTTTGGCACCGGGCGCCTAGACTCCTCCGGCTCGACCAGCCCCTCCTTGAGACGAGGCCCCTCCCGATCCGCGCGTAGCGGCAGGCCGGGAATTCCCAGGCCTTGGAAAGAGTGAGCACCGAGCGAGGAGGACACTCCCCCCGGAGCCTCCCCTCGCCCGCGCTCGTCAGCATCCTTCGCACCAGCCTCGTCCCTGCGATAGGTCTCGTCCCTGCGATAGGCCTCGTCCCTGCGATAGGCCTCGTCCCTGCGATAGGCCTCGTCCCTGCGAGCAGACTCGTCCGCCACAGCTTCTGGAGGAAGCGGCGACTCCGCCTCACGCAGCCAGAAGGGCTTCGGCCCGCTGCCAGTCGCCTCTGACTTCGCGCTGTTTGAACTCCGACGATCCCCTGATCCCATCTCAGTGCCAGCAGCACGAGCGGGGCTCTTGCTATCGCCCCTCTCTCGCAGCGATTCCGCCGATTTCGGCGCCCAAGGCAGGGCAGCGATCGCGGCAGATCGCGTTGTCCCTCGCGAAGCCTTTCCGGAAGGGCTCTCCCCCACCCCACGAGAGCTGGGATCCTCCTGAGTGGTCTCCGCCCTCGAGGCAAGCTGCTGGGAAAGCTGCTGGGGGACCTGCTGGGGAACGTGAACGCCAAGCGGCGTCAGCTGGATCCGCTCGCTCCGAGGAATCTCCCCCTCGTGCAGGATCTGAACCACCCGGCGCAGACCATCCACCTTCATCGCTGCGCTCTGCACATCGTTGAGGTAGCGCCTGACGATCCAGTCCTTGGTGAACTGGTTCTGACAAACCAGCTCGACCCGCTCCCCGGTAAAGCTCCGGCACAGAAGCCGACTGAACCAGGTCTGATAGTGCTTCTCCCCAAACTGTTGCTGGAGCTTGCCTGCCAAGGCTGCCCAGCTGTTGGGAAGAGCCCCTCCCTGCATCTCTGCCTCGTTTCCCACGAACACCATCCGTTCGCCCGCCCTTTCGATATACCCTTCGCTGCAAGGAACCCGTAGGCCCCCACCAAAATGACGACAGAGAGCTGCCGTCGTGCGAGAGGATCATGAACACCCCTAGGCGCCCCACCTCGTTTCGCGCATCCCAAGCCTCCGTCATGCTCCTGGACGCAGGCCCCTGCACTCCAGCCCTACGTTTCAGCCGCAGGCATCGGGAGAGACCGGAACGGCTCAGCCACCAGGGCTAGCCCCCCAAGGAGCGCCCCGCTAGTGGCACCGGCCGCAAGAGCCCAAGGCCGCTCGAATTGGACCGGAGCCTTCATGGCAAGAGCTGGATCGAGGCCATGGGGCGAAAGAAAACGAGGGGACGGCGAGGCATGGCCTAGCTCTCGTGCTGCGGCCGCACGACTCCCCTGTCGCGCGCGGTCCGGAAGGGGGCTCCACATCGATCCCGTGCACTCCCATTTGGTTGAATCGATGGGCAGAAGAGCCAAGCTGGCGCCTACTCTGCCATCGAACGAAGTCACAAAGTCAGGAGGACCTTCGCGAGCACACCTTCACGCCCTTGGCTGACACAAAGGAAACTCTCTGGCACCGAGCTGCGAACCCATCGATCAGAGCCGCGGACCCCCTGTTCGACCAAGCACCCACCCGAAGCTCCGATAAGATCCACTACGCGCATGGCGCAGCCGAATTAACTTCCCAACTGTGATAATACCCAAGTAAACCGCACAGATAATCAATGACGATTAACTGCGAGCACCAGGATTATCGACAGAACGGTAGCCTATTACGTTATCGGTTATTGACAGGGAGGAACGGACGAAAGGAATCGAAGCAGACCGAAAACCTCACCACTGCGAACGCACCACACCATCGCCAGACCTGATCCCACCGAACAGCAGCGACGGACCATGCCATCGAAGAGAAGCGGAGGAGAGACTGGCGAGGCAAAGCCGTGGGAGAACCGCAGTTTACGAGGAGCGGAACTCAGTCCGATGGCATCACAGAAGACGTTGAGCCTAACGGCCTTCTCGAAGATGGAGAAACTCCGAGAGGGGAACCCGTCAGCTGCGAACCAGGGAGCTGACTATGCGACAGAGCAGGAACGAAAAGGCCCGCTGTTGGACGGTGGCCTTCCCTCAAGACGCGAAACGTTACCCGCGGCTCAGCCACCTGTCAACGAGACGGATTCCCCGACGATAACGAACGAACGCGCCCAAGTGCTTGCCTGAAACGGGCTCTGCGCTGCTTCACAAAAACGGCGGAAAAAACTTCTCGCCTAGCGCCATCGAGGATCCTCTTCATGCCTTCTTTCTCGGCTTCGCCGACGAGGCGCAACTCGCTAAGCCTCCCCCCCAGCAAGGCCGTGCTACAGGCGTCCGCCTGAGAAACCCGACTGCACCTTCGCCTCAGCAAAGGCGGCCTCGTAGCCAGCGATCGCAGCCTCGATTCGGAACTGCTCACGAGCGCGCGCTCTTCCGAGTTCACTCGCTCGGCGCCAGGCAGAGGCATCGGTCAACAGCGACTCCGCCGCCCTCGCAAGGGCCAAGGGCCGCGCCGGTTCGACCAGCCAATCCGACAGCTCAGGACCGAGTAGCTCAGGCACACCACCGACCCGAGGACCGAGCACAGGGATGCCCATCGCCATGGCCTCGAGTAGGCCCAGCCCAAAGGACTCGGTGCGTGAACTGAAGCAGTAGAGATCCGCATCCCGGAGCAGCTGCTCGGGCTCCTTGAGTTCCCCCAAAAAGTCGATGAAGGGGGCGAGCCCAAGCTCACGAGCCCGAGCCTCGGAGAGGCTCCGCTGGGGCCCCTCGCCAACGATGCGCAGGCGAACGGGAAGCCGCTGGCGCAGCAGGGCAAAGGCGTCGATCAAGTCCAAGACCCGCTTGACGGCCCGCAGCGTGCTGACGTGGACGATGCAGCGCTCCTGCTCACCGGAAGCACTCAGCCAGGCTGGATCGACCCGGCGCCCCAGCTCAGGGACGCTGACAAAGTTGGGAACGACGCGCACTTCGCGCTCGAGATGGAGCAGGGCCTGGGTCTCCTCAGCGAGCGAGCGGCTCACTGCGGTAACCGCCCCTGAGGCACGCAGCCCATAACCCAGCGCCCGGCGATAGGCCGGATGCCCTCCCAAGAGAGTAATGTCGGTCCCGTGCAGAGTGGTGACCCAATAAAGCCGTCCCCCGCCCAGCATCCGATCGGCCAGCTCCAGGGCCAGGGCATGGGGCAAGGCGTAGTGGGCATGGAAGCAAGCAACGCCCTTGCTCTCGTGCAACTCGACGATCTCTGCCGCGAGGGCGAGGTCGTACGGCGGGTAACGAAAGAGAGGGTATTCTGCGACATGCACATGCCGAAAATGCACAGCTGGATCGAGCCCTGGAGCTCGCTCGTATCCGAGCAACTGCACTTCGACGCCAGCATGCGCCCAGTAGCGGGCGAGCTCTGTTGCAACACGAGCACTCCCGCCCAGCGTCGGATAGCAGAGGATCCCGAGCTTACGCGGCCTCATGTCCGCGATGATCGAGCCCCAGGCTAAAGGATCAAGTCATGGCACCGAGCGGGCTCGCCCAAGCGAGCAGCCAGCGCCCCGGCCCCGACTGCAAGGACGCACAACCCTGCATGCGCAGCAGAGCTCCCGCTATGCGAGTTTGGCCGATAGCGTTCAGCGGCGAGCTATCGCAGACAAGCTCGACACTCCACTCTCGAAGCCCCACCAAGAGCCGCAGCTCGGAAGCTGGCCCCAGGCAGCTAGAGATCTCAAGCAGCAGCTCGGTAAGGAGCTCGAAGACCCAGCGTGGCCAGCTGGCATGGTCAAGCTCGGTCGGCAACGCCGCTCGTGCCAGGACCTGTGGCTCGCGGCTCTGGCTTCGCACCTTGCGCAGTACGGCATCCAAGCCCGAAGCAATCGCGGTTTGCTGCAGAGCATCCTCGTCACGCAAGCGACGCAAGAGCTCCAATAGTCGCCCAGGCCCCTGCTGCCACGAATCCAACGCCGACTCGAAGCTCAAGGGATCCCAAGCCAAGCAGGCTTCACTATCCGCCAGTGCCTGCTTGGCCAAGTGCAGCGAGTCTGCCAACTGACCCTCGAGCGCCGCCAGCAGCTCTGCTGGCGGACTCAAGTGCCACAGGGACTCAGAGCTGCGGGACGACGAACTCTCGGACAAGGCTAGGATCTCGAATCATGCCCAAACGACCAAGTCCTTGATCGACAGATCGTAGGGACTGGCTTCACGGGCCCTGACACGAATTCCGTAGGAGAAGCTGCCGGAGCGGTGCATCCGGTAGCTACCTTCGAAGACGTGCCCGTCATCCTTGGCGCTGCCGACATCTTGCACCCCAGCATCGTGCAAGGGCACGACGTGCGAGTCCTCAATATCGGCACCGGTCACCGGCACGAGAATGAGTTCGACCCGCACCTGGTTCGGGCTCAAAGACCCCAGGGCCACCTCGACCTTGACGACGACGTTGTCGCCGACCTTGAGCCCGCTGAGATCCCCGACACGAGCATCTCGAATCGACACCGTGTCAAATCCATTCCGCAGCTCCTGCAGACGCTCCGAATGCGAACGCGCCGGCGAGAAGCGTTCTTCGCGCAAGCGGAACCAGTTGGCGCTCAGCGGTTTATAGGCAAGCTTCTCGTAGTCCTCGAGCATGCGATCGGTGTTGAAGAACTTGGGCACGGTCTCCAGCGAACGCTTCATCTTCTGGATCCAGCGGGCCGGAACGCCATTGGTGTCCTGCTCGTGGAAAGTCGGCAAGACACTCTCTTCCAGCAGCTGGTAGAGGGTGGCGCCGTCCATCTCGTCCTGCAGCCCTTGGCTCTCATAGCTGCGTGCGACACGGCCGATAGCCCAGCCGTTGGTATCGCCCTTCTCGTGTCCCTCGCACCACCAGCCATCGAGGATGGAAAGGTTGAGGCCACCGTTGGCTGCCACCTTCATGCCCGAAGTGCCCGAAGCCTCAAGCGGCCGGGTCGGGGTGTTAAGCCAGACATCAACACCGCGCACCAGGTAGCGAGCGAGTTCGATGTCATAGCCTTCGAGGAAGAAGATCTTGCCGAGGAAGGGTTCGTGCCGACTCATCTCGACGACACGCTTCAGGATTCCCTGCCCGTGGCCGTCACGCGGATGCGCTTTGCCCGCAAAGAAGATCCGAACCGGCCGCTCCGACTGGTTGAGAATGGCCGCCAGCCGTTCGGTGTCCTGGAACAGGAGATGGGCCCGCTTGTAGGGGGCAAAACGCCGAGCGAAACCAATGAGCAAGGCCCTGTGGTCAAGGCCATGCAGCATCTCCTGAAGCACGATGGGGCTATCGTTGCGCTCAAGGAAGTGCTTCTCCAAGCGCTTCTTAACGGCAGCAAGCAGTCGCTTCTTGGCGCGCTGCTTCAGATCCCAGAGCTCTTTGCTGTCCAGACCTTGGCTCCGAGCCTCGAAATCGTCGCCGAGCACCGGTCGCCGCTCGGCGCCCAGCATGGTGGCGAGCTCGGGTTCGGTCCAGGTAGGCAGATGCACTCCGTTCGTGACGCTCTGCACTGGGATTTCCGACTCAAGCAGCTCCGGCCAGAAAGGCGTGAACAGCGATTTGCTCACCTTGCCGTGCAACTTGCTGACGCCGTTGCAAACCGACGAGAAGTTGAGGGCGAAGTAGGACATGTTGAACGAGCCATTGTCGTCGTCCGACAGTCCGAAGCCGTAGAAACGATCCCAAGGGATACCGGCCGAGGTCGAAATGCCACCGAAGTAGCGCCGGATGAGTTCCTCGCCGAAGCGATCGTGCCCCGCCGGCACCGGCGTGTGGGTGGTGAAGACCGTGGTCCGCCGGACATATTCGTGCGCTTCCTCGAAGGTGAGCCCCTCTTCGCGCAAGAGCGTCGCCACCCGCTCCAAACCGAGGAAGGCAGCATGCCCTTCGTTCATGTGGAAGCAGGACGGCTCGATGCTCATCCGCTGCAAGAGCCGAACGCCACCGCGGCCCAAGACGATCTCTTGACGCAGTCGGTTCTCGCTGGAGCCACCGTAGAGATGCGCCGTGATCTCGCGATCTTCGGGGCGGTTCTCTTCGATGTCTGCATCCAAGAGATACAGAGGCACGCGACCGACATCGACGCGCCATGCGCGCAATTGCAGCTTGGACCCCGGCAGATCGAGTTCGATCAGGATCGGGTTCCCAGAGTCGTCACGCACCAGCGTCATCGGCAAATGCCGAGGATCGTTGTGCTGATCGAGGCTGATCTGATCGCCGTGGACCGTCAGCTTTTGCTGCATGTAGCCCTTCGAATAGAAGAGCCCGATCGCAAGCAGCGGGATATTGAGATCGCTGGCCGACTTCAGGTGATCGCCGGCAAGCAAGCCGAGACCACCGCTGTAGATCTTGAGCGACTCGTGGATGCCGAACTCAGCGCAGAAGTAGGCGACGGGATTGGCAGGGTTACGCTCGCGCGGCCCCTCCGGCCCTTCTTCGAACTGCGGCTTCTCATCGAGGTAGGCGTTCATGCGGTGCAGCACGCCTTCGAGTCTCGCCACGAAGTCCTTGTCCTTCGCCTTTTCCTCCAGGTCGCTGGGATAGACCTCCTGAAGGAAACGAATCGGGTTCGATTCGCAAATCTCCCAGCGCCGGGGAGAAACCTCTTCGAACAGCGCCGTGGCCTCGTCGTCCCAGCACCACCAGTAATTGCTGGCAAGCTTGATCAATCCTTCGAACTCACGCGGAATGCGCGCGGCCACGTCGAACGGGAACAGGCGAGGTCTCTTGGCCTCGCGGCGCGGCCGCACCGGCACGGGACGGTGACGCGGCATGGGCAGGACTTCGTCATCCTTACGTCCCCTTGCCGCCTCGATCGCCAGAGCCCAAGCCCGGTGGTAGTTCTGCAGGTGATCGCTCCAGCTCATACGCCTCGCAGCGTCGAGGCAGAGTTCGTTCAGATCCCCACGTTGCTCAAGCTCGGCGAGACGACTTTCAATGAGCTGGGAAACGGCCGGACCAAGCTCCTCGTAGGGCAGCTGCGTCCGCTTCAGCACATCAACGCCTTGCTCGTGGCCGAAACCAGCCGAGAGGCAGAAACGCCCAAAGCCCGCAAAGTCCGTGGTAACCGTCGGGACACCCAAGGCCAGACTCTCGTGCGGCGTGAAGCCCCAAGGCTCGTAGAAGGCCGGAAAGACCGTCAGATCGCTGGCCCGTAGCACCGCCTCGTGCGAAACATTGAGCAGGCCATCCTCACCTGACAGATAGACGGGAACCTGAAGCACCTTGACCTTGGAGCCCGGCGTATTGCTGAGCTCCACGCGATGGCAATAGCTGAGGATGGAGTCGCCCGCCTCGTTGAAGAGGTTGTGTGTCGAGACACCGAGGGATCCCGAGATCTCTTCGAGCGGCATGCGCAGGCGCTCGCCGACCTCCTGTTTGAGGCCGGAATTGCCTGACGGCACCAGCATGAGACCGAGGATTTTGCGTTTGCTGCGCCTCTCCAGCTCCGACAGCGCGTCCAGGTAGACATCGAGCCCCTTGTTGTGGAACTCGTAGCGCCCCGAGATCGTGACGATCGCCGCATCACTAAGGTCTTCACCGTGGAAGCGACTGGCCAGTTCGAGCACGCGGCGACGAGTTTCCTCTCGCCCAACATCGCCGGCCATCTCGTCGAGGACTTCAATGTCCACGCCGTTCGGCAGAAGAAGGTCGGGACGCCGGTAATGGAAGAGTTCGGCTTCCTGAGCCGTGACCTCCGAGATCGTGGTGAAGACGTCAACGGCGCGCGCGGCGCAACCTTCGAGGCTGTGCTGGGACCGAACGCCAAAGGCCTCTGCCAGCTCTTCCGGGCTCTGCCCAGCAAGACCTTGCTGGGGCGACTGCCCGGAGGCACTCAGATAGCGCCCGAGGGTCGTCGCGTGCGTGGTGAAGACGGTTCCGATCGAGGGGCGATGATGCTTCAGATAAAGGGCCCCGGCCGCGCTCAGCCACTCGTGAAACTGAGCCACCGCATCATGGCGATAGGGCGCAACGAACTCCTGCCAGTACTGTTCGATCACGATCCCGCAGGCGTGCCCGAAAAGCAGCGGCTCGAGGTATTCCCAGTCGCCAAAGAGCGAGTCGACCTGGAAACGCTCCCAAAGCTGGGCAAGCACCTGGTCCTTGTGCTCGTAGAGCCCGGAGAACTCCACGAGGATGGTCCTTGGCGCTCCGGGGATGCGCCAACGTCCGACGCGAATCGGCACGCCGAGTTCACGACAGGACTGGATCAGCGGGTCGAAGCCAGGCTCGTCGTCAAAAGGCTGTCCACCCTGCTCGTCCATCCGCCAGGGGCCGATGCAGATATAGTTGTCGCCCTTCTCTGCCACCATGGACTTGGCCTTGGTGGAAAGGACATTGTGGATGCCACCAATCTTGTTGGCGATTTCCCAAGATACTTCGAAAAGAGTCTGACCCAAGGGTCCTCCTAGACCATCTGTGCCGAGGGGGCGTCTTTAGAGCGTAGTAGCTCCGTTTTTGCGTCCCGGATCCGGCGTCCCAGATCCTCGATGACGTTCATGAATGCGATGAACGCATCGTGTGGTGTCTGGTAGGGGCTGAAGAATTTGTGGACCTCGCCGTCCGAGAGATACTTCGTCGACATGTAGTAGACGTGGTCTGAAGTCGTCAGCCGCCGCCAGGTCGACAAGAGCTTTGGATATTCTTCTCCGACAAAGCGGGCATCCGCCCCCATGCGGTACAGGGACTCGTGAGCTTCCCGCTGCATCGGGTTCCCCAGCCAGGCCGTCATGTCCCGCTCCGCATCAGCCCAAGACACCGGATGCGGCATATCCAGCCGTGCGATCGGGTCCTCACGCTCGGCAATCTCTCCCGGGGTAGCAAAGCCGAAGCGCGGATGGCTCAGGATCTGCTCGGGCAGACTCCGCATGAAGTCAAAAATGCCCGTCTCTTTCCACTGATGCTCGCCAAAGGTCTCGTAGTCCATGAACAGACCGACGTAGCTATCGTCTTCGGGCAAGCGATGCAGCCACTGCGCGAAGCGCTCGGCCGTCAACGGCCACTCGCTCCAACCCTGGTTGCTGAAGCGGAAGGCAATGTCGTCCGAGTAGCGGAAGGAGCGCAGCAGGGTCTTCATCTTCTCGCAGCCTTCAGGACGGTAGACCCGATGGGGACTGCGCCAGCCCATGAGATGCTCGGCCCCCTCCGCCAGGATGGCGCGGAAGCCCATCCCCTCGACGAGATGAGCAATGTCGTTATTGCAGACCAGCTCGGTGTTGCGGAAAGTCGTCGCCCGCTGACCGAAGAGCTTCTCGATTCGGTCACGGTGGGATGCGATCTGCGCCTCGAACTCCTTGAGATCTTCGGTGAAGCTCAGCGAGTGCTGCGAAGTCTCACAGAGGAACTCCACCGCACCGGTCTTGCTCAGATCCACGAAGCTCTGCAAGGCATCGGGAGCCCAACGCTCAAGCTGGTCGAGAACGACCCCACTTAGGGAGAAGGAGCAGCGGAAACGCCCCCCGTGCTTCTCGATGAGTTCAGCTAGCAGCTGGTTCATCGGTAAATAGCAGCGCTCGGAAACCCGGCGCAACAAGCGCTCATTCTCGTAATCGTCGAAGTAGCTCGAACTCTTACCGATTTCGAAGAAGGAATAGCGGCGCAGGCGATAGGGCTGATGCACCTGAAAATAAAAGACGACGTCGGTCACGAGACCATCTCCTCGTAGATGTCCTTGACCAGCTTGGCCGGGACCTCCCAGCGCAGCTCCTTAACCTCTGCCCGTCCCTCGCGACGCAGGACCTCACGCAGCGAACGATATCGAAGCACCCCAAGAATCTTGTCCGCCATATCATCCACGTCCCAGAAGTCGACTTTGAGGGCGTTGGTCAAGACCTCGGAGACACCGCTCTGCTTAGAGACGATGACCGGGACGTCCTGAGCCATGGCCTCAAGGGGCGAAATGCCGAAGGGCTCGGATACAGACGGCATGACGTAGAGATCAGCCATGCGATACATGCGATCGACCTCGGGGCCGCGCAGGAAGCCGGTGAAGTGGATGTGCCGGGCAAGGCCGATGCGTGCCGCGCGCTCGACCATCTCCGGCCACATATCGCCGCTGCCGGCCATCACGAACTTGACCTTGGGCTCAATATCGATAACTCGCCGCGCAGCCTCAAGGAAGTAGTCCGGCCCCTTCTGAAAGGTGATACGGCCGAGGAAGAGCACGATGGGTGCATCCTGATCCCGTTCCTTCGGCTTCTCGGGGAGAGCCTCTTCGCGCTGCCGCACCGCATTGTGGACGACACGGATCTTGCTCGGGTCAACCTCGTAATGCTTACGCAGCTTGGAAGCGGTAAAGCGACTGACGCAAACGATGCGATCGGCCGCCAGGAAGCCTAGCTGTTCGAGTTCGCGAACCCGAGGGTTGGGGGAATCGCCGGTCCGGTCGTATTCGGAAGCATGCAGGTGGCAGAGCAAAGGCTTGCCGGAAACTTCGCGGGCTACAGCGCCGGCCGCATACGTCATCCAATCGTGGGCATGGATTACGTCGAACTCCTCGCGCCGCGCGATCTCTCCGACGGAAACCGCGTAGCGCGCGACCTCAAGGAAGAGATTGGGCCCATACGCACCGGAGAACTCGAGCGCCTCACCAGAGCCAAAGATCTGGTCCACGGCCAGCTGGTCGAGCCCCGGAATATTGACGAGAGACTGACGCAGCTCAATAACGCTCTGCAGCCCCTCCTCCATATCGATGCCTAGATCCTCAAGGCTGAGCCCCCGACTCTCGAGCTTTTCGCGCAAATGCGCCTGGTAACTATTCTCGTCGAGATACGGTGAAAGAAGGCTATCGACAGCGAGCACTCTCAGGGTCTTAGCCAGATCCTCGACCCCTTCGCGCTCAAGCGCCTCGGAGCCAAAGACATCACTCAGGGCCGCGCGAAGCGGCTCCGAACTCTTACCTGCCAGCGCAGCCGCCGCTTCGACCTCGTAGCCCTGAGTCTGGCTCTCACGGGCTCGCCGGATAATCTCGGGGAACACGGCGCTATTACAGCCAACGATGCGGGCAACCTCGGGGTCTTCATCACCGTGGGCACGCGGGACCACAAAAGTCACGTCGACGCCATGATGCTTGAGTCCCTGCGAGAGGCCATAGCACGCGGTCCCTAGGCCTCCCGAAATGTGTGGAGGAAACTCCCACCCCAGCATAAGAACTCGCATCAGACGCCCTCCTCAATCAGGGCCTGCGCCCGTAGCAGCTCAGCTGCACTTACCGCATGCGCTATGGCCCCGCCAGCACGGTGCGGTGGATCACCCTCAAAGAGCTCCGAAATATGCTCCTGCCCGTAGCTGCGCAGGTGCGGCTCGAAGCCGTCAACCAAGTCCCGCAAGAACTGCTTTCGCGCCTTACTACGGCGATGAGAGCGCATGTAGGCCTCGACAAAGAAACCGAGCAGCCAAGGCCAAACCGACCCCTGGTGGTAGGCCTCGTCCCGCTCGGCCCGCGTCCCCTGGTATTTGCCCTTGTAGGCAGGGTTCTTCGGACAGAGGCTGCGCAGCCCACGATCGGTCAAAAGCGCCTGTTCGGCGCAGTGCACGATCTCAAGGCGCTGTCCCTTGCTCAGGGGGCTGAACTCAAGCGCCGCGGCGATGACCTGATTGGGACGAATACTCTCGTCACGCTCATCCCCCCGAACACAGTCGGCAAGGTACCCCGGCCCTTCGAGCCAGAAACGATCTAGGAAGGCCACCCCGACGCGCTTGCGCAGAGCCCCCCAATGCTTGGCCCGCTTCCGGGTCTCGGCGCTGGCTGCAGGCGCGTTCTTATAGAGGCGCTCAAGATACTGCAGGAGGAAGAACCAGAGCGCGTTGATCTCGACGGCGCAACCATGCCGCGAGGTAATCGGCCGCCCTTCGGCATCGTAGGCGTCCATCCAGGTAACGCTGCGATCTTCGCTGCCGGCATGGAGCAAATCGTCATCGCCCATATACACTGCGAAGTCGGTACCCTCGCAATAACGACTGGCGATCTCCTCAAGAACCGGGAGGTATTCGGCGTAGAGCCGTTCCTCCTCGCCACCGGCCTTCTGCCAGAGCCGCACGGCACGCGCCCACCAAAGGCTGGCGTCGACATTACCGTATTCACTGCGCTCGGCATCGGAGCCAAAGCGATCGGGCAGTAGGCCTCTCCGGAAGAAAGGCAGGGCCCCGCTTAGAACCTCGGCACAGGGCTCCAGCTCGCCAATCGCCAGGGTTAGCCCAGGAAGCGCCAGGAAGCTACTGCGGCCCCGCTCGATGAACCAAGGGAAGCCGGCGACCAGTCCGAGACGCCCGCTCTCGCTGCGGTGGAAATAGTTGTCGACGTGCCGCCGCAGGACACCGCCCGTGTCGATCTCAAGCTCGGTATTGCGGGTTTTGCGGCGATAGCTCTCCTCCTCCCAGAGGCGCAGCGGATCCCCGATCTCCTCCTCCAGAGAGGCCGCGACCACGATCTCGACCTCCTCATCCAGCCCCAGGTGCAGGATGCCTGGAGAGAAGTTGTCCTCCAAGCCGTCGTAACCACGCTCGACATCCTTGGTGTAGAGCTGCTGGCGATACCAGACCGGATCCGCCTCAAACTGGTAGGGCGCCCCCGCAATACGCAGCTGCATCGCAGGTAGCGACGCATAGGGCTGCATCCGAAACCCGTAAGCGAGCCTCTGCACTTTGGGATTAAGATCGAGGTTTTCCTCCGTCAAGCTCTCGGCCTGCCGGAAGGCCAGAAGGGGACGCAGGCGCAGCTCGATATCCGGCGCCGCGCCCTGGAGCCAGTAGCGGCAGAGCACCGTGCGCTGACCGCGCACCATCATGATCTCGCGGTGGGCGGTGACCCGCCCAATCCGGAACTCAAAGTGCGGGTAGGGCGTCAGCTCGAAGTTTTCGAAGCTCTTGTAGCCATGCGGCTCGACGACATCGGGATAGCGCGCCATCGACAGCGGGAAGGACTTACCGCGGCCATGCAGAGTCTCTTCGAAGCGGGACAAGAAGACGTGGCGGGCAGCATGTCCCTTAGGGCGCCCAACGAGGAGACCGTGGTAGCGACGGGTCGGGCACATCAGCACCGTGCTCGACGCGTAGCCGCCCAGCCCATCGAACTCGAACCACTCTCGAGACAAGCTTTTCTCGAGTTGAAGGACCTCCTCGCGGGTCATGTGAGTCAAGGTATTCGTCATCTTCTTCAGGCCGTCTAGGCTCCCGATCCTTGGGGGTCGATCCTTGGGGGGAATGCGCGTGGAAGCGAATGGGACACTCCGTGCGACACCACCAGGTTCGGATTCGGGCGGCGCGAGTATATGGGGCAGCCAGGGCCGCTCCCATAGGGAAAGCCAATGGCACCGCGCTCGCGGGGCTCCGGAGTTAGGCGAAAGAGAATGCAGGCTCTTAGGCCCTGGGTCGATGGCGAAAACAGAGGAATCGCCATTAATAGATGGTGAAGAAAGGGAAAGAGAGGCGGGGGCAGCACCGTCCCAGATTTGGCACCCTGCCCTTCGCCCAAATCCCTCAGGCCGCAGCGAAGCTCAGCCGTCAAGCTTGCGCAGCAGCTTCGCCGCCTGCTTCTTCACCCGGGCGAAGCGCTTGGCCCAGTCCCGCTTCAAAACCTCCTCGGCCGTGCTGCGGGCTGCCGCCCGATCCCCGGCCTTGAGCTGCGCCTGCGCCAGCGCCATCCAGCCCCTGGGGTCCTCCTCCCGGGTCCGCACCACCTGCTGCCACTGCTGTGCGGCGCTCTGCCAGTGGCCCAGCTCCTGCCAATGCTTTGCCAGCTTCTCGTGCCCCTCCGGCTCGTTCGGGCGGAGATCGACGAGGCTGGTCCAAGCGCGGAGAGCTTGGTCGGGACTTTGCTCTTCCCGACTCCCCAAGCTCTCGTAGCCGGCGAGATCCCAAGGGCAGGCGAGGATGCGCCTGAGGGCGACATCGATGATTTCCGTCAGCTCTCCCCTCTTCTCGCAGGCTTTCACCAGGAGCTCCCACGACTCCTTGTCCTGGCTTTGCAGCGTTAGTGCCAGCTCAAGCTGGGCAATCGCCTCTTTCGAGAACTGGCGAGCCAGGTAGATCCTGCCGAGTTCTTTGCGCAACAGCGGAGAATCCTCTTCAGAGTTCTTTGCCAGGGCATCGCGCTTAGCCACGAAGGCGTCGAGGTCAGGGAGGCTAGCCAAGACCCTGCGCAGAGCCCGCAGCGCCCTCGTCCGACGACTCCGATTCGGCCCGCAAGCGGCGATGGCTGCAAAAGCGGCATCCACCGCGCCGTCGTAGTGACGGAGATTACGGTAACTGTTTGCCAGCCAAAGGTAGTATTTACTGAGAGCCCCCGAGCCCAGGCCTCGATGCGGCCGAGTCCGCTGCCGTAGCCCAATCAGCTCCTTACACAGCTTGGCCGCCCGCTCCCAGAGCTCGGCATCATGGCAACGCTCGGCAAAGAAGGCGATCTGCTGCTCCCCCCAGCGCTGCTGCTTCTTGAAGAGCGCCACCGACTCATCGAGGAAGGCGCTCGCGGCCTTGCGCTTGCCGGTCCGGAACAGCGCCGTGACCTTGCAGGCCCGATACCTCAGGTTGAAGGCATCCTGCTTGAGCAGCTCTTCGACGAAGCCCAAAGACTCGCCCCACTCACCGAGTTTCTGTAGCCAGCCGACGAGCTGCCACTGGCCGCGGCTGCCCAACTGGCCCCTATGATCCAGCCCGCGAAGCACGTCCACGGCGCTCTGTTGCTGGCGCAGGCCCTCCCAGTAGTAGCTTGCCACCCGCTGGGCAATCGCTGGCGAGTCCATGTGTTCCTCGTGCACCCGACCAGCGACCTTGGCGAACTCGGCACGCTTTTCACCCCACCAGTATCGCTGGGAACTCCAGTAGAGCACGCCCATCCGGCGTCCACCATGGAGCAAGTCCTTCTCGAGTGCCTCCAAAACGACCCGGAGCATCCTCTCCGAGAGCCGAGCATCCAGGCGCTTCGCTTGGTGGCGCAGACGCCCCAGCGAATGGGCCAGCCGAGACGCGAACGAATAGCCGAGGCGCTCGTACCACTGCGGCTGCCTCTCGATCCGCTTGACGCAGAATTCGATGGTAGCCTCGGGGCCAGCTACCTGCTCCAGGCACTCGGCATAGTTGGCGACCAGTCGGACACCGCCCTGGAAAGCGAGACCGAGCACCGAGTCGAAGCGCTCCTCGCCAAAGCGCACAGCATCACTGCTCGCCCTCCGCAAGCTCGCATCCTTGTGCCCGATCTCCAGCAGCCTTTGGTAGAGCTGGAGGCTCTGCTGCAGCCGCTGCGGCACGGCGAAGATCTGCTGGCGCATCCTCTCAGCCAAAGCGAGGTAAAGCTTCTCCCCTTGGCCTAGCTCCATCGCGGCTCCGTTGCGCAGTGCTTCCATCCCGACAGCGTAGAGCCGCTCGTTCCAAGCGATCCGCTCATCGGCATTCTGCTGCAGCTCAAGCTGCAGCTGCACCAGCCGCTCGGCGGCGCGATAACGCCCGAGCTTCTGCATCCAGCCCATCAGCTGATCGACATAGGTGGAGCTTCGCCGATCGAAGCGCCCATCCTGCGGGAGCGCGTAGACGCCCAGCGCCGCCCGTAGGGTCTCGATGGCTTTTGCCGTCGCCCCCTGGCTGTTCTGAACCCGGGCCAAGCACCCCGCGACTTGCAAGGCATCAAAGGGATCTCCATCGAAGCCCGAACGCAAGAGCTTCATCGCCCGCACCCGCTCTCGGTCGACGCGCGGGGGCAGCTTGCCCATCCCGGCGAGCATCCTCGCCAAGGCCAGCTTTTCGCCCTCCACATATTCGCCGGGCCAGGCCGCGCGCATGGCTGCGATCGCCGCCTCCTCATATTGCTGCCTCTGATCGAGCACCTTGGCTGCCCGCGCCAAGACCACGCACTCCAACAAGCGCAGCGCCCGGCGATCCGTAGCGTTTTTGGCTGCGGCGATGCGCTGGCTCAGCTCCTGGCGCAGCGGATCGAGAGTCGCCTCCTCATGCACCTGATCGATCATCTGCTGCAAGCGCTGCAGCAGTGCATAGGCCGCCCCAGGAGCAAGCCCACGCAATCCACCGATAGCTGGTGCAAGCACTCGGAAGTCCTTCGTCTGGCGATAGAGCCGCTGCAGCTTCCACAAGTGTTGCTGTGGTCGACTCGACTTCTCGAAGAGCAGCTTGGTCGCGAGCAGGAGTTCGGGACGCAGCGAACTCGACAAACCCGGAGCCTCAGGTCGAAGCCGGTAGGACTCGTTCAAGAGCATGCTCCCCAGCTCATCCTCGTCCATCCTCTGGAAGCGCCGCTCCAAGCTCTGGTGACGCTTCGCGTCCTCCTTCAGCACGAGATACCACTGGCTCAAGACCTGGTAGTCCTTTTGCCTCAGAGCATCGCTCCTCGCCAGCTCTTCGAAGAGCTGCGCCGCATCGCTCAGCTTCCCGCGCTCGGCTCTAAGCATGCCCAGAGCCAGCCGCCAACGCGGAGCCAGCTTGTCCGCCTTGATGTACTGGCCGAGTTGCTTTTCCAGCTCGTCGACACGGTCAAGCACCACAAGCAGTCGGAAAACCTGCAGCTTCCAATCGGCAGCTTTGGGCTGCTCAGCGTCGAAGCGGCGCAGTAGGCGCAAGAGTTCATCGGCGAACTCGCTGGGAGCCTGGCGCCGAAGCGCAAGGGCAGCGAGCACGGTCGCCAGCCGCTCGCGGAGCAGGCGCGGTGCCGCAGCAGACTCAGCGTCTTTCGGTTCCGGCAGCGAGAGCAAGAACTCCTTGGCGGCAGCACTGAGCTGCGCAATGTCCTGTCCGGCCTGAGCCGCGTAACCGAGCTGCTCGAGCCGCAGCCAGTCCGAGTAGGGCGCTTGCCGATTCGCCGCCTCCTTGGCCAAACGCTCGGCAAGGCCCTGCTGCATACGCCGCTCGGCCTCTTTGCGGTGCTTTGCCAGCTCAGCTCGCGGCAGCTTTTCGTAGTCCTTGGCTTCCCCCATTTCATGGGCGAGCCGCAAGCGCTCCAGCTGCTTGCCGAGCCAACGCGCCCGCTTTGCCGCACGCAAAGCCTGGGCCTCGGCGCTGCCTTCGCTGCTCAGTGTCAGAGCGACGAGGCTGCACAGTTCTTCTTCAAGCTCCGAACTCCAGTTCTGCCGCGCAAGCCTGGAGGCGAGCTGCGCCGCGAGCCGGGCCTGATAGCGCCCCTCTGCGCCCTGAACTTGGGCGCGGAGGAAATCGCAGGCCTCTTGGCCACGGCCACGCACATCGAGGATGCGCAGGAGGAAACTCCCAACGCGTACCCGCTCGCTATCGACCTTGGCCGCCAAGAACCGCGCGCGCAGTCCCGCAGCCAGCTCCTCGAAGGCAGCGTCGGCCAGCGCAGCGCCCCGCCAGTCGATCCAAGAGATGAAGCGCTCAAGCTGCAGCAAGGGCAGTTTGGCGACCGCGCCCTTCTCCCGCAGCTGCGCCAGCAAGGCCGCCCTCGTCGGGGCATATTGCTCCGTCCGCTGGAAAAGGCGGTGATTGAGGATGCTCCCGGTATAGTCATAGCGTGTCCGATCCCGTCGGCTCATCGCTAGCGCCAGCTTGGCCAAGGGCTCCCGCAGTGAGAGTTCGATGCGGCGGCCACGCCAGTTCCAACCCCTACCCAGGGCCAGCTGAACGGCAGCCATGAGCCGCGCTTCATCCTCAGCAGCGGCTTTCTCGGGCAAGCCTTGCTGCAAGCTCTCGAGGATCCACTGATCCGTCTCTGCTGCTTGATCGAGGAAGAGGCGCAGAGAGCCCCAGCGCAGGTAGGCGCTACGGCCTTGCGGCTTCTCCGCCACCCAGCTGGCAAGCGCCGCTTCGAGTTCCTTAGAGAGCCGACGGGCAAAGAGCGCATCGGTGTAGCTCCGCCAGATGGCATCTCGCTCAGCGGGAGCCCAGCTGCGCGCCAGCAGGTCTTTGGCCAAGCGCATCGCCGACTCGACGCGTCCGAGTTCGAAATACAGTGCCAGCCGCTGCCTATGCACCCAAAGCTCCTCTGGGTAGCTAGCGGCCAGGCTGGAGAGGATTCGCTCGGCTTCGTCATCGCGCCGTAGCGAACGCAACAGATCTAGGACTCGGCGCTCGGCCGCCAAGACCAAGGTACGGCGAAAGCCCTCGGCGGCTCCCGCATAGACAGGCCGCAGCGCTTTCGCCACCCGCAGCTGCTGCGCCGGCGCCAGCCCTTTCTCCGCCAAGGACCAGAGCAACTCCGCCTGGGCAATCGCCCCCTCGCCCTTGGCCAGGGTTCTGGCAAGGAGCTGCTGGTAAGCCTTGGCAAAGTCCAAGCCTCGCCGTGAGGCCTGGAGCAAGATCAGACGCATCCACGCAAGAGCCTTCTTGTCCCGGCCCGCGAGCTCGGCAAAGGCCTCGAACTGCTTCCAGGACTCGTCCCAGCGCTGCGACCTCACAGCGTGCAATAGCAGGGCAAAGTGGTCGGCGAGCCGAGCCTTGCCGCCAAGGATGCGCTGCCGGGCTTCAAGCCACTTGGCATTGGCAGCCGGCAGCATGATGCTTTTCCCGGTGATGGCATCGATCCGTTGCTGGATCCGGCTCCAGAACTCCGGCGCCGCAGGGGCGCTAACCGCCAGCAAGAACTGCTGCACGCGGCGACCCTCGCCATCAAATCGCTCGATTCGCCCCGGCCACCAGAGACCAGCCACCTGGTGGAACTCGTGCATTTCGTAGTGCCGGATCTTGCGTTCGCTGACGAAGACATCGCGGCGCAGCACCACCTTGCGCTCGGTATCGATACGCCAGATCTGCGACTCCAAACCCGGCGCCGGAGCTACGAAGCGGAGGGTCAAGACGGCGCCCTTCTCCTCGATCAGCTCCAACTTCCACTCGCGGAACAAGCGCAGGAGATCGCTCAGTGAGCCATCGACGAGCTGGAAGGGCACAAAGCGAGCATCCTCCTCGCTGGCTGCCCGGCTGCGACCAAACCCCAAGGCATTGGCGATGCCGCGACGCCCGCGGTCCAACCACGCCCAGTGGATTTCGGCGGGAGCACGCTGGCTTTCGACGAAAAAGCTAGCGCCATGGAAATGCGCCAGGATCCGCCAAGACAGGTCCTTGGCTTTACCCTTGGCCCTTGCCCCGGCATGAACGGCACCAGCGCTGAGCTGCAAGCGCAGGCCCTGCTTTGGATCACGGAGCTTTGGACGACGGTCGAGCGAGCGCAGCACCTGGAGGATTCTCGCATCCCACCTGGGCCTTAAGACTTCGGGCGCACGCTTGGCTGCCTTGGCCAGGCTCGGCACCGGGAAAGGCAGCCCTTGATGCCCAAGGAACAGCAGATCCTTTGCGGCAAGCTCAGGGCCAAAGCGCTTGTCAGCAGTGAAAACGCTCACACCCTGACCGATAGATCGCCGGCCGCGCCCCCCGGTCCGAGGAGCAAAGGCGGTTGCCGGAAGGGCCAGCTGGCTCGGCTGCGGCGAGGGAATGGAGGGAGCCCCCACGGGCTTCGCTGCCGCGACAGCATCCGTCTCCTCGGACTCGACCCGCTGGTAGCTCTTGGCAAGATTGACGCCCCGGTCTATCCCCCGGCCGCCCGCCCGGCCACCAGACTTCAGCCTGCTCTCCGGCAGAACCGAGCCCAGGCTCCCGGTTTCAAACTCGGAATCCATCACCCGCAGCGCCAGGGCCGGCGCCGGAACCTGCCCACGATCCAAGCGCGGCGGCCTGGCCAGCGGCGGCATGATTTCCGGAGACAAAAGATCCCGCCCGAGCTTCTTCAGCTGGCCACGGAAGGCACTGTACAGGTTCTGCCTCCAGCCCTGAGAGAGCCGCATCTGCTCGCGCAAGGCCTCCAGCCCCACCTTGTCCCGGGCCTGAGTGAAGAACTCCTCGCCATCGCGCATCGCAACGCGCCGCTTGAGGCCATAGCGCTCCCGCTCCTCGTCACTCGCCAGCACCAGGAAGGAGGTGTAGGGAGTCATGATCCCGAACCTTGCACTCAAGTCGATGATCTCGGCCCGAACCGGCTCGCTAGCACCCTGCGACAGCAGGTACTCGATGCGGCGCCTGGCCCAAAAGCGCGGGAGGAAGCTGTTTCCGGCGTCAGCCGCAGGCAGGGTCAGCTCCGTGCTGAACTGGAGCTTCTCGCCGTTACGAGTCCCGGTGACGAGGATCCGGCCCTTCGCCTCGGCCTTGCCCGGCAGATAGCGGCCGAGCACCAACTGCTGCCTGCCGGCCGCGAGATGGGGCAGAGGCTCGGGATGAACGCTCGCCGTCCGAATCCCTTCGAAGCGCAACTGGAGGTCTTTGAGCGGCGGACGGGCCATCTCGCTCAACAGATCCCTAGCGCTCGCCACTTCGTCGCCCTTGGCCCTACGCAGCGATCCGCCGCCTAGCTTGGCCATCGCCGCCAAGACGAGTTTCTCGTAACTCGACGAGTCCGCCACAGCGTGGAAGATCGCCTGCACCTGATCGGCCTTACCGGCGATGCGCAGGGCATTTGCTGCGGCATCGGCGCTTCCGGTCGTGCCGATGCCGTCACCGATGTAGACCACATGCTCCTTGCTCTTCGTCTTAGCGATCACGTCGTCAAGCAAGGCGTCCAGATCTTGCCAACCCAGGGGGTAGCTGTCTTCCAGCCACTCAAGGGCCTTGCGTACGTTTTCCTGAGTGGCAGCAATCGGCTCCGCACAAAAACCTCGAACCTTGACGTCGCTGGCCGCCAGCCGGAAACGATCCTTGGGACCGAGCTGCCCCAGCAATGCCCGCACGAACTTGAGCTGCGTCGTCCTTCGTGAGGCCGCCTCCATCGACGCCGAGCTATCGAGGTAGATATGCAGTCGCAGCGGCTCGCCTTCGGGAAGCAGCTCACGCTTCCAGCCGCCACGACTCTCCTCCGGCGCCTCCAGCAAGAGCATGAAGTAGCCCTCGTCGCCGCGACGGTGGGTAATCCCCCGAATCCCCTGCTTCGCCGCCAAGTCGATGCGCAGCTCGAAATCGCGATCGGGAGAATACTCTTCGGCTTCGAACTCGGCGGTGGCCAGGTGCTCTCCCTGCCGAACCCGCAGCTGGTGCGACGGGCTTGAGATCGCCCGCATCGGCATCGCCGATTCGACACTAACCTTGAGCGCTAGCTCCCTCAGCGGCCGTGCCTGCAGCAGCTCACTGCGCAAGGCATAGCGGTAACGATAACTCTGGCCCTCGAGCGGCAGGACCTGGGTGTAGCGAATGCGGATGCGCTTCTCACTACTGGGCTCAATCGGAAAGATGCGAGCCTTGAAGAGATTGCCGCCACTCCACTCAAGCAGCCCGGGATCCTTCTTGCGCCGGAGCAGGTCCTCGTAGATCTGGCGGGCGCGGGCCCGCTCGACGATGTCGGCATCGACCCGCTCTCCAGCGATCCAAACGCTAAAACCACTAACCGAAGCATCGGCCGGTAAGGGAAAGTAGAAAACGCCCTCGAGCTGCTCCTTGCTACTGTTGACGAAACTCTGCTCGACCGTGGTCTGCGCGATCTGGTCTCGAATCACGACGTCGACTCGGTGGTAGCCAACAGCGAGAGGCAGGTCGCGACCGTCGACCTTGGCCAACAGCGAGCCCATCGCCTCGTCGCTCATCGAGCTGCGATAGCCGAGCAGCCAACGCGGATCCTCCCCGAGCTGGGTGACCTTCTCGGGCCCGGCTCGGAAGAGCGCTCGCTGAACGAGCTTCTTGGCAAAAGCGCCCGGCCCAGTGAGCTGGAGCGGACGGCCCTTCGCCGGCTTCAGCTCCACATCGCCCCGGTAGAGCTTGACCTGCCCCTTTCCCTGCAGCTCGATCATCGCCGAGGGGCCAAGGAGCAGTCGACCGCCTCCCTGCAGGGAAAGCTCGATAGCACTGGCGCTTCGAGCCATGGGCCAAGAGCCTCGACTGGAAGCCCCTGCCCGAACAAGGTCACCAGGGAAGAGCGCATCCTTCGCCGCCAAGAGAGTCCAGCGTTCGTGGCCCAGAGGCCGGACGAAGGCAGCGCCCTGCAGGTCCAGCACCGTCGCCAAGCGTGCGCCCGGCTTCAGGCTCTCCTGCCCCTCTTGGCTCGGCCAGATAGCAGCGGCCAAGGCGAATATTGGAAGGACGAAGAGCAGGCGCAATCGAGAGAGCTGCATTTGGATCACTCTTGTGAGGTAGCAATGGGTGGCAATTCGAGCGCCGAGAACGCGCCTAAGAGAACGAGGTTCCGCGAGCAGCGGGAGTCACAGCCGCCCTTTCCACCAAACTCGCTCTTCCTGCCGCTAGTGATTCACTAGTGATATGACCTAGCAGAGGCAGGGCAAGTTAAGCCGAAAAACCCAAGCCATTGAAGGAACCTGATGCCCAATGGGCCCAATCTCCACTTCACATGGGCGAAAAAAGCATTGCGGCAAGCGCCAAGCCTTGGACGATTGAGTCAATCAATCTGCAATGAGGCAGAGACCTTTAGCATCACGCCCTCACTCTCCAGGAAATACGACATGAGATGCCCTCCCCGTGCCTGGCCGCTCGCTGCGGTCTTCCCTGCCCTAGCCTTATGCGTTAGCCCTCTGAGCGCACAGACCGAACGCGCCACCCATCTGATCTACCAGTTCGACGGACCCAATCTCGGCGCTTGGGCCGATCTCAAGGTTCGCGGCGCTGGCGACATCGACCAGGATGGCTACGCCGACATCATCGTGGGCGCGCCGAAGGACGGAACCAACGGCTCCGAGTCCGGCCGCGTCGACGTCATCTCAGGACGTGACGGCAGCCTGCTCTACCGCTTCGAAGGCTTCAAGAAGAAGTGGGACCGCTTCGGCTGGTCCGTGGACGGCGGCCGCGATGTCAACCTCGATGGGCACCCGGACTTCGCCATCGGCGCCTGGGGCCACGACAAGAACGGCTCAAAGTCGGGAGCTGTCCAGGTCTTCAGCGGCAAGACCGGCAAGGTACTCTGGACCTTCTATGGTGACTCCCAAGACGACTACTTCGGCGAGTCGGTCCGGCTGATCGGCGACATGAACCGCGACGGTCGCGCTGAGATCGCGGTCGGCGCCCCGCAAAACTACAAGGGGAAGGGCTACGTCCGCATCTTCTCCGGCAGCACCGGCAAGGTCCTGCTAACCGTCAGGGGCTCCTACAACTCCGGCACCTTCGGCCACGGCCTCGCCACCCTCGAGGACATCAACTTCGACCTGAAGCCCGACTTCGCCATCGGCGCCCCGGGAGAAAGCTCGAACGGCAAGAACTCGGGCAGCCTCTACATCTTCTCGGGCACCGGCAAGCTGCTGAAGCGCATCACCGGCAAAAAGGCTGGCGAAAACTTCGGCTGGCACGTCGACGCCGTTGGGGACGTCAACCGCGACGGCCGCCCCGACATCATCACCGGCGCCCCCTTCGCCAACGCCAAGGCGGGGTATGCCGAGGTCCTTTCCGGCGCCGACTTCCGCACCCTGCATAGGGTCTCGGGCAAGCCTGGTGACGAGCTCGGCCGCACGGTCAGCCACGTCGGCGACCTCGACCGTGATGGCAACTGGGAGTTCGCCGTCGGCACACATCCGGCCAGCGGCCCCGGCTACGTCTTGGTCATGGACGGCAAAAGCGGCAAGCAACTGATGCGCTTCGTCGGCAAGAAGAAGAGCGACGGCTTCGGCTGGTGGATCGGCGGTCCTGGCGACGTCAACGGCGACGGCACCCCGGATATCGCGGTCAGCATCCATGGCCGCGGCAACGGCTCGATCGAGGTCTACTCGGGCAAGCGACTGGATTTGAGCACCGACAAGCACGCCCTCTCAATCAGCAAGAGCCAGAAGCAGGTCTTCACGCTCTCGGGCGGCACGCCGAATGCCTACTACTTCGTGACCGGCTCGCTCAGCGACACCCGCCCCGGGACCTGGATCGCCGGCACCCTGATCCCACTCAACCTCAACGGCGACATCTATTTCCCGCTGACCCTCGAATACCCGAACGGCCCGTTCTTGAAGAACAACCTGGGCACCTTCGACTCCAAGGGACGAGCAACGGCAGCCTTCATCACCTCGCCGGTTTCGGCTCCGCTGCTGGGACTGCGCATCGACCACGCCTGGGTCGAGTTCGGCGGAAACCTGCTCAAGAAGGCGAGCAACCCGGTGCCCCTGCGCCTGGTTCCCTGAGTCTGGTTCCCTGAACCTGGTCCGCTAAGAGGATCCAGCAGCCCCTCCTGCGAGAGAGAGATCCGCAGGAGGAGGCTTCCAGAAGGCGCCCGGTGCAACGAGCGGCACCTGGCGCCTTCTGCCCTGAGTAGGGCGAAAAAAAAGCGATCTAGCCAGCGCTAGGCTCGACGACCTGCCCCTCGCCGTCCTCCGGCAGATGCGGATCCGAGATCGGGCCTGCGGCCGCATCCGCATCCTTCTCCGCCACCAGCCCCAGCCGCATCCCCAGTTCAAGCGCCAAAGCCCGGTGATCCGCGGCCCCATTCGATTCCGGGGCATAGCGGAGGATGCTCTGGCCGAAGCTGGGCGCCTCGGCAAGTTTGATGTTGCGCCGCACCCGCGTCTCCAGCAGCAACGCCCCAAAGTGGGTTTGGATTTCCTCGACCACCTCTTGCGCCAGCTTGGTCCGCGCATCGACGAGACAGGCTAGGAGTCCGAGTATGGACAGCTTCGGGTTCAGCCGCTTGCGCACCAACTCGATGACCTCCATCAGCTGGGTCATCCCCTGAAGCGCGAAGAACTCGGCCTGCACCGGCACCAGGACCTGCTCTGCCGCCGCCAAGGCATTGAGCGACAGAACCCCCAGCGAGGGGGGGCAGTCGATGAGCACCAGATCGGCTTTGGCCTCTTTTTCCCAGAGATCCAGAGCATCGCGCAGCAAGAGTTCACGACCAATGGTGTTGGCGAGCGCTTGCTCCGCCCCCGCAAGATCCGTCGAAGCCGGGAGTAGCTGCAGCTTCTCCTCGGGCCTGGCCAGCAAGCAGTCGGCGATGCTCTGGTTTTCGACGAGCACGTCGTAGATCGAAGCCTCCGGCAGTTCCTCGCCCTCGCCGGTCAAGTGCAGGGAGAGGTTGGCTTGGCTGTCGATATCGACAAGCAAGACCCGCACACCAAGCTCTGCCAGCGCGGCACCGAGATTGACCGCCGTCGTCGTTTTGCCGACACCGCCCTTCTGATTCAGGATCGCTACTCGCCGCATGACATCCCCCCACCTATCCAAGGCTCAGCCCCTCGAAGAAAGCACCTGGGTCCTCGAGCAGCAGCGGCTGCTCCCTCTGGATCCCGGCACGGACAAAGGGCTCTCCCCAGGCCTTTCCTACCTGGACTCCGAGCGCCGCGTCACGTTGCCGAGCCCGCTGGGCGATGTCCAGACCACCGGGTAGATGAGCCCTCGACTCACCGGGCGCAGGGATCTGCGATCCATGCATTCGGATCAAGGCCTCCTTCTCGGTCCACGGGAGCCCAGGCACAAAAACATGGGTCGGCGCGACGCTGCCCAGGCAGTCCAGCCAGTGCCAGAGCGGTAGCTCCGCCACCGCCAAACGCAGCTCGGCCCCGACGGCGGCATGATCGGGATGGGCATCGACGGGATGAGGACCAAAGACCGCGTCGTATATGCCACTCGCCAGGGTCTCTCTGAGCCATGAGGCCAGCCCCGCTTCTTTCCCCAGCCCACCATCAGGCAACTGCGCCCAGGCCAGGCAGCTGCCGAGTGGATCGAGCGCCCGCCGCGCTTCGTCGCATCGCGTGCCCCGCTGCGGCTGCCGGGTGCCGCCTTCGCCATCGGTCAAATGCGCGAAGACCAAGTCGTGCCCGGCCCGAGCAAGGGTTAAGAGGACCCCGCCCATGTGCACCTCGAGGTCATCGGGATGCGGCGCAAGCAACAGGACGCGTGCCACCTCAGTCCACGTCAGCGAGCCGGACGACCCGGTGCGTGCAAGCAAAGGGGTCCGCGTGTTCGACCAGGTCCTCGACGAAACGGTGACCGTTGCGCACCAAGAAGGGTAGGGCAGGCAGCACCCGCTCCTGCAAGGAGCCGCGAGGGAGGAGCCATGCAGAGAGACGCCGCGCATGCTGGCGCCAGACCCCCGAACGCCCAGAGCGCTGCCGAGCGATCTTCTCAGCGATTTTTCGGGCCTCGGTACGCGAGCGCGAAGCGAGCTTGGCCATCGGCAGAACCAGGTTGCGATCGAGCTCCGCAACGCCCGGCTCCAACTCGCGCAGGCCCTTCGCAAAGTCCTCCGCCAAGTTGCGCAGTTTCTCCTCAAGCAAACCGGTCCCCTCGAAGAACTCGGTCTGCGACCCTCCCTCGCGCTCAGCAATCAAGTCCTGGAGGTGCCGGGAGCCCTGCTGCAAATCCTGCACACCGATCTGCCACCGTTCGAGAAACTCGTAGAGCTTGTCGTCCACGTAGGTGAAGGAGGCCCTGGGGATCAGTGGTGGCCGCGGCACGCCAAAGGCACCGTAGATGCCACCGGTGAGCGCCAGATACTGCAGCTCACCGGGGCCAGCCACGAAGGCCAGGGTGGGGAGGATGCTGTCCTGCCACAGGTTGCGGTGCAGGACGCCAGGGCTGAGCCGCCCGCCATCGGGAAGCGGCGCTCCATCCGGGAGCGCCGACCGCTTGCCACCCCCTGGGATGTGGAAGCTGAACGCGGTCTCCGGGTCGACGGTGACATCGAAACCGCGGGCCAGAAGCTCACAGACACTGCCCTTGAGCACTCCTCGCACCTCTTCGCTGCGCAGGTGAAAGTCCGCAAGCAGCTCGCGCGTCTCGGAGGGCAAGCAGTAGGGCTCAAGCACCAGCAGGCCCCGCTCACCAAAGTGATGAAAGAGCTGGCGGGACAGCTGTTCGGCCAGTGTCTCCCGCTCCGCTTGCAGCTGAAACAGCGCCGTCTCCCTGAGGAACTCATCGGTCTTGGGCAAGAGGTCGCGCGCTTCGGCCAGGGCGCTGCGTAGCTCATCACCAAGAGCAATCCCATCGAGGGGGCGCCCGGTCGATGGCAGACTGAGGCGCAGCCGCTGCACATCGAAAGCCGGATTCACCAGCCAACTGTGGTTGGCCTCGGCCCAATCATGATCCTCGGAATGGTTCCAAAAGATGGTCACGATCTCGGGCGCCCCCGGAAGGGCCCTGAGCTGTTCGGCAAGCCGTAGCGCCGTCGCGATCTTGTGGAAGGTGTAGAGCGGACCACCCAGCAGCCCCGGCTGCTGACCCGTAACGATGGCCAAGCAGCCAGGCTTGGCAAAGCTCGTCGCCGCGTCCCGCACCTCCTGCGGTGGGTCGAAGCGCTCGGCGTAGTCCGCGAGCCCCCTGGCGATGCCCTGGCGATAACGCTCGGGCCCAGTGTAGTTCCGACGCCCCTCACACATGCGCCACAAGGCGGCGGGCTCGGCCGGGCGCAGCGGCAATAGCCCCCCCAGGGCCGGATCGTTGGCCTGAAAGGCCACGAAGAGGTTGGGGAAGTCGAGGTGCTCCAGCGGAAGCTCAGCGAAGATGCGCATCGAAAAGATCAAACGAAAGCGAAAAGCGGAGCCGGAGTATGGCGCCAAGCCTGGGACAATCCGAGCAAGAGCCAAAGTCTGGACGCCAAAGAGCTGGGAAGTGGAAACGGCCAGCAAGACTAGGGCAACGCTAAGGACAGGGGCCAAAACATCCGTGGCTTGCGACGGTGATCACGCCCGAGTAGCCTGGCGGCCTTGCCCTCTCTCCCCCGTCACACCCTCACGACCGCCTGGCTCGCCGTCGTCCTGGCTCTTCTCCTTGCTGTCCTGCCGACAGGGAAGCTGACTCTATGCCTGGGCCATGACGGGCACATGGGGCTCGGGGCATTCGGGTCGGCACCGGCCTGCCATTGCCAGCACGAGCACCAGCACGAGAACCAGCACGAGGGGCCCCAGGAACGAGGGGGCGCAGCCATAGCCGTGCAGCGGCTCTGCCAAAGCGACGAGCACGACAGCGGCGACTGCCAGGACATCAGCATCGATCTGCCCCAGCTCTGGGTCTCGGCAGAACGAAGCCACGAGCTCTCTTCGGAGCAGCTCTCGCCACAGCCGATGCCGGCCTTTGCTTCTTGCCTAGCTGCGGCCCTCGTCCTCGCTCCCTTCGAAGAGCAGGAAAAGGCATGGCCGCCGCCTACACAGAGCCGCGCAACACGCCAAGAGCTCGATCAGCTCCGCAGCGTCGTCCTCCTGATCTGAAGCTGAACTTCAGCGCCATGGGGCATGAGCCCGAAGGCGCCGTTCGCCATTCGGCACAGCCAGGGAGCAATAGCTCAGCGGGTCTAGCAGCTTGCTAGGTAAGCGTTCAGGAGGAAATCGTGATTCGATGCGCAGGGGCCGTAACAGAGAGGGCCAAAGCGAATGAGCTCGGGCAATCGCTGGTGAGAGGATTCACCACACTTGTCCTATTGCTGCCTTTGAGCAGCTGTGCCTTCCAGAGCTACCAAGCAAGTGATCTCGACCCAGAGATCGTCGCCAAACTCCTGTCGGAGCGACGGACGGCTCTCTCTCTGCTGCGCCAGGAGCAAAGCCGTGACCAAGCGGGGGCTCTGAGCTTCGCCGAGGCCGCAGACCTCCTCCGCACTCGGAGCCCGGCCCTGGGCCAAGCTCTCACCCGCTATCGATCCGCCGTGATCCGTGCAGGCATAAAAACCCCATTTCCCAACCCGGAGATCGAATTTGGCCCCGAACGCGGCTTCGCTGCGGACCTGGCCTCACCTCGCTGGTCCGGCTTCTTCAGCTTCTCTTGGGCTCTGCCGCTGAGCGGCCGCCGCGGAGATCTCGACTCGGTGCACGCAGCCCAAGCCGAAGCAGCGGCCATCGATGCCGTCGGCACCCTGCGTGAACTCTACCTGGAGCTACGCCACCGCTACCTGCATTTTCTCGTCGCCAGCGAACGCGAACAGGTGCGGGCACGACTGCGTGATGCCGCCGCCCTATCCCTACGCACCGCACTTGGCCTGGTCGAAGCCGGAACCGCAACCGCGCTGCAGACTTCGCTCTTCCGTCTTGAGCATGCTCGCGAACGCACCCGCCTACTCGACGCGCGCAGTGAACGCCAAAAGGCTCAGTCCGAACTGGCCCAGCTCCTCGCCGTCCAGGCAGAGCTGCTGCAAGCACCAGCGCTCTCCTCCGCGGTCAAAGGGCCCAAGCTCTCCAACCCCGGCGCCATCGAGAGGAAGCTCCTCGAGGCCTGGATCATCGATCACCCGCAGCTGCAGCGACTCCGTGCCGAGTACGAAATCGCCGAACGGCAGCTTCGCCTCGAAATCAGCAAGCAATACCCCGACCTCGTCCTGGGCAGCGGCCTCTCCAGCGAGACCGGGGACAAGAAACGGGTCCTGGGTCTGAGCCTCGGCATCGCCGTGCCGATCTTCGACCAGAACCAAGTCGGGATCGCCGAAGCGCGGGCCCAGCGCCAAGAGCTGCGTAGCCAATATGAAGCTCTGGTGCACAGCATCCTCGCCAAGGCGGAGCTGGCCGCGAAGCAGCTAACCCTGCACCGGGAAAAGCGGAGAATCCTCGAAAAGGAAGTGCTCGCTGCCGCCCGCGACAACGTCTCCATCGCCCGCCAATCCCTTGAGGCGGGCTCAGCCGGAAGCATGGAGCTGCTCGACGCCGAGCGCAGCCTGCGCGAGATCGAGGCCGAGCTACTTGAAGCCCGACTGGAAGAACTCGAAGCCGGGGCCGAACTGGAGCAAGCCCTGGGACGACCACTCCTGCAGCTAGCGGGAGAAAGCTCCCTGGAAGACAGCAAGTGGAGTGACGCGGAAGAACTCAACAAAGCAGCTGAGCGAGAGAAAACAGCGGAAGGAAGGAGCGAACGATGAAGGAATACAGCAAGAGCCATCTCTGGGCCCTGCCCATCACCGCAGCCTTCTGCACCGTCCTCGGCCTGTTTGTCGGCCAGGGCCTCGGCAAGGACAACGGCCCCGCGAAGGAGGAAGAGAGCGGCAGCGCTCAGGAGGCAAAGCACCTGTCTCCGGCCACCCTGCGCAATCTCGGCGTCAGCGTCGCCCCCCTCAAAAAGACCAACTTCACCCAAACGGTTCCTGTCGCCGCCGTCGTCGTCGAAACCCCTCGAACCCGGCAACCGGTCTTCGCCCCGATCGGGGGCCGCATAGCCGAGATCCACGTAGATCCCGGCCAAAGCCTCGCTCCCGGCGCACCGGTGCTCAGCATCATCCGCGAGCCCATGCCCCGCCCGACCCTGAGCTTCACCGCCGATCTGCTGCGGCCAGCCCAGGAGAAACTGCATGAAGCCAGCCTTGAGCTGCGCCGCTCCCGGGAAGAGCTGCGCATCGCCAAGGCCGAACTCGAACGAATCGAACGCTACACCGGTAAGGGCGGCTCGGAGCAGGCTCCCCTACTACCAAAAGAGCGAGCAATCGAACTGCGCTACCAGCTCTCGCGCTCGCAGAATTCCTACGATCGCGCCCGCTTCGAGCTCATGAAGCACGGACTCTCGGCCGAGCAGGTCCAAGAACTCGAAAAGAGCAACACTCTGCCTCCCTTCAATGAGCAGACCTGGCAGCGCGCCCTTGAACGCAACGGCCTCTGGCCCCAATCAGCAAAACGCCTGTATTCGGCCCTGCCAGAGAGCTTGCGCAAGCTCCCTTGGTCCATCGCCACCATCGGCGAGCTCGCGGCCAGCGGCCTGGCAAGCGAGGAACTCATTCGCTGGCTCGAAGAGGATCCTAAAATCGCCTCGCACTTCCTTGAGCTGGGCGTGCGCCTGCAGCAGGGATACAGCCTCGCCGACCTCAAGCGTCTGCAAGCACTGGACGCCTTCGACCCCATCGTGCGAGTGAATGCTCCAAGGCTCAGCCAGCTCGATGCCGAGGACAAGGATGCAGCTTGGGATGTCTTGAGCGTCGAGATCAAGGTCGGAGCCCGCGTCGAAGAAGGCCAGCCGCTGGTCCAGCTCCAGGATATGCGCCAGCTCCTGCTGCGAAGCGAAGTGGTGGGCGGCGAAACCAGAGCCCTCCTCGACGCCACCCGCAGCGGCGCCAACTTCGGTGGGCATCCGCTCATCAAAGGCTCCGGCCCCAAGCTCAGCGGGCTCCGTGTCAGCTACATCGAGAGCGCACCGAATGCAGATGGCACCGTCGCCTTCCTCGAGCTTCGCAACACGATCTTGTCGCGCATCCAGCGCCAAGGCAGCCAGTCCCGAACCTGGGCCCTACGGCGCGGACTGCGCTACATGCTCGACGTGCCACTGGCCCAGCTCTCAGGCGTCTACGTCCTCCCCAGCGGCGCCGTCACCGAAAGCGGCCCTGACCTTATCGTCTTCCTCCAAGACGGCGACGACTTCAAGCCAGTGCCGGTCAACGTGCTCTTTCGTGACGATCGCCATGTGGTCATCCCCGCATCGGGCGACTCCGCTCTCTTCCCCGGCGACCCCATCGTCATGAGCGGAGCCTTCGAACTCGGCCTCGCCACCCAAGGCAGCGACAAGGTCGACCCACACGCCGGGCACAATCACTAAGGAGGGGAGCATGCTCACACGCATCATCGCCACCGCTCTGCGGAACCGGGCGATCGTCCTGGTCCTCGCCCTCGTCGTCGGTGGCTACGGCCTCTTTCGGGCCGCCGCCAGCCAGATCGACGTGCTCCCCGACCTCAACCGCCCCATCGTCACCATCATGACGGAAGGGCATGGCATGGTGCCCGAGCAGGTCGAACGCCTGGTCACCTGGCCCATCGAACAGGTCATGAACGGCGCCACCGGCGTCTATCGCGTGCGCTCGGCCTCCGGGCTCGGCCTCTCCGTGGTCAACGTCGAGTTCGAGTGGGGCACCGACATCTACCGCGACCGTCAGATCGTGACGGAAAAACTGCAGATCGCCAGCGCCTCACTACCCCCCGGTGTGCAACCCATCCTGGCCCCGATCAGCAGCATCATGGGGCAGATCCAGATGATCGGCTTCCGCAGCAGCAACGGCGCCACCAGCGCCCTCGAACTGCGCCGCCGCATCGACCGCGACATCAGCCCACGCCTACAAGCGCTCAACGGCATCGCCCAGGTCATCACCATCGGGGGACAGCCCAGTGAAGTGCAGGTCATCGTCGACAGCGACAAGCTGCGCGCCTTCAACGTCACCCTGCAAGAAGTCGCCGAGGCCACAAAAGATGCCAATGTCAACGTCGCCGGCGGCTTCCTACACATTGGCGCCAAGGGCCCCCTCGTCACCGTTTCCGGGCGACTAGAGAACCCGGAGCAACTCAAGCAGGCCGTGATCCGGGATGACCCGCGGCGCCCAATCCGCATCGAGGATGTCGCCAAGCTCAGCTTCAGCGCCACCGCCATCCCTACCGGCACCGCAGGCATCAACGCCAGCCCCGGGGTGATCGTAGTGATCAACAAACAGCCGGGCGTCGACACCATGGACCTCACCCGGCGCATCGGCCAAGAGCTCGATCAGATCCGCCGAGAGCTTCCTGGCGACATCCTCATCGACGACGCGGTCTTCCAACAGGCCGCCTTCATCGAACGAGCCATCGACAACGTCCTGGTCGCCGTGCGCGACGGCGGCCTGCTGGTGGTCGTCATCCTCTTCCTGTTCTTGCTCAACCTCCGCACGACACTGATCACCCTGTCGGCGATCCCGCTCTCCGTCGCCATCGCCTCGCTGGTCTTCGCCTTCTTCGACCTGACGATCAACACCATGACCCTCGGCGGGCTCGCGGTCGCCATCGGCACCCTGGTCGATGATGCCATCGTCGACGTCGAAAACGTCTATAGGCGGCTGAAGCAGAACGAGCTGCGCGCGCAGCCCGAGCCACGGATCTGGGTGCTCTTCCTGGCCTCCAGCGAGATCCGCAAGCCCGTGCTCTACGGCACCCTCCTGGTCACGGTGGTCTACCTCCCGCTCTTCTTCCTGAGCGGGATCGAAGGGCGTCTCTTCGCGCCCATCGGGCTGGCCTACATCCTCAGCGTCATGGCCTCGCTGCTGGTCGCTCTGACCGTGACCCCAGTGCTCTGCTACTACCTGCTTGGCAGCAACAAAGCGCAAGAATCGAAGCAGAGCTATGGCGGCTGGCTGGTCCAGAAACTACACAGCTTGGCAGCTGTCGGCGTCCGCTTCAGCCTGAGCCACACGAGGAGCATCCTCACAACATGCGCAGTATTGCTCGTGCTCGCCGGAGCCTGGCTCTCCTCAGCAGGCTCGACCTTCCTACCGCCTTTCAACGAGGGCACCGCTCAGATCAACTTGGTCCTGCCCCCGGATACAAGCCTGAAGACCTCAGACCGGCTCGGCCAGCGCCTGGAGCAGGTGATCAAGGGCATCGACGGGGTCGCTAGCGTCGCCCGCCGCACCGGCAGAGCGCCCGGCGACGAGCACGCGATGCCGGTCAGCCTCAGCGAGGCCATCGTCAACTTCGATCCCGATTCGGGGCGCAGCCGTGAAGAGGTCATCGAAGAGATCCGCGCCAAGCTCGCCGAGGAATTCCCCGGCGTGGCCACGGCGGTGGAACAGCCGCTGGCCCACCTGATGAGTGCCCTGCTTTCCGGCGTCCACGCACAGGTCGCGATCAAGGTCTCGGGGCCAGACCTAGCGATTCTGCGCAAGACCGCCACCAAGGTCGAGAACGCCGTGCGCGGGGTCGAAGGCGTGCGCGACCTCTACACCGAGCCCCAGGTCCTGATCGATCAGGTCGAAATCGCCCCGCGCCGCCAGGCTCTGGCACGTCTAGGCATCAGCACCGAGCAACTAGCAAAGACCGTCGAGTTGGCGATGGGCGGCGAAGAGATTTCTCGCTTGCAGCTTGGGCAGATCGCCTATCCGATCAAGGTTCGGCTCGAGGACAGCGACCGGCGCAATCTCTTGCAGATCGAAGGGCTCTACCTGCGACGTAAGGACGGGGAGCTAGCGCGAGTCGGAGATGTTGCCGATGTGCGGGTGTCCAAGACTCCCAACAACATCAACCGCGAAAACGTGCAGCGGCGCATCGTCATCCAACACAACATCGGCGGCCGCTCCCTCGGAGAGGTCGTCGCCGATGTCGAGAAGGCTCTGGAACCGATCCGCGACCAGCTCACAGGCATGCCCGGCTATGCCCTTCGCATCAGCGGCCAGTTCGAAGCCCAGCAGGAAGCGACTCGGATGATCTTCGGCCTCAGCATCCTCTCGGTGCTGCTGATGGTGCTGATCCTCTACCTCCACTTCCACTCGCTGCGCATCGCCACCCTCGTATTGCTGTCGCGGCCAGTGGCCTTCCTCGGCGCGGTGCTCTACTTGGCCCTGAGCGCCCAAGTCCTGTCGATTGCGACCCTGGTCGGCTTCATCGCCCTGCTCGGCATGGCAGCACGAAACGCCATCCTGCTGGTCGATCACTACCTGCACCTGATGCGCGAAGAGGGCTGGAGCTTCGGCCCCGAGCTCCTGGTGCAGGCAGCGCAGGAGCGCATCGTGCCGGTGCTGATGACCGCGCTCACCAGCGGCATCGGCCTGGTGCCCCTGGCCCTGGCCGCAGACCAACCCGGCCGCGAGCTGCTTTATCCCGTCGCCACCGTGATCATCGGCGGCCTGGTGACCAATACTCTGCTGGACTTCTTGGTGATGCCCGGCCTCTTTGCTCGGCTCTGCCGTAAAGAAGCCGAACGAGTCGCCCAGACCAGCACTGCCTATGCCGAGGAGCTTGGGCCCATCAAGACGCAACTACTTCCAAGCATCTGCAAGGAAGCTCATCCCTTTGACTCTAGTCAGGAGACCACACGATGAATGATTCCCGCCTCCCCTTCCGCCTTCTACGCGCCGCTGGCGTCGTACTTCTGGCCGCAACCCTGCCCTTTGCCTGCTCCGAGACCAAGACCGACAAGGGCGCCGAGGCGCCCGCCACCAAGAACGAAGCCCATCCCGAACACGGCCCCAACGGCGGACACCTGCTCGAAATAGGAGACCATGTCGCCCACCTCGAACTCGTCCAGGACAAGGACGAGGGAAGCATGACGCTGTACCTCCTGGGCAAGGACGCGAAGACCGCCCTGCTCATCAAGAAGGCCCCCAAGGTCAAACTGATAAGCGCCGAAGGGCCCAAGGTCCTGGACACCAAGGCCGTCGGCGGCAGCGACGCCGGGGCATCGCAGTGGAAGGTCAGTAGCCCGCTGCTGAAGGGCAAAGATGCGAAGGGCCGGATCTCGGTCGAGTACAAAGGCAAGACCTACCAGCCCGAGATCGTCTCCCACTGAGAGAGTCGGGCCTCTGCAGGAAGCTCGCCTACTCGAACTTCAACCCAAGAAGGCCAGCAGCGCCGGGATCGTCCCCATCGAGATCAGGGTGCCAAAGAGGATCGCCACCGCGACTTCTTCGGCGCCCTGGTCATGGGCTTCGGCGAGAACGAAGTTCATGACGGCCGGGGGCAGGACACCGGTGACCAGGAGTATCGCCCTCTCCACTCCCTTCAGCTCCCAAAGCCAACACCAAAGAAGCCCGGCAATCAGGCCCGGCACCATGCGTAGCAGCACGGTCAATAGCGGCAGCTTCAGCGTCGTCACCCGCACCGAGCGCAGCCGGATACCGAGACCCAGCAGCATCAGCGGCACCGTCGCCTGACCCATCAAGTCAGTGAAGTCGAGCAAGGGTTTGGGCAGTTCGAGCTGGACGACTGCGACCCCGATACCGAGCAGGGCGCCGATGACCAGGGGAGTCCGAAAGGGCCGCCAGATCTGGGCCGAGCCTGAGACGATCATCATCCCCAGGCTGTAGTGGGTCAGCGATATCGCGACGAACACGACAAGCGCGGCCTGAAGCCCCGCCTCTCCGAAGGCGAGCAAGGCCAGCGGCAGCCCGAGATTCCCGGTATTGGGAAACATCGCCGCCAGATACAGCCCTCGGCGTGGATATCTGAGAGCGCGAAAAACGATCAGGGCCGCGAGGCCGCAAACCAGGCTCGCAAAGACGACCCCGCCACCGATTTCCCACAGGCTGGCGAGTTCGAAACGCCGCGACACCAAACCATGAAAGACCAGGGCCGGCGCCGAGACCTCGATCACGATGGTCGCGATGCTGGCTTCGTCGATGACACGTCGCCCGGCCAGGTAGTAGCCGACTCCGGCGATACCGAAGACCGGGAGCACGATGTTCAGGAGCAATTCGAAGACGTTCACGGGCGAGGAGCTTCGGGGATCAACAGGCAGAACGCTATGCTCCGCTTTCTATGCGCCCACGCTCGCTGAATGCCTTCCTGGCCCTGACCGGACTATTCCTGGCCGCGCTGCTTACCTGCAACCTGATCGTCCAAAAGTTCTTCGCCTTCCCCTGGCCCGACTGGTTCCCGGGCCTAGGCGGCTCGATGGCGATCCTCTCGGTCGGCATCCTCCCCTACCCCCTGACCTTCTTGGTCACCGACCTGATCAGCGAGATCTACGGCCGTAAGCGCGCCAGCAAGGTGGTCTGGACCGGCCTGCTGGTCTCCGTCTTCGTCGTCGGCCTGACTCAGCTGGCGATGTGGGTGCCGGCACAGACCGGCCGCGGCTGGGTCGGCCCCTACACCGAGGCTCCTAGCGCCGAAAAGCCCCTGCTATGGCAGCAAGGCCTCAAGCTGCAGATCCACAGCTCCGACCCGAGGAGCAAGCAGCCAAAGCTTGAGCTAGAACTGCTTCCCGCCGAGGGCCAGAAGAGCATCCTCTCGGGGCCAGCCTTTGCCGCAGCACTGGAGCAGGCCAAAGACCGGAGCTGGCCAGACGCCCAAGACTGGCACTTCGCCTGGGAGAGCGAATGGGCCGGCGACCTCTCGAAAAGGACCGGCCGGGGTCGTCTACGTCTTGAGGATGTCACCGCCCACCCGCATCTGTTTTGGGAGCCAGCAGAGCGGCTCCTCACCCAGACCCAGCGCCAAACACTGCGGCTGACGCCCGTCGAAGGCGGAACCGTCAGCGCCCTCTTGCCTCGGGGCGCCAATGTCGAAATCCCCAAGTCTCCGGTCACCAGCCCGCTCTTCGCCTACGTCTTCGGCGGGACTTGGCGGGCGATCCTGGCCAGCATGATCGCCTATCTCTTCGCCCAGTACTTCGACATCCAGATCTACCACCTATGGAAGCGCCTCACCCGTGGCAAGGCGCTGTGGCTGCGCAACAACCTCTCGACCATCACCTCCCAGTTCCTCGACTCCTTCCTTGTCGTCGGCATTCTTTTTTATGGAGTCTGGCCGAACGAAGTCATTCTCAGCGCCGCCCTCTCAGCTTGGGTCTTCAAGATGCTCGTGGCGCTGACCGACACGCCCTTCCTCTACCTCGGGGTCTGGATCTTCGTGCGCTTTGATCTCGCCCCCGAGGACAGCGAATACGCCCGTATCGCTGCCCAAAGGCGAATGGCAGAGGTCGAAACAGAGCTGGATCGTTAGGGCCCATGCGTAACCGCGAAGAGCTCGAAAGCTTCGAGGAAGAGAGGATCCACCACCTGGGACTCCGGGCTCGGGAAAGCAAGGGCCGTCGCCTCGCCGAGGCCGAAGACCCTCTGCGCACCTGCTTCATGCGCGACCGCGACCGAGTGATCCACTCTTCTGCCTTCCGGCGAATGCAGCTGAAGACGCAGGTGCTGCCAGCCACACGCGGCGACCATTTCCGCACGCGGCTGACGCACAGCCTCGAAGTCTCACAGATGGCACGCTCGACCGCCCGATCGCTTGGCCTCAACCAGGACCTCGCCGAGTGCGTCGCCCTAGCTCATGACCTCGGCCATCCGCCCTTTGGCCATATCGGTGAGCGCGTCCTCAACACCCTGATGTCCGAGCACGGGGGCTTCCGCCACAACGCCCAGGGCCTGCGCATCCTCGACAGCCTCGAACAGCGTTTTCCGTCACAACACCTCGGCCTCAACCTCTCCTGGGAGACAAGGGTCTGCCTGTTGAAAAAGCAGGTTCCAGAGGGGTTTCCGGTCAGCAGCGACCTTCCCAAGCAAACCCTGCCTTATCTCGAAGGGCAGATCGTCGACCTCTGTGACCGTGCGGCCTACGTCTGCCACGACTTCGACGACGCCCTACGCTCGGAGCTGGTCGGCTGGGACGCCTTCGAAGATCTCGAACTCGTCGCCCAAGCCCGCGAACTGGCCCGCGAACAACTGCGCGCCCAAGGTGAAAGCCACCCGAGCCCCCGCCTGCTACGACGCCGAAGCGTAGGCGCCATGGTCAGCCTCTTGGTACAAGACCTCGCCTTGGAAACCGACAGCGCCATGCAAGATCACAGCCTCCGGCAAGCGGAGCAGATACGCAAACGAGACAAATACCTGGCCAGACATAGCAAGACGATGGCAGCCAAACTGCGTAGCCTTTTTCTTCGATTGAATGAGAGCTTCTACAAGCACCCCGAAGTACTCGAATCGATTTCTTCGATGACCGAGCGGATGAAGGGCATCTTTGCTGAGCTCATGGCCTACCCGGAGCGAATGAGCGAGCGCTACCAGAAGCGGATCGAAGAAGAAGGCCTACAGCGCACGGTTTGTGACTACGTGTCGGGCATGTCGGACAGGTACGTCGAACGCTTCGGTCAAGCATGAGAGCGGTCGCTCTCACCAAAGTAAGCATTTGACGACAATTGCAGTTGCTTCCCTCCTAGCCCGTTCTACTAGCAAGACCCCGGCACAGCGACCCCTCCTCCTGATCTCACTGTGGATAGGGCACCTTCCCTGCCGAAGTAGGACCAGGAACTGCGCAAGATGTCCCTGCAAGAACACGCTCAACACTCTCCGACGCCCGTCGCATTTGCCCCGACCCGGCAGGGGCTTCAATGGCTGGAAAGCATCCCCGGCTTCGTCGGACTCTGGCGTGTCGGCGCCCCACTTGAGGCCGACGCCCAGGCTGTTGAGCCTGATCGCTTTTTCCTGGTCGCCACCCGAAAGATCCGCGGACCCGACCGCCTGCGTATCGAGGCGCGGCTCGCCGCACATATGGAGACTCGGCTGCTCCGTCTGCGCACCACGACACCGGGAAACATGGCCCACCCCCCGGAACTCTGCTGCCGAGAAGCCTGGGACCTTGGACTTGAGGCCGAACTCATCGCTGGTGATGACAAGCCCCGTGAAAAGCTGTCAGATCTGGCACTCGGCACGCCCCAGCCACGAGCCGCGCAGGAACTCTTCCGCAGCACTCTTGAGCTAGCCCTGCGCTGCTATCCGGAGCCCTACATGTTTCGGAGCGCGGTCTTGCGCGGTAGCCCGGTGGGCTTCCCCGATTTTGTCGATCCCCAAATCGAAACCCGGCGAGTCTTCGCCGAGATGGTCCGCAGCCTGGGTGATGCCTGGCTCCTCCTGCTCGGCCGCTATACGACCAGGCGCGTCAACCGCAGCCAACGCCTGAGCGAGCACTTTCAGTCACGTCCGCTGCTCCGCCACCTCCTCGACTGGGCCTACTCCAAGCGCCCGCTCGATGTCGCGATGCCCGAATCGGCCCGAGCCACCTGGCAGGAGCTTCGCTCCCTGCTCCTCGACGGCTTCGCCACCAGCACCCAGCAGCTCAAGCGCAAGCCCTGCAAGCACTCGGAGCTACCAGACGAGATCGCAGCTCAGCGCCGGGGGATCTTCGGTCGCTTCAGCGGTCGCCGTGAGGCCCCGAGTTCTCTAGCCACCCGCATCGATGCCCTCCTGCTCCAGCTCATCCTGGCGATACGGCCAGATGGCAGCGCAGACCTTGAGCTGCTCAACGCCGCGATCCTGCGTATGCGTAAGGCCGAAGGCCCGACCATGGCCCACCCCACCTGGGAAAAGCTCCGCCGGGAAGCTCTCTGCCTACGCCGCTATGCGCCAGACCAAGTCCCCTTGCAGGTCGGGTCGTCGAGCCATTTGAGAGCGGAAACCTGAACGAAAACCCCAGGCGCTGACCTGAGGCTGCAGCCACGGTCGCCCTGCAGTAGCCCCGCGGCTGCAACTCTGGGAGGGGCAGCCTTCCCGCTCAGACCGGGTGATCGGTAGAAACCCCAAACTCTGCCATCACCGCATCGATGCGATCGATGACCTGGCGCACGTACGCTCGCTTCTCCAGATAGGGCCCGGGAAAGAAGCTGCGCTTGAAGCCGTAGACGAGTTGGTTCTTCAGCTCGCGCGGCTGGAGCCCAAAAACCGTGACCGCCTTCCATATTTCATCGCTCACCGTGGTATTGGAGACCAGACGGTTATCGGTGCAGAAGGTGGTCGAGAGCCGGGCCTTGCGCATTTTCGCGTAGGGGTGCTTGCGCAGATCCTCACGAAACTCGGGCAGGGTCTGCTGGTTGGAGGTCAGACAGACCTCAAGGGTGATCCGCCGATCAGCGACATAGCGCGCTAGAGCATCGATATAGCCCTGCTTGTCACGAATACTCGGGTCCTGGATGCGGCGCCCAGAAAAGAGCCAGGTGCCATGGCCGATGCGATCGGCGTGGCAGTGGGTAATCGCTTGGAAGATCGACTCCGGACCATAGTCCTCCCCCGCGTGCACCGTCTTGCCGAGGAAGGCGCGATGCGCGATTTGATAAGCCGGAGCATGGGACTCCGCCGGATAGCCGCGCTCCTGGCCTGCGAGGTCGATGCCCACGATGGGCAAGCCTTGGTCCCGCGCCTGCACGGTGGCCTTCGCCAGCTCCTGGGACGCCAGGGAAAAGATCTCCTCATCGCCGGTGAGCGGTAGGGCGCGAAAATAGGCCCGGTAATGCTCACTGAAGTGCTCGTTAAAAAAGCGCATCGCACAGACGATGATGCCGGAGCGCAGCGGCGGCATTTCACCTTTCCGCACCTTCGCCCGCGAGTTGATGCGGCGCTCGGCACGCCGCAGCCCCTTGGCCACCGCGGCCATGACCTCGCCCAGCCCAAAGCCATCCCGCACGTGCAGCTGCGGCGCGAAGCGCAGCTCGAGGTAGCAGCAGTTCTCGGCAGCGGCGTCTTCGGCCAGCTCGAAGGCAGCTCGCTCCAAGGCCTCGGGATCGGAGAGGCAGGCCACGGTGTATTCAAAACCCTTCAGGTATTCGGGCAGGTTTTCATAGGCCTGCTTGAAGACCAAGCGCTTGAGCCCCGAGGGGCTGGTCGAGGGCAGCTTGACCTTGCGCTCCCGCGCCAGCTCGATCAGAGTCTCGAGACGCAAGCTCCCATCGAGGTGGACATGGAGATCGCTCTTGGGGAGCGCGGCCACCAGCTCGCGAGACAGAGTCGGATCGTGCTTAGGGCGAGAAGAAGATGGGCTCGTGCTCAAGGGATCCCCCGGTGCCTGTGGGTTATCGTCGAAAGCCGCAGCACCGGAGACGAACACAGGTGCCGCAAAGCAGCGGAAGTCTAACAGGACGCCGATAAAGTCGCGCGGCAGCAAAGCACCGTCTTGCTTCGCCCCGGAGGCGAGGGGCAAGATGCCCGGGATGCCCCGTATTCGCATCCACATCAGCCCCGACTCCCCACTTCGGGACAGCTGCCAAGGGCTCGACTTCGACCAGCTCTGGGCTCGCTTCAGTGGCGAAAGCGTCCGCTCTCGCCGTCGGCGCCAAGTCCTGCGCTGCGAGTTCGACGGCCAAGTGCTCTTCGCCAAGCGCTTCATCTCGGTCCAACCCAAGAACTGGTTGCGCCTGCGCTTCTCACAGCAGCCCCGGGCCCAGAGTCAGGCAGGACGCGAAGCAGCGATCTGCCAGCTCTTACAGCGCATGGGCTTTTATCCGCCCAAACTCTCGCTCTGGGCCGAAGAACTGGGTCCATGGCGAGAGCAGCGTTCGCTGCTGGTCTGCAAGGAGCACGCCGGGCCGCCGCTCTGCGACAAGAGCAAGCTGCTGAGCGACGACGCCTATTTGCTGGCCATCGCCAGCAAACTGGGGGCCATCGAGGCAGCAGGGATTCACCTCCCAGACCTGGGCACTGACCATGTCTTCCTGCTTCCAGAAGGCAAGATCGGTCTTCTAGACTTCACCAATGCTCGCAGTGCTCCACGCCCATCGGCCCGGGAAGTAGCGCGAGCGATTCTGCGCTTCTTCCTCTCTCCCCGCGCCGAACTCATGCTCGCACGCGGAGTGCAACAGGCTTGGGCCGAGCAGTACTGCCAGGCCGCACACCGAGAGGATGCTCTAAGCAAGTGGAAGACCCTGGCCAAGGAACGCCTCAGATGATGCAAAGCGACAGCAGCTGGCGCTATCAGGCGCCAGAACAGGCACAGCGCTATGGGCAACGCAAGCAAAAGCGCATGCAACGCGAAGCAGCACTTCTGTGCCGAATCCTTACCGGACTGTCCCTGGAAGGCTCGCTGCTAGACGTGCCATGCGGCACCGGACGCCTAGCCGAAGCCCTAGCAATACCAACCGAACAATATCTCGGCTGCGACGCAGCACTCGGCATGCTCGGAGAAGCACGCGGCCGCGGATTAAAGGTCGTTCAAGGGCGCCTGCCCGACCTACCCTTCGCCGACCGCAGTGTCCCCAACGTGATCTGCTTCCGCTTGCTCCACCACGTACCAACCCGCGAGCAAGAGAGCTTCCTCTACGAACTCGCACGCATCACCGGGCGATACCTGCTGGTCACCGGCTTCCATCCGTTCAGCGCCCACGAATGGCAGCGGCGCCTACGCCTAGCCCTGCGTCGTAAGCCCAGAGGACGCTTCACCACCGAACCCCGCTGGGTAGCGGAGCTGCTCGCGACCCAAGGCTTGCAACAGCTCCGAGTACAACGCGAAGGCTTTTTTCGTGATCTCTGGCTAGGCCTCTACGAGCGCCAGCAAAGCCGGAGGAGAGAAAGGCCCTAGGCCTTCTCCAGGGCTCAGCTACCGCGCAGCATCACCAGGAGCATTTTGCAGGGCTCCGGAGCATGAACTGCATGCGGCACGTCCTTCGGCATCAGCACCACTTGCCCGGCCTGCAAGGGATAGGGCTTCCCGGCAATCGTGATATCGATGCGGCCTTCCACGCACTGCACCAAGGCGTCAAAAGGAGCCGAGTGCTCGCTCAGCGCCTGCTCGGTATCGAAGGCAAACAGCGTGACTGTCCCAGCATCGTTTTTCGCCAGGACGCGGCTGACGATCGACCCTTCAGTGGGCGTAACCAAGGACCTCAGATCCTGTACTTCGGACGGAGACAAACGGCTTTTATCTTGACTCATGCTGGCACCATGCCGGCCAGAGGTAGCCGATACCAGCAGCAAAGCAAGCGATTCGCAAAAGGAGCCTCGATATCGGGTCGGATTATCTCCGCGGCCGCTGAGCCAGCTATTGAATAGCCCTCTATCCCCCGATCTTGATACGCCCGACCTTGATGCCTCGCCGAGCCCTTTCCTCGATCATTTCGATGGTCTCGGAACGCTGCCGGTAGACATCGCGCCCTAATCCATGCCGATCCTTCAGCGCGGTTTCTATACGGTCGATGTCCACTGTTTGACCGACCAGGTAAAGCCCACGAAGTGCCCGCCAGACCTGCCCGACACCGGGCAAGAGCACCGCGAGTTTCTGCCCCTTCTCCACCTCACTCCCGCTCTTCAGCATGCTGGCGACGTAGCCCGTAATCGGGGCGAAGACCTTCTTGCGCTCTTTCCCAGCGATCTCAATGAAGGCAAGCTGACCACTGCGATTGATACGCACGTCTTTCTCTAAACCAGCAATCAAACGCCCCGAATACGGCGAGACAACGACACGGGGTTCAAGGCTGCGTAACAAGATCTCGCGCCCCTCCATGCGCTCCCATGCCGCAAGGGACTCTGCCGCCAATCTCTGCACCAACTCATCCTCGTCGGCCAGCATCCGGTGGAGCGCGGGAAGGTATCCGTCGTCCCAAGCGGCTTCCCCCATCGCCCGTGCAACGGCTCGGCGAACCAGAGGGTTCTGGTGTTGCGCATTCGCAGGCAGCAAGGCACAGAGTTCAACAAAAGCTCGCTCACCATTGCGCGAACGCCGCGCCAGCTGCTCGATGGCCTTGGCCCCAAAGCTCAGTCGATCCAGGTCCACGCTCGCGCTCTCCGGAGGTGCCGAGAGCCCAGCCATTCGCTCGCGGACGTCCTGGGGCGTCAGGTTCCTACCCGAAATGAGCATCGGCCAGAAGAAGAGAGCTCCGCCCAAAACCGCAACGGCAACAGGAACCAAAACGGTCCAATAAGGCCCGCGCACAGCTGCTTCTGCAGTAGCCATTCTCACTGGAACTCGTAGAGGACGAGGTAAACGAGCACACCCGTTACCGATACGTAGAGCCAAAGCGGCAAGGTGAATCGAGCAATCTTGCGATGCTTTGTGAGCTGCCCCTTCGCCGCAAAGAATAGAGTGATCAGGATCAAGGGCACGATCACCGCCGCCAGCACGATGTGCGAGATCAGCAGGATGAAGTAAAGGGTGCGTGCAATCCCCTCGCCCTGGAAGTGGGTCGGCTCTTTCGGGCCAAAGTGGTAGATCAGATAACAGCTCAAGAAGCAGGTCGAGAAGACAAGCGCCGTAATCATCCAGCGCTTGTGCACATTCTCCTTGCCACGTTTGATGGCAATCCAACCCATCACGATGCAGATGGTCGCGAGCCCATTGAAGATCGCGTCGACAAAGGGCAGGTCGCTGTGCTGAATGCCCAGAAACAGCTCCTGAGCCAGCATCATCCGCTCTCCTTTGATCCGGATTTGGCGAGCCGCGCCATGTCACGAAGCAGCTTCTGCGTCTCATCTGCCTCTAAGCCGTTGTAGTAACCGCGCAGGCAACCTTTGGCATCGATCAGGAAGAATCGAACGCTGTGATAGACCTTGTCGGCCCCTTTCTTCCGCTCCTCGTCGCTGGCCTTCTCCAGCCCCAGATGCAGGGTCTTCACCGCAAAGCGCTGCACCGATTCGTATTCGTCACGAACCAAATGCACCAGCGTAGGGTCGAGTTCATGGCTCTTGCCGTATTTGGCCAGCACCTCGGGAGTATCCACCTCCGGGTCGCAAGTAATACCTACGACACAGGCATTGGGGATATCCCGAACCGCGCTCTGCATCCGCTTCACCTCCTGCGTCATCGGGATGCAGACCCCAGGGCAGGTCGAGAAGAAGAAGTAGCCAAACCAAACCTTTCCCCGCAGCGTCTCGCTACTGACCGTCGTCCCGTCAGCAGCGGTCCAGCTAAAGGAAGGCAGGGTGCCGATCTTGGGCAACTCAGATTCCGCGGAGACCCGTCCCTCGTAGAACCAGTAAAGCGAAAAACTCGCGGCGAGCACCGCCAAGAGCGCCCCGGCCCCAATCAACAGAATCCTCTTCGAAGCAGCGTCCATGTCGAAGCCTCAAGCGCGGTCGCGACCGCGATGAATAGCGCGGCTCGCAATGAATAGCATGAACAGTGCCGTGGCGCCGATAACGACGAAACACAGCGTCATCGAAGGCAAGCCGTCCGGAAGTGGCTTCCCCACATACAGGGCGTGACGCAGGGCCGCGTCACCATAGTGCAGCGGATTGAGGGTCATGATCCAGCGAATGCCCGCATAGGCTCCGCCTGCCGGGAACAGCGCCCCAGACAGCAGCCATAACGGGAAGAAGAGAAGGTTCATAACCCCGTGAAAGCCCTGCACGCTGTCGATCTTCCAGGCGAACCAGAAGCCCATCGCCGTCATGGCGAAGGCGAGGAGGGCCAGCACCAGCACCGCGAGGAGGAAGCTCCCGAAAGTCAGTTCCAAGCCAGCCAGAGGCGCCAAGAGCAGCAAGATAGCTCCCTGCAGCAGGGCGAGCAGAGCGCCCCCCAGCACCTTGCCAGCGACGATGGCCATGCGCGGTCCGGGCACCACCAGCACGGACTGCAGGAAGCCCTTTTGACGATCCAGAATCGTCGTGATCGCCGAGAAGATGCCCGAGAACACAACCGAGAGTCCCAGGATCCCTGGGAAGAAATAGGTCAAAAAGTCGCCTTCGCTGGCCTCGAGTGTTGGACGGAACGAACGTCCAATGCCAGCGCCAAAGATCACCCAGAACAGCACCGGGGTCATCAAGGCGCTCAAGACCCGACTGGGCTGGCGCAGGAACGCCATGATCTCGCGGCTACAAAGGGTCTGGACAATGCCCATCGGAGAAGCCTTCATCGTGCCGCCTCCCCGCTCTTTTCAACATGGTGGAAGGAATGCCCGGTCTTGGTCAGGAACACGTCTTCTAGCGAAGCACGGGTAATGGCCACACCTTGGATCTTCTCGCTCCAGCCTTCGTGCAGGCGCTTGGCCAGCCCGTAGGCATCCTTGGTCGCGATATGAATCGACCCGCGAAAGATCTTGGCCGAAACCTGTAGCTCCTTCTCAAGCTCAGCAAGCAAGCTCGGAGCATCCTCCGCATCGACTCTCAGCACATCGCCCTGAATCTCTGCCCGCAGGCTCTCGGGCGAAGCGCTGGCGATGGCCTTGCCGTGATGGAGGATGGTGACCGAGTCGCAGTGCTCAGCCTCATCGAGGATGTGCGTCGTCATCACCACCGTGACGCCCTCCTCGTCTCGCGCCCGCTCGAGATTATTGCGCAGCTCGCTGCGGGCCGCAGGATCGAGACCGGTACTCGGCTCATCGAGCAGGAGCAGCTTGGGGGAATGGATCATGCCCTTGGCCACCTCGACCCGGCGCTGCAGGCCGCCGGAGAGGGTCTTTACGCTGTCCTTGGCCCGGTCGCTGAGATCGAAGCGTTCCAGCAGCAGCTCAATGCGCTGCTTCAGAGCACGCCCTCGCAGCCCATAGAGCTGACCGGCATAACGTAGGTTGTCGATGACCCGCAGCTTTTCGTCGAGACTCGGTTTTTGGAAGACAACGCCAATACACTGGCGCACGGCATCCTGCTGGGTAACGACGTCGTTGCCGAAGACCTCAGCCTTTCCGCTGCTCGGCTCGAGCAGAGTCGAGAGCATGCGAAAGGTCGTGCTCTTGCCGCCACCATTGGGCCCGAGCAAAGCCACGAATTGGCCAGACTCGACACGAAAATCGAGTTCGTCGACAGCGACACGCTCGCCGAACCGCCGCGTAAGAGCCTGGGTAAAAATGGGGATATCCACGGGAAGGGTCTCCGTTAGCGAACTAGAGCCTGATCACCAAAACCTGCGGCCGATGTCGCTAGAGCGCAGTGGGTCGACGAATCCATAACGACACAGATGGCGGAGGGGGTGCAAAGGGTAGGCAGCAAAAGTAGGTAGCAGGGCATGGGCTCGGATCTCAGATTCGGCTCAGACCATCAATCAGGAAGGTATCCACGAGAAGCAGGGCGAGCAGCAACGGCAGATAAAGCAGCGAAGCCAAAAACACCCGGCGAGCATCCTCTTGGGTGTGGCAGCGCACGAAGCGCACAGAGAGGCAAAGCTGCGCCACACCGATCACCAAGGCCCCCCACAAATAGACCGGACCGGCAAGCCCGACCATGGTCGGCGACAGGCTGACGGGAACCAGCACCATCGAGCAGAGTCCGATATTGGCCTTGGTCAGCAGCCCATCCCGGTCAACCGTACTGAGCATCTTCATGCCGCCCGCCCGGTAGTCTTCGCGGTAGAGCCAGGCGATGGCAAAAAAGTGCGGCAACTGCCAAACGTAGACGATGGCAAACAAGGCCCAGGCACCAGGTGCCAACTCATGGGCAAAGGCCGCCCAACCGATCATCGGAGGCAGGGCGCCGGTCACCGCCCCTACCAGGGTATTGAGCGAACTCAGGCGTTTGAGCGGCGTGTAGAAGAGCAGGTAGAGGACGATGGTCGCGAGGTTGAGCCAGGCCGCGAGTGGCCCGCCAACCAGCAGCACCAGCAAGCCGCCAAGAGAGCAGGCAATCAGCCCGAAGAGCAGGACTTGGAGCTCGCTGAGCCGTCCCGAGGGCAGCGGCCGCTCCCGTGTGCGCTGCATCCGTGCGTCGAGGTGCCGCTCCACGAACATATTGAGAGCCGCCGAGCCACCCGAGCTCAACCCCACCCCGAAAACCGTCACCAGCAGGACCAGGGCTGAGTGCAAACTCACCGCCTCGACCAGCATCCCCCGTTCATAGGCCGCGAGCAGGTATCCCACCGCAACCGTGACCAAGACCAGCATCGTGAGGCGGGGCTTGGTCAACTCGACCCACACCGAGAAACCAGCGGGCTCGTCGCCGGCCGCAGCCGCGCTGGGCGACACTTCGCCGGAGCTCATGCCCCCTCCTCGGCCGCGGGAAGTGCCATTGCCAAGCGATGAGCTCGACAGGTAGTCCAGACGACAAGGGCAAGAATGGCCGCGCCGCAGACCACATGCGCCGTGCGCAGCAGCATCGGCGAGCTCCACGGCGAGTCGGCAAGCCGGCCCTTGACCCGGAAGTACCAAGCGAAGAGACCGAGGAGCAACTGCAGTAGCGAGAGCCCTAGGGCAACATTCATCGGGCCGGTGAGCGCCCCCGCCTGGCGATGATCACGAGCCCGGCGCCACAAGATCGCAACGGCACTGAGTACCACGATCGCAAAACCGGCGTGGATCAGCACGGCTGGGAGAGAAAGCTCCCCTTCATGGAAGGCATACGAGTGCCGCACGTAGGCGCCGAGCACCAGCTGCAGCAGCAGACAGCAGATGGTCAAGACACCAAGTCGACGCAGAGAGCGAGCCGAGCCATCGGCAACAGGGTCAGCGCTGCGAAGCCACCAACGAGAACTCAGCACCGCAAAGAAGACCAGCACCGCCAGCATCGCCTGGGCGAGGGTGGCGTGCATCACCCCCATGAAGACGCGGGCAAACTCCGACTCGGGGCTGGCGCCAAAGAGGCCGCTAAACCATTCGCGCAAGGCCGGATCACTCTGCACCTTGACGCGACCAGCGCCAAAGGCCCCCTGCACGATGGTGAGGATGAGGGCCGCCAGCGCCAGGCGCTTCATGGATTTGCGCGAGTCCAGCAGCCAGGTCACGACCGCCATCGCCGTGATGATGAGACCGAGCAGGGTGGCGACCTTGCGGTGATTGAGTTCGTAGGCAAGACCGCCTTCGGCCTCGCGGAACCAGACCCAGAAGCGCAGGATCTCCCAATAGGGATCGGAATCACCGGTGCGCGAGGTCGTGACGTGGGCGCCAAAGGCGATCAATACCAGGGAGCCAAAGACCGCTAGCACCGAGAGCCCGTGGGCAAGACGAGAGCGCTGCGGCTGTTGGAGAGATCTGCTCATGACTGACCAAAGCTCAGTTCGAAGGGATGCCCCTCGGCGAGAGGAAGCGTGACCCGGACCGTCCGCGTGCCGTGGCGCTCGTGGGTGAAACGCAGCTTGTGCTGCCCCGGCGGCAAGGCGGGCAGGGTGAAGCGCCCTTCGGCATCACTCAGCGCAACGAGTGGGTGCCGGCGCACAAAGATCCAAGTGCGCATCCAGGGGTAGATGTCGGACTTGAGCATGGCGCGCTCAGGAGCCCGAAAGGCGTTCTTCGCCAAAAAGCTCTCGCCCTTGGCGAGGCGGGTATTGAAGCCAATATGGTGGCGGGACAAATACTGTGCGTTGTGCTCGATGTCCTGCGTGCTGCTCACCCGAAGCGCATCGCCAACGCGCACAGGGAGCAGGTGCGGCAGGAAGCGAAAGCCCTCGATGCGCAGCTCATGGGTCTGAGGACTCGGGTCGAAGCGCCACTTCGACCCGGCATCCACGACCTCGACGAAGACGAAGGGCAGCCCACCCCCGGCGCCGACGACGCTCGCTTCGAGGATAGGAGCCTCGCCACCGAGCCGCTTGAGAATGCTCTCGCTGGCAACTCCGGCCCGCTCCGGCCGGATCTTTGGCCCGGCCCAGAGCACACGCCCTTTGAGCACGTGCTTCGCCTCGGCAGCGGGAAAGGGTATCGCAGGTTCAGGAAGCGGCGCCGGGGCCTCGGGCGCACAGGCACTCAACAGGGCAAGGAAGAGGACGATGAAGACGTGGGAACGCAGCATCAGGTCGGCCGAGTCCAGAAATGAAGGGCCATGAGTCTAGCGAGCCGGCAGCTGGCAGTCAGGGCTCGTGTGGCCAGCTCATAGTAGCTCGACAGTACGCAGTCCCGACTAGCCAAGCGGCGGATTCCGAGCGGGAAGGGTGCGCGAGTTCAGCCCCCATCGGCACAGGGGGGAAGACTGCGGGAAACGCCAGAACTGCCTGGCAAAGCTTGACGCTCCGTGGGCCGATCCCTATCTTTCTCCGCCCGCCTGAGAGAGGCGGCAAGGCCCCCATCGTCTAGCGGCCTAGGATTCGTGGTTCTCATCCACGCGACAGGGGTTCGAGTCCCCTTGGGGGTACCAAAACGGTCGGTGAACGCAGCAGCGTTCACCGACCGTTTTTCTTTGCCCCTAGCCTTCCTGCCTGGCAGTGACCTCCTCGCTGGCTTGCCGTCGATCTGCAGAGCACGGCCGATCGTGAAGCCACCCCCTCACGACAACCCCTTCGTTCCCCTTCAGGCCCTCATGCACGAGGTCCCCTCTTCCCGGGCGAGCCCCAAATCGAACTTCACGGCCTCGTTGCTTGGATCGCTCCTGCCCGGAAGCCTGACGAGCAGGAAGCCATCCTCGCTCGGTAGCTCAAGGCGGGACTCGCCCAAGAGCAGCTCACTGGGCAAGGGTCCGGCAAACGTCGCGGAAGGGCTCGACGAGCTCTTTCGACAGCCGCAGCGGCAATCGGGGCAGCAGCCGGCACGGCCAAGCCCGGACCTGCAGCAGCCGACGAGGCCCCTACGCATCCCTCCGCTAGCAGAAAGAGGCTTTCGCCAGAGAGCAAAACTCCTGCAAGATGCCCCTTCGTCTCTCGCCGTTTCCCTCCCCCCGCAGAGGAAGCCCCCATGGTTCGCAGTGTTTGTCTCGCCTATTCCGGAGGTCTCGATACCTCGATCATTATCCCCTGGCTCAAGGAGCACTATGACGGCTGCGAAGTCCACGCCGTCGCCGGCGATGTCGGCCAGGGTCAGGAAGAACTCGAGGGATTGGAAGAGAAGGCTCTCGCCAGCGGCGCCAGCTCCTGCAAGGTCGTCGATTGCCGGGCCGCCTTCCTCGAAGAAGTCGTCTGGCCTTGCCTAATGGCCGGCGCCGTCTACGAACGTCGCTATCTCCTCGGCACCTCCATGGCTCGCCCTGTCCTCGCCCGCGCCCAGATCGACTACGCGCGCGAAGTCGGCGCCGACGCCGTCGCCCACGGCTGTACCGGCAAAGGCAATGATCAGGTGCGCTTCGAGCTCGCCTACCTGGCCCTCGCCCCCGAGCTCCTAGTCATCGCCCCCTGGCGCCAGTGGGATATCGAATCACGCGAAGACGCGATCGATTATGCCAATGAGCGCAAGATCCCAATCACCGCGAGCCGCGAGAAGATCTACAGCCGTGACCGCAACCTCTGGCATATCAGCCACGAGGGCGGCGCCATCGAAGACCCGGCCCACGAGCCGATCGAAGACGCCTGGATGCTCACCGTGGATCCCAAGCAGGCTCCGGACCAGGCCGAGCGGGTCAGCCTGCGCTTCGAAAAGGGCATCCCCACCCATGTCGATGGCGAAGCGTTGGGTAGCATTGCCCTGGTCGAGAAGCTCAACGAAGTGGCCGCCCGCCACGGCGTCGGCCGCATCAACATCCTCGAGAACCGCCTCGTCGGCATGAAGAGCCGCGGCCTCTATGAGACCCCCGGCGGCACCATCCTCTATGAGGCGATCAAGCACCTGCAGGCCGTGGTCCTCGACCGCGACACCCTGCACACCAGCGAGCAACTGGGCCTGCGCTTCGCCCAGCTCTGCTACAACGGCAAGTGGTTCTGCCCCGAACGCGAAGCTCTCGAAGCCTTCTTCCGCAAGGCCAACGAAGTCGCCAGCGGCGAAGTCACCGTCGAGCTCTACAAGGGCAGAGCCACTGCCCTGAGCGCCGAAAGCCCCTTCAGCCTCTACTGTGAAGACCTCGCCACCTTCGGCGCCGGCGGCAGCTACCGCCAGCGCGACGCAGAGGGCTTCATCCGCCTCTACAGCCTCGGCCTAAACGTCGCAGCCAAGGTGCGCCGCGATAACGGCCTAGACTGGAGCTAACGAGCAATCCGAGCCGCATCCCTGCTGGGTCAAGCAGGGCTGCGCCCCCAAGGGCATCGGTCCGCGGGATTACGGTCTGCGGGATTATTTGCGGGCATATGGAGGGTAGACCTTATCGGAATCGAAAAAGTACTCCTTGGTCTTCTTAACAACAAAGGGGCTCAAGAAGAGGATCCCGACCAGGTTCGGCCAGGCCATCAGGGCATTGAAAATATCGGAGATCGCCCACACCGTGGACAGCTTAATGGTGGCGCCCACTGGAATAATGATACAGAAGAATATCTTGTAGCGCTTCACCCACCTGTGCCCGAACAGGTAATCCACACAGCGGTCTCCGTAGTAGGACCAGCCGATGATAGTGGAGAAGGCGAAAAAGATAATGCTGATAGAGACAATGTAGTCTCCACCGCTAAAAGGGAGCCCTAACGAAAAGGCCTTGGCTGTCAGATCAGAGCCTGACAGGCCACCACCGCTTGGGCCAACCAAGGTGTAGGCATCGGTCATGATAATGGCCAAGGCGGTCATGGTGCAGATGGTAATGGTGTCGATGAAGGGACCCAACATGGCCACAAGCCCTTCACGGACGGGCTCTTCAGTTTGTGCAGCACCGTGGGCGATAGGGGCGGAACCTAGCCCAGCTTCGTTGGAGAAAACGCCCCTGGCCACACCGTAACGAATGGCCTGGGCAACAACGGCCCCAGCAAAACCGCCGGTGGCTGCAGTCCCGGTGAATGCATCGGAGAAAATCACACCAAAGGCCGGAAACACCTTGTCAAGGTGAGTCAAGATGATCACCGTGACACTGAGGATGTAAAATACGGCCATTAACGGCACAACTTTACTAGAAAAGGCGCCGATTCGTTTGATCCCACCAACGATGACCATGAAGCACAGAATCCCCATAACGATGCCCGTGGCGATCTTCGGCACGCCAAAGGCTGTCTTCAGGGGCTCTGCCACGGAGTTGGCCTGAACCATGTTGCCGATTCCAAAGGAGGCGATGGCAGCGAAAATGGCAAAGGCCACACCCAACCACTTCTTCCCCAGACCTTTTTCAAGGTAGTGCATGGGGCCGGCCCCCACCGATCCATCCTCATGAATCGTTCTGAAGTTCAAGGCCAGCAAACACTCCGCATACTTAAGGCCCATTCCAAAGAAGGCTGTGACCCACATCCAGAAAACGGCTCCTGGGCCGCCGAGGGCTATTGCCGTACCGACACCAGCGATATTGCCGGTACCGATGGTCGCGGAAAGCGCGGTGGAGAGGGCCTGAAAATGTGTAACCTCCCCGTCGTCTCTGGGGTTGTCGAACTTGCCGGAAATCAGCCTCCAGGCATACACAAAGGTCCTGACCTGGATGAACCGGACCATGATGGCGACGAGTACACCTGTCCCCACTAGCAGCCATACGGTCACCGGGCCCCACATAAAGTCGTTAATAGACTTTAACCATTCTGTCATCTGCCCCTCCCTCCTAACTAATGGATAACGACCATGGAGCGGCCCGCCCCTAACCCCAAGTTCCCCCGCAACATACAAGGAAAGAACCGCCGTCACGAGCCACGCAAGGTCATCCCGGAAGCAGGGTCTGGTCCGAGGACAGTATTGCGCACACAAGCGCCTAGGAGGATGCTCCCACAGCCACTCTCGCGGCAAGATCCACCGCGCGAAACCCGGCATGTCCATGCTCGTCTGCCCCATGGGGAGAGGACCGGGTGAGAGCTGGCTTGGCCCTCTGAGGATCACACCGCTCAGGTCAGCTGCGGAGGCGCCCGCCCTGACCGGGGCGATCTAAGCTCGGGAAAGACGAGGTCACTTGGCTTCAGCTCCCGTGGCTACGGGACGCGAAGCTCTCTCCCTCCGTCCCGAGCTCTTTCGATGACTGTGCCGGGGGCGATGTGGACGAAGCGCTACGTGTTGATGAGGACGCGGTCGTCGGTCCAAAGCGGCATGGAGTGCATCACCGGCATGCCTGCCGGCGCGAGGGGCGGTGTGAGGCCGAGGGCCCACCAGCCGCGAGCGTCGCCGGAGTGCCCAGCCCCAAGCCTTGAAGATCAGAGGCTGCCGATAGCGATGACGCGCGGACTCACGATCGCCTGCTGTCCTTCTGGCTCCAGGATCGTGATCGGTGCCGGCATTCCGTTGCGCTTATCCGCCTTATCGATCCAGATCTTGTATTCCGTGCCCACGAGTGCCGTATCGCCGTTGCCCGCTCTCCGATTCCGCCGCACGTCCACTCGTGTGACCTTGAGCGGCACGGCGTACCACTTAATGTTCTTATAGTCTTTCTTGAGGGAGAACGGCTGGATCGTCGAACGGAGCGAAGCGTTTTCATTGACGAGCCCGCCGCCCGCAATCGCCGTAAAGGATTCGGCGCAGTCGTCGAGGTTCGCGGCACTGCTAAGAATGCCTACGTAGCGTTCGAGAGTCTGACGTACCGGGACAGGCAGACGTGCCGCCATTGCGTTATGGATCGTGGCGATGCCACCTGGCCCCGCAGGAAAAACGCTCCCTCCATTGGCCGCTGCAGGCACATCCACTGGCTGAGGGCCCGACCAAGGCAAGTGAATGTCAGACCCTTTGCAGCCCAGAGCGGCAAGAGCAAAAGCGACGAAGACAAATCGCGGAGCGAGTTTCATGACTCTGAGTTCCCCCCTCAGTAGCAAAGTAGATCCTGGGCGGCCGGCGCCAAAGGCCTGGCAACACACCCAGAGCAGGGATATCGGAGAAAAACACGCCCCAGACGCCCCCTAAGGCGGAAGAGCCCTTCGCAGCGCCTTAACCAGGGGACAAGAAGCTCCGAGGGCAGCCGCGCCCTGTGCGGCGCTCGAGGAAAGCGCGGTCCCCTGCGACAGCCTGCCCTACGAAGCGCCCTTGGTTCTCCTGAGGCTCGCTGATCTGAGCATCACCACTGCGGCGATCATGACCGCTGACGCGCCAGTTATCGTTCGCATGCTCGACTGGGGAAGCAAGCTCTCAGCGCGCCCTTGTTGCTCCTACACTGAGCGAGATGACCTCGAAGTCTGTCGGCGAATTAGCCTGCGTGGCGGATCAAGCCGCCGCCAGCTCAGTGCGAAGCTGCGTTTGAATGTGCGTTTGAATGTAACTGTGCGTGATCGTGATCGTGGTGCTGATCACCACCCTCGAGCTCACATTCGCGGGGTATGCCAAGCCTATCGCAGAGACAGTCGCCGCCCTCGCCGCCGCAGGAGCCTTTTAGGGGGGCTCGCTTGAACATGACCCCGACGGCCATGCCGAGCATGAGGAGGCCCATCAGGATGATTGCAGCTATGACCGTCTCCATGGACTACTCCTCTCCGTTCTCGTTTCGAGACCTGAAATGACTGCTCTGGAGAGCATCAAAACCATTTCCCTGTCGCACCAACATATAGGCGGCGATCCCCTCACGCTCTGCGATCTCGAGCCCCTCTTTGGGGCCGAGCACGCTGAGGGCGGTGGCCCAGGCGTCTGCGGTCATGCAGTCGTCGGCGAGCACGCTCACTGAGGCGAGTTGATGGGTAATGGGGCGACCCGTGCGGGGATCGATGCTGTGGGAGACCCGTTTGCCGTCGACCTCACGGTACTTGCGATAGTCTCCCGACGTGGCCATGGCCCCGCTGGAGAGGCCCAGCACGGTGATCGCTTCGCGCGTCGGGGTATCGGGCTTCTCGACCCCGAGTTGCCAGGGCTGGCCGCTGAGGTTCTTGCCCTTGACACAAACCTCACCGCCGACCTCCACCATGTAGCGATGGAAGCCGAGGGCCTCGACGGCTCGCGCCGCCTCATCAGCACCAAAGCCCTTGGCAATGGCCGAGAGATCCAAGCGCAGACCCTCTGTCGTCCGCGTGGCATCCATCGGCCCCAGCTTCAGCTTCTGCCAGCCCATCTGGGCCCGGAGCCGTTGAATGGTAGCGGCATCGGGCGCCTGCCCCGCGCCCTTCGGCCCAAAGCCCCAGGCGTCCACGAGCGATCCCACCGTGATATCAAAGGCGCCGCCGCTCCGCTGCGAGACCTCTGCGGCGGCCAAGAGCACCCTGCGCAAGGACGCGCTGATCTGCAGCGGCTTATGGACCGGCTGCCGGTTGAGCCGCATGAGCAGCGAATCCGGCTTGTAGGTGGACATCTCGCGGTCGACCGCCATGAGGGCCTCAGCCGCCGCCCGCTGCACCGGCGAAGGGTCTTGCCCCTTGGCGGCGATGACCTTGACCTTCCAGGTCGTGCCCATCACCCGCCCGTCGAAGACCGCCTCACGCTCTCCGGCGCTGGAGCCATGCGTCGGCGCCCGCAACCAAAGCAGCGCGAAGAGCCCGAGCACAAAGAGCGCAGGCAAGGCGAATCGACGGAGGGGAGATGGGCCTCCGTCGAGCGGATGAGAAGGGGTCATGCGTCCTGGCCTTCGCCTGACGACTAGCCGCCAAAGTCGTCGAGCATGATGTTCTCACGCTCAACACCGAGGTCCAGGAGCATGTTGATGACCGCGCTGTTCATCATGGGTGGCCCGCAGAGGTAGTACTCAACCTCCTCGGGTGCCGGATGCTTGGAGAGATACTCGTCGTGCACCACCTGGTGGATAAAGCCGACGTAGCCCTCCCAGTTATCCTCTGGAAGCGGCTCGCTCAACGCCAAGTGCCACTGGAAGTTGTCGTTCTCCTCTTGGATCTTGTCGAAGTGATCGACATAGAAGGCCTCGCACAAAGAGCGCGCGCCATACCAGAAGCTCACCTTCCGCTTGGTATGCAGGCGATTGAACTGGTCGAAGATATGCGAGCGCATCGGCGCCATACCCGCGCCGCCACCGATGAAGACCATCTCGTTGTCGGTCTCACGGGCGAAGAACTCACCGTAGGGACCCGAGATAACGACCTTATCGCCCGGCTTCAGGTTGAAGATATACGAGCTCATCTTGCCCGGGGGCAGGTCCGGTTGCCGCGGCGGCGGCGAGGCGATCCGGACGTTGAGCATGATGATGTCTTTCTCTTCGGGGTAGGACGCCATCGAGTACGCACGGACAACCTCTTCGTCCACCTTGGAGACGAACTGCCACATGTCGTACTTATCCCAGTCGCCCCGGTACTGCTCGCCGATATCAAAGTCCTTGTAGTGGGCCACGTGCGGCGGGCACTCGATCTGGATGTAACCACCGGCGCGGAAGGGAACCTCCTCGCCTTCGGGCAGCTCCAGCACGAGTTCCTTGATAAAGGTCGCAACGTTGTCGTTCGAACGAACCGTGCAGGTCCATTTCCGGACCCCGAAGATCTCGGGCTCCAGTTCGATCTTCATGTCGTTCTTGACCTTGACCTGGCAGGCCAGGCGGCAGCCATTCTTGGCCTCGCCCCGGCTGATATGCGCCGCCTCGGAGGGGAGCATAGCCCCGCCGCCGTCGTGCACGTCCACCTTGCAGACGCCACAGGAGCCCTTGCCGCCGCATGCCGACGGGATAAAGATCTTCTGCGCACTCAGCGTGTTGAGCAGGGTGCTACCGGCCTTGGTGGTGATGGTGTTGTCCGGATCGTCGTTGACGAGAATCGTCACGTCGCCGCTCTGCACCAGCTTGTCCTTTGCAACCAGCAGCACCATGACCAGCGCTACGACCACAAAGACAAAAACAAAGACCCCGAGCAGAATCGTCGTCATCAGAGTCCCCCCCCTTCCTAGAGCTGGATCCCGGCGAAGGCCATGAAGCCAATCGCCATGAGACCGGTAACGATGAAGGTAATCCCAAGACCGCGCAGCCCATGAGGGACGTCGCTGTAGCGCATCTTTTCGCGAATGGCCGCGAGCGCGATCACCGCAATGGCCCAGCCGATACCGCTGCCTAAACCGAAGACCGTCGACTCCACCAGGTTGTAGTCCCGCTCAACCATGAACAGCGACGCGCCCAGGATGGCGCAGTTCACCGCGATCAGCGGCAGGAACACCCCGAGCGCCGCGTAGAGCGCCGGGGAGAACTTGTCGATGGTCATCTCCACCACCTGCACCGACGCCGCAATGGTGCCAATGAAGGTCAAAAAGCTGAGGAAGGACAGGTCCAGGTCGGCAAAAGACGGGCTGGCCCACACCAGCGCCCCAGGCGCGAGCACGTAGTTGTAGATGAGGTTGTTGAGCGGTGCTGTGACGGCGAGCACAAAGATGACCGCCGCACCGAGCCCGATGGCCGTATCGACCTTCTTGGACACCGCCAGGAAGGAGCACATGCCCAGGAAGAACGCCAGGGCCATGTTCTCAACAAAGATCGCCTTCGTGGCGAGGCTTATAAGATGTTCCACCTTACTCCTCCTCGCACTGCTCGGGCTTCCACGTGCGCAGCGCCCAGATGAAGAGACCGATCAGGAAGAAGGCCCCTGGGGCCAGCACCATCAGACCGTTCGGCGTGTACCAGCCGTTTTCGGTATCCAGCGGCAGCACCTGCGCCCCGAAGATCCGGCCAGAACCGAGCAGTTCGCGGAAGAACGCCACCCCGAGCAGCACCAGCGCGTAGCCAATCCCGTTGCCGATCCCGTCAAGGAAGCTCAGCCAGGGGCGATTCTGCATGGCATAGCCCTCGGCGCGGCCCATCACGATGCAGTTGGTGATAATGAGGCCAACGAAGACGCTGAGCTGTTTAGAGATCTCAAAAACAAAGGCCTTCAGGACCTGGTCGGTCACGATGACCAACGACGCGATAATGGTCAGCTGGACGATAATCCGAATGCTGGGCGGGATCTTGTTGCGCAGCAGGCTGACCGAGAGGTTCGAAAGCCCAGTCACCGCGATCACTGCGAGCGACATCACGAACGCCGTGTCGAGCTTGGTCGTGACCGCCAAGGCCGAGCAGATACCGAGCACCTGGAGCGCGATGGGGTTGTTATCGAAGAAGGGGTCGTATAGCGCCTGGCGAGTTTTCTTGTTCACAGGACAGCTCCCGTCTTCTTGATGTGAGTAATGGTGTTCTTGAAACCGTTCTCGCCGATCCAGAACCGCACCAGCGCCTCCACACCGTTACAGGTCAGGGTTGCCCCCGAGAGCCCATCGATCTTGTGCGGGGCTTCCTTCGCCGACGGAGCCGGACCCTTGATAATGTCGATGGCCGGGTTGCCCTTGGCGTCGTATGCCTTGCGTCCCTTCCAGACCGCCTTCCAGCGCGGGTTGTCGACCTCACCCCCGAGCCCCGGCGTCTCACCGTGCTGGTAGAAGGTCAACCCGCGGATGGTGTCGCCATCCTTGTCGAGCGCCAGGAAGCCGTAGAGCGTGGACCAGAGCCCCTTGCCCTCGATGGGCAGGACCACCATGTCCAGCTTCCCGTCCTTGAGGACCTGGTAGATGAGCGCGTTGTTCGGCAGACGCTTCACCTTGGCCGCGTTGGCTGGCGCCTTTTGGCTGGTGGACGGCTCCTTGGTCGCCGCCACCTGGTCGAAGGACGCGGGATCCACGCCCTTGGCCGGCAAGCCGCTCTTGAGGTTGACGACAACCGCCTTGATCGAGTCCTCGAAGCGCTTCTGCACCTCGGCGGCATCCATCGCCTCGCCCTCTTCCATCAACCCGGCCACTAGGAGGACCTTCTTCTGCCGGTCCAGCACCGCATTGGCCTCTTGCCGACCCCGAAGCCCCACTGCGGCGCTTGAGACGATGACAGCACAGACCAGGCAAACCGCCGTGGCGAAGCCGATCGTGTAACCCTTTCCGTATTCCATCAGGCTGCCCCCCCTGCTTTGCGAGCAAGCCGCCGCTTGATGTTCCCCTGGACGATGAAGTAGTCGACCAGCGGCGCGAACATGTTCATGAAGAGGATCGCCAGCATCATGCCCTCGGGATAGGCAGGGTTGACCACCCGCACCAAGACCACCAGGACTCCAATGAAGAACCCGTAGATCCACTTGCCGCGATCGGTAAACGCGCTGGAGACCGGATCCGTCGCCATGAAGATGGCGCCGAGCGCCCAGCCACCGAGCACCATGTGCCAGTAGAACGGCAGCGCGAACATGGGATTGGTCTCAGAGCCGACGCTGTTGAGCGTGAGCGCCATGACGATGGTGCCGATCGCCACCCCGAGCATGGTTCGGTACGAACCGATCTGAGTAAAGACGAGGACGGCTGCACCGAGGAGTAGGGCCAGCGCCGATGTCTCCCCCATGGAGCCGGGGATGAAGCCGAGAAAGGCGTCCATCCAGGCCTCCGAGCCGAGGCCCTGCTGCACGAGGCTGCTGGAGTCAGCCGCCGCGATCCCAAGAGGGGTGGCGCCGCTCATGCCATCGGTCATGTTGGCGGCGATCCAGACCTTGTCGCCCGAGATCTGCGCCGGGTAGGCAAAGAAGAGGAAGGCGCGCGCCGTCAGAGCCGGATTGAGCACGTTCATCCCGGTCCCGCCAAAGATCTCCTTGCCGATCATCACGCCAAACATGGTGCCCACCGCCACCTGCCACAGCGGGATGGTCGGGGGCAGCGTCAGCGGGATGAGGGCGCCGGTCACGAGGAAGCCCTCGTTAATCTCGTGGCCGCGGGTCAGGGCGAAGATGACCTCGATGGCGCCACCGGCCGCAAAGGTCACGATGAGCACCGGCAGGAAGTAGACGGCGCCGAGGACGATGTTGCCCCAGAAGCTGGGCGCAAACGTGAAGCCGAGCCCGGTGTAGATGGCCTCTTGCCAGCTATCGAGCGGCATCGCCCCTGTCGAGATGGCCTGGTTGGCCTGATAGCCCGTGTTGTAAAGAGCCATCAGCATGGCTGGGATCAGCGCCATGACGACCAGAATCATCATCCGCTTGAGGTCCAGCGCGTCACGCACATGCGTGCCACCCTTGGTCACGTATCCCGGGGTGAAGAGGATGGTGTCCTGCATCTCCCAGATGGCATAGAAGCGATGGAGCTTCCCGCCTTTCTCGAAGTGCTTCGCCATCTTGTCGAGGGTTTTGCGGAGCATCACCCCTCCTTCCAGAGCGTTAAGAGGTTCTTTCGCAGCGCCACGCCGTAGTCCTCCTTGCCCGGGCTCACGTAGGAGCAGAGGGCCAGGTCTTCCTCGATGAGCTCGAGAGCTCCAAGCTTTTCGGCCTGCTCTAGGTCGGACACCAAGAGCGCCCGGAGAAGGAAGGTTGGCATGATGTCCAGCGGCATCACCCGCTCGAACATGCCGATCGGCACCATCGCACGGTGCGAGCCGTTGGTCGTAGTCGTCATTTTGAAGAGGCGCCCCGGGGAGAGCGCCGAGAGGAAGGCCCGCACCGTGGAGTGCTTATCGCCGCCGGGCTTGAGCCAGCCGAAGAACACCCGCTCGCGGTCCTCCGCTAGGCAGGAGACGATCGAGTCGTAGCGACCGAGGTAGCCGTGCTCATCGCCCATGGCCTTGCGACCACAGAGGACGCTACCGCTCACCACGCGGTTCTCGCCGTCCTCGAGTTCGCCATTCACCAGCGTGTCCAAGGCGGCCCCAAGACGGGTCCGGACGAGCCGCGGCTTCTTCACCACCGGGCCTGCCAGCGCGACAATCCGCTCGGGCTCCACCTTGCCGGTCTGCAGCAGCCGACCGATGGCGACGACGTCCTGGTAATCGAGGTGCCACACGGCCTTCTCCATGTGCACCGGCTCCAGGAAGTGAATGTGCGTGCCGGGGAGCCCCGCGGGGTGCGGGCCCTCGAACTCCTCCACCTGCGCGCCAGCGCCGGCCGGAATCGCCGCGCCCGGACGCTTACAGAGGTAGAGCTTCGGCGCGAGCTTGCTGAGCCCGGCCAGGCCATTCTCGAACGCGGCCTCGCGGCCTTTGAGGATGACCTCCGCGCGACCCGCCAGCGGGTTCGTATCCATCGCGGTCACGAAGATCGCTGCAGGCGCCGTCGTCGGCGACGGGACCGTCCCGTAGGGCCGCTGCCGCAAGGCGGTCCAGAGCCCCGACTCGACAAGCAAGGCTTTGACGGCATCAGCGTCCAGTGCCGCCGGCGCCTGGCCAGAGAAGGACTCGAACTCGAGCTGATCCCCTTCGCCGCCGCCCGCCTTCTCGGAGTCGCTCAGCTCGATCACGACGCTAATCAATGCCCGGCGCTGCCCCCGATGAATCGCGCTGATCGTGCCGGCCGCGGGCGCGCAGAAGCGAGTGCCCTCTGACTTGCGGTCTTCAAAGAGGAGCTGCCCGCGCTTGACCACATCGCCAACCTGGATGTGCATGCGGGGCCGCATGAATGGGTAGTCGTCGGCCATCACGGCTACGCGCTCAACCTGAGGCGCAGCGCTGACAACCTGCTCCGGAGCCCCTGCGATCGGCAGGTTTAGACCCCGGGCCATCTTATGTACTGGCATCGAATCTCCCTTTCGGCATCCGCTTCGGCGGGAAGGGACCACAAAACGCTGTGCCGGCAAAGCACTTCGTTTCAGTTTTTGGCAACTGTCGTACCCCAACACTCGGTGCGAGGCACGCAAAGCTTCAAAATCACTGGAGAGTTCTGAGCACCCATCTTTCCAATCAAGATGGGGCCCCTCGTGTGATTTCTCGGACAGGATGAATCGAGCGCCTGAAAACGACAACAAGAATGGCAAGCGAGAGGCAAAGTTGAGAGCGTTGCTGCTCTGGCTCGCCCTCCTCGTGCTCCTTGTCCCGGCCATCCGCGAGCAAGTCGCCGCATGGACCGCCGCGTTCCGCGACGCCGGCCCCTCCGGGCAGCTCGGGTTCGTGGGGCTCTACATCTTGGCGACAACTCACTTCTTCCCGCGCTCACTCGCCAACGCCCTGGCGAGATAGGCCTTTGGGCCCAGGCTCGGTTTTCCCCTCGCCTGGAGCGGCAGCCTGGAGGTAGCGACGCTGACGTACGGCGCCATCACCCGACTGCCCCCGCCCCGCTCCGGCTGACTTGGACTCTGGAGCGGCGTCCGCGCGGTCGCCAGCGCAGAGACCCTCCGCATCGTCCTGCTCCGGCGCCTCTCCATGCCCAAGATCAACCGGCCGCTGACGGCCAGCCTCGGACGCTCGGTTCTTCGTCCCGGAGACGATGTGAGCAGTCGGCTCAAAAGGGCAGGGCCCGCTACAGCCCTTCGACCAAGTGATTTGGCGTACCGTTCCGCTTGATCAAGCGAAAGCGATCGTAGACCGTCCCCGTCGCCTCGTAGGCCGAGTAACGAAGCTCTCCGGGATAAACGTTAATGACCTGGTAGAGCTGCTTGCGCTGCGCGGCGCTGACCATGAATGGCCTTTTTCGCAAGTTATACGACTTGGGGCCGCTCACCGAGACCACGTACACAGCGCCATGCTGGTCGGGCCGCGCTCGCAAGCCAACCGGAACGTTGACCTCGCCCTTCACCTGTTTGGTCGAACCACCAGGATGGACCATGCGGGTCGTGCGCCCATAAGCGTGATCGTGACCCTGGAGAACGAGGTCCACGCCGTATTTCTCGAACAGCGGCTGCAGCAGGTCGCGGATCGCAGGGTTATCCCGCCTCGGCTCGGTCGAATAGACCGGATGGTGCATGGTCACGATCTTCCAGCGTGCCTTGCAACCCTGCATGACCTTGCTGAACCACTGCGCCTGTGGCTTGAGGTCGCGGTTGGTATTCAGCGAGACAATGCGGGCGCCCTGGTAGTCGACATAGTAAACCGTCTCCTCGCAGCCCTTCGGCCCGTGCACCGGAAAGTCGAAGGTCGGGCGCCAGTGCAGCGACAAACGGCGAATCGTCCCGGCCCCCATATATTCATGGTTGCCCGGAGTCGCGATCGAAGGCATCGTGCGGAGGATCCACCCGGCGCTATAGAACCACTCGCCCCACTCCTCATCGTTGTCGGCGTGATTGATCAAATCCCCGGCATGGAGCAGGAATGCCGCCCGCGGCGCGTCCTTAAAGGCCTCACGCACAACGCGCGCCCAGTGCGACTTCAAGTTATTCTGCGCGTCCCCGAAATAAATAAAGGAGAACGGCTCCGCCTCCGTACTCGCCGTCGTGAACTGGCTCCATTCGCTCCAGTTGACGCCATCCCCGACGCGGTAGGCGTACATGGTCTTAGGCTGCAAACCGCGGAAGACGGCGGTATGGAATCGCGCCTCTCCCAGATTGGTGCTCAGGTCCGTCGAGCTAGCGGCGATGCGCTTGGCCCCCTTGTGGAAGGCGGGATCCGACGAGGCCAGCACGAACTCGGCGACCGCTTTGGCAACACTGCGATCGGTGCGCCAAGTCACACTCTGCGTCGTCGCAGGATCCTCCGACCAGCTCAGGACGATTCGATCCGGAACAGCGCTCGCGGCATAGGTCACCGCGCCTGGCACCTTGGCCGGCCTTTTGGCCTTTGCAGCAGATCCCTGGGCAGGAACAGCGGAAGCGAGGAGAGCCAAAGCGATGAGACTGCGCATATCGTCACACTCGAAGGATGTCACACTCGAACAAAGGGGGAACTGGCGCATCGGGAACTCTGACAGCCCGCCCAAAAGTCGCGCGACAGCCGAGCACCAGACCCGGCACTCTGCCACTCGCCAGCCCTATGCAACAGCCTGCGAACTGGACTTTGTCAACCTGGAGACGGTGAAGCCTGAAAGAAGAACGGCAGAGACTGGCGAGAACAATAAACGCTACTGCGAGCCCAGAGTCCCAATGCCAGTCCCGCGTCTTTTCCTCCCGTTCCCCATGAGTGCCCAAGCATTGACGAGGTAAGGAGGCCGTTCCTGGCTCGGCATAGCCCCCCCCTGCTTGCGACACAGCAGTCTTACTTGAGGCCCTCGCCAAAGTGCGGACTCAGGGCCTGGCGTAGGTCCCGGAGCCGGTATGGCTTGCCGATCACTCCGTGGAAGCCCTCGAACTCGTAGTTGGCCATGACCGGGTCGCTGGAATAGCCACTGGAGACGAAGGCCAGCACCTTGGGGTCGATTTCGCGAATCGCCTGGAGCGTCTCTACTCCGCCCATGCCCTCCGGAACCCGCAGATCCAGGATAACGGCGTCGTAGCGCCGCCCTTGCTGCATTGCTTCGCGATAGGCGGCAACGGCGGCCTCCCCGTTCTCGAAGCTGTCGACCCGAAAGCCCAAGTGTCCGAGCATTGTTTCGCCGATGTCGCGCACGTCCTCGCGATCATCCATCAGTAGGAGCCAACCCTGCATGGGCTCCTTTCGGTCCTTAGCCGGCACGGTCTCCGGCTCTTCAACCTCGCCCGCTGGCATCCAGATATGGAATGCCGTGCCGCCTTCGGCAGGAACTTCGATATCGATGCGCCCGCCATGCCGTTCGAGCACGGAGTGGCAGATCGCGAGACCAAGGCCGGAGCCGTCTTTCTTGGTGGTGAAAAACGGGTCAAAAACTTTGTCCAAGATCTCCTCGGCAATGCCCGGCCCCTGGTCAGCAATGCAGAGAGAAACTCCATCCCCGCCATCGACGCCTTGCTCTCGCCGTCCAGTAATACGGATGCTCCCGCCTTTGGACATCGCCTGCGCACTGTTTATCAACAGGTTACACAAGACCTGATGCCACTGGCCGCTGTCGGCGAAGATCGTGCCGATCCCCTCTTCCAGCTGCAGATCGCAATGGACCTTGGAGCCCAAAAGCGACAACTGCACCGCGTCCAAGACGCTGCTCTCCACATCAACGATACGCCGGATCGGCTGCCCACCTCGGGCAAAGGTCAGCAGTTGACTCGCCATATCCTGGGCCCGCACCGTCGCACTCTCGACCATGTCCAGGATGCGCGAGAGAGTGTCCTGACCGCGCACAATCTCACGCGCAAGCGAAACGTTGCCAATCAAACTGGTCAGCAGGTTGTTAAAGTCATGAGCAATACCACCAGCGAGCACCCTGAGTGCCTGCAGCTTTTCTCTCCGAAGCGCCCGTTTCTGAGAACGCTTGTGATCGGAGATATCGATCATCGTCCCCTCGATAACTCCGCCATCGAGGAGTATCCCATTTACAAAGACCCAAACCGGGCTCCCATCCTTTCGGCGAAGCTCCACTTCACAAAAAGTAATACTCCCTAAACGGCGCAGCTCCTCCAACACCTTATCGCGAAGATCTTCACTCGGATAAAAAATGCGCGCATCGAGTTCGAGTAGCTCTTCACGACCATCGAAACCCAACCAATGAGCCAGGGCATCGTTTGCTTCTAAGAAACGCCCATCAAGGGCCGTCCTGAACATGCCAACGACCTTGCTTTCGGAGATTTGCTGATAACGCAATCCCGTTTTTGTCGCGATGCCCTGAGCATGCTGGCGAAGTAAGGCGCTACCGAAACTCGCAGCGAGAGCGGTAAGCAACGAAATCTCGTAGTTGCTGAAGGATCGCTGCTCCTCACCGAGGAACAAAGCCAGACAAGCGACGATACTCCCCCCCTGCAGGATCGGCAGGCAGGTGCAGTACAGCGGCGATCCGTTTTCCTCTCCGTCATCCAGAGTTGAGCGCAGATCGAACTGCATCTTCGTATTGGCGAAGACATCGCTGGCGCGCAGCTCCCTTGGCACCGGCACTCCCGACACCTGCTCGTTGCCCCAAAGGTGACAGAGGCTCATAGTCACCGAATCGAGGTTCTCACGGTTTACACCCTCGTAGAGGGCGACTCCGGCCAACCCCAGGCTTTGGCCTAGTTGCTCAAGACTGCGAGCGATCGTGGTCCCAATATCCACCGCCTCCATCAATAAACGCATAAGCTCCGACACAATGCCAAGCAGCGGCTTGCCAGCAGTTTCTATCTTTTGAGCGGAACGGGGAGCCAACGGCAAAATGGGGTCGTGATGGGAGCCAGGTTCAGTCATCAGCGGACGGGGCCTCAGGTCTACGCACTGCGAAAATTCGCTCCAGATGGTAGAGCTTGTTCTGATCACTCGACAAGCAGAAGGCGCGCAGCAACGAGCGCTTTCGTGAAGAGAACAGCATCGCGGGCAGGACAGGACGCCAACGCCTACCCGTAGTCCTGGAGTTGTAATCGATCTCTAGTGGAATCGGCCTGGCCCTAGGCCGAAGCAGCGAGAGATGTGGCGGCAACTCAGGAATCCTCGGCCAATCCAGGTCCAAGGACTGCGCATGAAGCATGCAAGGATCCTGTATTCGATCGCGCTCGGCCAAAGCGCGGCAACAGGCTAAGGCCGCTTCGCTATCACCAAGCGCCCGATGCCGGCCCCGAAACTCGAGGCCAAGAAAGCTCGTCAGGGTCCCCAGGTCGCAGCGCCGAGGCCGATCCACACCGAGCACCGGTCGCACGGCATGCCGCAGGTCGAAGCAGGGAGTATGCGCTAAGCTCCTCCCCACCCGTGCGGCTTCGTAGCTGAGTAAGCGCGCATCAAAGCGCACGTGATAGGCCATCAACGCCGCCCCCTCGGCAAAGGCTAGGAATTCGGGCAAGAGTTCAGCCACCGTTCTCTGCCCACGCAAATCGGCATCCTTGAGTCCATGGATGGCAAGCGCCCTAGCCCTGGAATAAGCGATAGATGAGCCTCCGTCTGATCCGAGCCGCTTCTGCTCCGTCGCTGCGGTTCGGATCGGACGGAGGCAGGCAAGGAAGGG
>PDWJ01001210.1_pt1 | contig 73500 bp, 53 predicted proteins | sample 1430881 | NCBI WGS metagenome assembly PDWJ01 (sample SAMN01162460, study PRJNA174530) | Oral metagenome, whole genome shotgun sequencing project. | biome: Marine environment; feature: Marine mammal; material: Swab sample of the gingival sulcus; isolation source: swab sample of gingival sulcus...
CTAGACGGCCAACACACCAGCATCAGCCTGCCTACAGCCTTTGCGCCACACGTCCGCGCGCACTGGTCGACTTGAGCGTAGCGAATCAAGCTCCTAGAGAGCGGCCGGCAGTGCTGTGCCCGGCGACGGGAGGGATTTGTGGGGAGGCTCGTAGAGCGTAGCGCAGGCCGCGGTGGCGGCCTTTCGCAGGCCCTCGATCTCGACGAAGTTCTGCGGGCCGAAGCCGGCGAGCACAAAGCCAAGGCGTTGCGCTGCGATGCGCTGGTCGCGGCGGGTCTGGCCAGCGTAGGCGACCTTGGCCAGCACCTGCGTCAGGCGGGCGTAGCAGGCCTCCAGCTCGTACAAAGCATGCTCTAACCGTCGCCGATGCAGACCGATCAGCGCCAGCTCGGGCGAGCCCGCCCGGCTCGCGGGCCAGAGCGGCGACCGCCCGATCTCCCGCCCGAGGGCCTGCTCGAGGCCGCGCGTCATGCCCAGCTCGCTCCGCAGGACCTCCTCGCCGAGCTGCGCGCGGAGCTTGAGCAGGAGGGTGCGACCAGGGGGCTGGTCTGGGTTGGCGAGGGCGACGGCGGCGAGCCGACCCAGCGCCTCTAGGGCCGACGTAGACATGGAGGGGAGCTGGCGGCTGATCTCCAGCGCCACGGTGGCCGGGCTGAAAGCGGCCCCCGCCACGCAAGCGAGCGCTGGCCCCATCGCATCGGGCTCCGGTCCAGGCAGAGGTAGGAGGGCGTAGGTCGCCAGCCCCTCGCCGAGCACCCGCGGGTGTCCCTGCTCCAGATGCCGATCCATGCAGCTCTGAAGCGACTGGCCACGCTGATCGACCAGCCCCGAGGTGTTGGCGCGGTCGAGGGCGTGGAGGCCGCAGAGCAGCACCGTCAGCGGATGGGTCTCGGGGAGCTCGGCCGCCTCTTCGGCTCCGAGCAGCAGCGCTGGCATCTCTGCTCGGCGCGCGATCAGCTGCAAGGCGAAGGGGTTGTCAGCGCCGCGATAAGAGAGCGTCAGCGCTCGCCTTACCCTGCGGATCAGCTCCTCTTGGAGGCCGTCTGGCGAGACGCCCAGCCCGTCTGCGCCGATCAGGCCGAGCTCGTTGAGCGTGGCGACCTCGAGGTCGTCTGGGAGACCGACCTCGAGCCTCTCGCCGCCCACCAGCGGGTGCTCGAGCATCCACGCCAGCACCCGCTCACGGGCTAGCCGCTTGAGCCAGCGGGCGCGGAGCCGAGCGCGCAATTCGCCGTGCTCACCAGCGACAAAGCCGCTCCAGAGCTCTGGCGTGAGCTCGTCGCGGGCGGTGGCGCGCCAGGCGCGGATCGGCTCGGGGCCACCGCCGAGCGCCAGGAAGGTCTCATAGAGCGAGACCTGCCGATCAGCTCGCAGGAGCGCGCGGTGGTCGTCATCTAGGTTGAGCTCGGGGACTGAGGGCGTGGCCAGCTCTCCGAGGCGCGGCAGGGCGGCGCGGCTCTTCAAGGCGACCTCGTCCGCCTTGTCATCGTCGTCTCTGGGGCGGCGGCGACTCATTCGCACGAGCAACCAGATGAGTAGCGGCAGCCAGAAGGGCGCAGCTAGCAGAGCCCAGGCCAGGGCTGACGGCATGCGCTTGGCTAGCGCGCGCTGCCAGTCGAAGAGGAAGGCCAGCGGGTCGTTGCTGTTCGAGTCGAGCTGGGGTTGGCCAGTCGCGCTACGCCCAGACCCCTCGTCGAGCACCACCGCGGGCGGCTCGATGGTGCGCCGACGCCGTCGGCGTTGTGCGTCGGCGTCGTCTACGCCGAGCAGCGAGAGCAAGAGGATCGCGCAGACGAAGAGCGTGCCCCTGCGCGCGTGGCAGGGCGTCTGGCCCAGTGGCATGTTGAGGAGGCTAACGCAAAGCCGCGAGACGGGGCCACTTTCAGCTTACCCCTGCCGCTTGATGGAGGCAGCTTGGGCTACTTAGCGGCGACCTTCTTTGCCCAGCTGCTGCAGTAGCCTTCGGGGTTGATCGGGCCCTTGACCACGGTGCAGCCGCCGCAGCGGCCGGCCTTGGCTGGCGCCTTGTACAGCTGGCAGTTTTTGCAGTGTTTGTCCTTTTTCGGCGAGGTGTCGACGTACTTCAGGGATGTACGAGCTTGTTTCTCGGCCGCGCTGAGCCCCGAGACATCGGTGCAGGTCAGCGCGCCGCCGCCGCCCTTACGGCAGCCGCTGATCAGCAGGGTCAGGCCAGCGGCCCCGACGCCACAGGTGCTCAAGAATGCTCTGCGGGACAGGTTCGTGTTCTCCATGTTGGTACCTCTCGTCTGCTGTTTACTCAGGTGGCGAAACCGTCCTTCTCCGTCGCCGAGTATAGCCCGAGGCAAGGTGTCTTTCGCGCAAATCGTCACGATTGGCCCGCATTAAATAGTCAACTATGTCCATGGATACGCTGCATGATAGCGAGGAAGGGGGCCGACGGTCCTGCCCGCCGCGCGTCCCTCAGCTCGCCCCGTTTCTGTCGAGGTGCGCGCACCGATCTGCGCGAGCCCCCTCGGGGACGAGTAAGTGAGGCAAAAGGCAACAGGCTGACGCTAGAGCGCTGATCAGCTTAGCGGACCGAGCTGTGCGAAGGATGCGGAATCAGGGCGTAGGAGCGAGACGGGCGCCTGCTGGTCGCGCGCAACCGACGAGCGACAACCTCTGTGATGTCGCAGACCCGCGCGGCGACGGGAGGAGTGTTGGTCAGCGCTCTAGGAGCTTGTTGATTTCGGCCGGACCGAGCGAGGCGATGCAATTCGAGCCGAGATCGCGGAGCGAAAGCGCAGCCATAGTGGTGCTACGGCGAGTTTGAGCGACAAAGAGCTCGGTTCGAAAGGCAAGCGTCGCGACGGGAGGGCTAGATCAACAGGCTGCTAGGCCTCAGAACGTTCGCCATACCCTGCTAAAGGGGAGGCAGGTCGAAGCTCGGGAGCTCGAGCAGCGACGACTCGATGCGTGCGCTGCGCAGCAGATCGACACCGTCGGTCTTTCGATATTTGCGCAGGTAGAACACGCGCTGGATCCCGGCGTTGATGATCGCCTTGGCGCAGTTTACGCACGGGCTGTCTGTGACGAACATGATCTTCTCATGCTCGGTGTAGTCGAGCTTGAGCAGCGCGTTGATCTCGCTGTGGATGCAGCCGCAGTTGCCAGGCTCCTTGCGGTCGCAGGTGTTGGGCAGGCCGCGCGCGTTGCCGTTGTAGCCGATGGCGAGCACGCGGGTGAAGTCGCCGTTCGTGATCACCGAGCCGACCTGCAGGCGGGTGCAGGTGGAGCGCGCGGCGACGGTGCGCGCGAACTGGCCGAAGATCTGCTCGAGGGTCGGGCGCTCTCTCATCCGCTCTGCTCCGCCTTTGCGTCGGGGTCTGAGTGACCTGCGCAGGCTAGCACGCGAGCCCGTCGCTGCTCTAGCCACGCGGCCATGGATAGAGCGAACGTAGCCTGTCGGGCTCCACCGCTCGTTCCTCTCCACTTGGGGGCTTGCGTTGTGGTCGCCATCGACGCTATCTCCCCGACGTGCGTTGGCCCACCTGGCGCCGAGTCGTTGGCGCGTTGCTCCTCATCCCCCTCGGTGTGGCGGGTGGCGTGTACTACCAGCGCCACCGTGTCGAAAAGAAGCGCGCCGAAGACCTCGCTGCTGCCCGCGCCTTCTACCGCTCGCAGCCACCCTACCTGCAGCCCTTCCCCTTCACCAAGCCCCCCTTCCCGGTGGTCGACCTCCGCGCCGAGACCTGCGGCCGCTGCCATCAGGCGATCTACCAGGAGTGGAAGATCTCAACCCACGCGCGCGCCTGGACCGACGACGCGCAGTTCATGGCCGAGCTGCATAAGTCGCAAAAGAAGGAAAAAGACGTCGGCTGGATGTGCATCAACTGCCACACGCCGCTCTTCAACCAGCTCGAGCGGCTCGTCGTCGGCTTGAGAGATGGCCGCCTTGATCGCCCGGTCTACGTCAAGAACCCGACCTTCGACCCAGCGCTGCAAAAAGACGCGATCACCTGCGCTGTCTGCCACGTCCGCGACGGTGTCGTCCTTGGGCCGTATGGCGACATCGCCGCCACCGCGCCGCATCGTGTGCGCAAGGCGCCGGAGCTGTTGACGTCGCAGGTCTGCTTGCGCTGCCACCAGGCCAGCGCGCGCTTCCCCGAGCTGACGCTGGCCTGCGTCTTCAACACCGGCAAAGAGCTCGCGGCGAGCCCCTATGGCAAAGAGGGGCGCACCTGCCAGAGCTGTCATATGCCCGAGGTGCATCGCTCCGTGACCAACCTCGGCACCGCGAAGCGGAAGACCCGCCGTCATTGGTTTGGTGGCTCGCTGATCCCCAAGAGGCCCGCCTTCGCCGCGGAGCTCGCGACGCTGCAGAAGGTTTACCCCGATGGCATGACTCTCCGCTGGGTCAAGCTGCCCAAGACGCTCGAGGCCGGCGAGCCCGCGGTGCTGGTCGCGGAGCTCGAGAACGCCGAGGCCGGACATATGCTGCCCACTGGGGATCCCGAACGCTTCCTCCATGTGCGCGTCAGCGCGCACCTCGGCGACAAGCTGCTAGCCGAGCGGACGCTCCGCATCGGATCGCTCTACAGGTGGTATCCGAAGATCGAGCTGATCAAAGACAACCGGCTGAAACCCAAGGAGCGCCGCCGCGTGGAGCTGCGCTTCACGACCCCCGCCACGGGCGCTTCGAGGGTGACGCTGCGGCTTCGCGCCAGCAAGCACCGCATCAGCGAGAAGAACCTCGCCTACCACAACCTACAGGGTAAGTACATCGGCGGCCGCGTGTTTCATCGCAGCGAGCGCTCGCTGGTGGTGACAGGGGCCGCCCCTGGCCCCTAGAGCGCTGACTGCTAGGCCGGACCGAGTGAGGCGCCGCCGTTCGGGGTAGATCAACAGGCTGCTAATCCTCTTGTAGCCGCGCGACGAGCTCCTCGCGGGTGCAGACGCCCTTTTGCACGATCAGCGACATCAGCTTGCGCAGCACCACCTCATCTCGGTGAAGCATCGCCTTGACCTCTTTGAGCTCGCGGAGCACGTCCTGCATCAGCTGCTCATCGAAGCGGGCGGTGCTAACCTCGCGGTGGCCGGAGGGCGAGAGCGCGCGGCCTTGACCGATAGCGGGGTGGCTGCCCGAGCTCGCCGGGCGCTGGGTTCGAGGTGTCGCCGCTGAGGCTGGCTGATGCCTGCTAGCTCCGACCTCGTCGAGGTCGTCGAACATCATCTCGTTGGAGCCGTAGGTGTTCTGCATGGCCGAGCCGTACCCGCTGATGCTCGCGCGGTTCGACTGCCCGAGGTAGCGCCGGCGGATCGTCTCTTCAATGCTCTTCGGTCCAGCGAGGTGCGGTCGCACGTTGCATTGGGTCAGCACCCGGATCCGATCGAAGACCTCGAGGTTGGTCGGATCGGCCATCGCGACGTGGAGGAACTTGCCCCGCTCCTCATAGCGGAAGGGTACGCATTGGTATTGCGCGCAGAGCTCGTAGTCGAGCATCCGCGCCGCCATGTCGTCGAGGTCGGTGCGGTCGAGGTCGATGGCGGGCAGGTTGAGCTGGGTGCTGAGCAGCTTGACCAGGGTGCTCTCTTCGATCAGACCCATCTCGACCAGCGTCGCGCCGAGGGGGCGCCCCCAGCGTCGCTGTTCGCCGAGCGCCGACTGGAGCTGAAACTCGTCGATCACCCCCGCCATAACCAATAGTTCGCCCAGTCGCTTTCGAGCCATCGATCACCTGAATTGTTGGGCTCCCATCTGGTCGCGGGCCCGGTTTCGCCTCGCGGCTTGAAGTCTTTCGCGTCGTGACAGCCTTGTCAAAAAAAGGCGTGTCCAAGCGGGGTTACTGACCAGCCAGTCACCTGACGTCCTTGTCGCCTGGCTTGGCGCGCGTGTTGTTTTTTTCAGCATCGATAGGTGTGTTGGTGTCCTGCGATGTAGGGCGATGGCGGAAAAGCCGTGCGATTTCCGAACACGCCGACGAACCGAAGGAAAACTGAAGATTGGGCACATTGCTTGCTTAAGGATGTGGACGTCGCGCCCCAACCAACTCAGTGTTGACTATCGCGACGGTGAGAGGAAACGCAGCCATGAGTCTCGAGATCGCGAGAGGTTTTGGCCCTTCGGTGTTGATCGCCGTGCCAGCCCTGGTCTCCGCCTGTGCAATCTCGGCGTGCGCAGGCGATCCGGACGCTCCGCAGATCCGCAAGGCCCCCGCGCCGAGCTACCTTGGCTCTGCCGATGCCACTGGCGACAGCTCAGACCACAGCTGCGCTGTCGTGCTGCGCACGATCTCGCGGGTGAAGAACGGTCCCGGCTATCTCACGACCTGCGATACCGGCGCCGCCACCAGCGGCTCCTGCCTCTATATCTGGCGTGGCACGATCGACGTCGCGGCCGACGAGGTCGAAGACTACGCCGCCGTCCAGCTGCTCTTCTCGACCAACCAGACCGGCGGCCAGTGGTACGCCCTCGAGGCCACCCGCGCAGGCGCCGCCAACGACGGCTACGTGCCCTTCAGCTTCGAGATCGCCGAGCACACGCCGGCGGCCGGCATGAGCATGACCAGCCTGATGCGCACCAGGCTCAACGTGATCCCCTACCTGGAGACGACCGCCGGCGGCCGCGTCTTCGACCACAACCGCGTCAGCGACCCCTTCGGCAACTACACCCTCACCTCCGAGAATGGCTGGGCGATCGAGGACGACCCCGCGGTCTGCGCCCCGGTGACGCCGGCGCCGACGCCGATCTACGAGCTGAGCTACCCGACGTTCACCGAGCACCTAAGAAACGGCTTGGTGCGCGCTGGCGGCGAACTCGAGGTCCGCTATGACAGCCGCCGCCTGCGCGAGACCCAACCCTGCATGGGCAGCCAGGGCCCGGCGTCGGCGACGACGATCCACATGGGCTGGCGTGTCAACGGAGACGCCTCGACGACCAAGACTCGAGAGCTCGAGCTCTACGTCGAGAGCTCGGTCGGCTGCCAAGCCCCGCCCTGCGTCACCGTCAGCCCACGGGATGCGCGGATCCAGCTGCCGAAGAGCGCCACCTCGCTGCAGATGTGGTTCTACTGTGTGCCGGGCTTCAGCCAGGGCGCTCAGGCGAACTGGAAGTACGACTCGAACTTCGGCCAGAACTACGAGCTGCCGGTGATGGGCGCGCCGCAGCAAAAGGCCGTCGACTGGGCCGGAGACTGGAGACTCCATGCCGCTCGCAGCGGCTTCACCTTCGCCGTCCCCGAGCCCTACACCTATAAGGGGTATACCCATATGGGCTACAGCATCCAGGCCGAGGTCTACGTCAAGGGGCTGACGGATCAGGCGCAGCCGAATAGCACGATGCTCGAGGCTTATGTCGAGAGCGACCTCAACGACCAGTGCCAGCCCGGCGGCGCCTTGACCCGCGTCGAGCTGCCGATCGCCGAGACGCAGACCGGTAGCTATGGCAATAACGTGCTCTACCGCTGGGGCGTCGAGGGCCTGCTTCTGCGTTGCCCCAACGGCGCCTATCGCTACCGCTTCCTCTTCTCCGCCGACGGTGGTCAGACCACCACCATCCTTGGCGCCGCCGACGACATCAACGGCGCAGACGCCACCAAGTTCCGCACGATCGTCAACCAGAAGTAGGCAGGGCGCGCATCGTCACGACAAAAGGGATACGATGGAGCGCAACAATAGGACGCCTGCTGATGCTGTGGGGAGTTTGAGCCGCGACTACCCAACGCACTGAGCGATCAGCCAAGCCCGGATGTGCGTCGATCTTGATGGTGGGATCAGCGTCGTCTCCGTGTCGCCGAGGGCCGACGCCACCACAAGAGAAGCAGCGCAGCGAGTAAGAGCAACCCATCTCCACCGGCGCTAGCGTTCGTGCTGCAGCGGCAGCCATCATCGATGCCATCTCTCGGCGCCGATCCCGCGTCGCTCGCCGCTCCGTCAGCGGACCCACTCCCATCACCCATCGAGGCGTCATGCGTCGAGGCGTCGCGAGGACCACCAAGATCGGGGCTCAAGCTGTCACCTGCCGGAGGACTGCTCTCGAAGGCGCCGACATCTGGTCCCACGCCAGCATAGTCAGTGAAAACACCGGCACCGGCAGCCCAGCTGATCGAACGATCGAGGGTCAGCTGGTTCGCTTGATAGTCGACGCTGACTATCTTCACGCGCACCTTTCCGACATAAACCACGTCAGGCGCGACGATCCCGAATCCGTCGCTGAAGAAGAGCGCGTCGACCACGCCGACCTTCTTTCCACTGCCCGCCGCGGTCGTCCTCGTCAGCGGCGCGGCGGCGTCGATGCACTTACTGCCCGCTTGGAGGTTGAAGTCGCCGGACGCTGCGTCGACGAAGAGCGGCGCGTGTTGTGAGTTATTTGCGTAGTACTTTGAGTAACCTGCTTCGATCTCGGCCAGCGTGAGGTATTTTTCATGGTCTTCTGTTGCGCCCGGCTTGTCGAGCCACCAAAAGACGTTCTGACCAAGGGTCGAGCGGATCGTGTTGTTGATGAACGTTATATCGGAAGGGATAGCGTCCCAGTCGATAACCAATTGCTTCGACGTCTTACCGACGACGATGTTGTTGAGCATCACGTTATCGCTAAACGAGCCCCCCTTGTTGACCGTACGGAACAGCACATGCACCTGGACGCCTTGAGCGCAACCGTAGACGACATTGTTGTAAAAACGGTTATGCTCGGTCCACCAGGCCTCCGGATCGTCGCCTCCATCTTTTCCCCCGTAATGTGCCCAGTTCATCCCTACTGTGCTGTCGCGAAACACGTTTCGTCGCAAGATCGACTTGTTGCCGGCGTATTGAATGCCGCTGCTTTTCTTCTTATTGTTCACACAGGGGCCGAAGACATTCTCCTCGATCACGTTGTGCTCTGACTTCCGCGGAGGACTGTAAACCTGTCGCATAGAGAACACCTCCATGCACTTTTGGCCGTCGTTTCTGAGTGTATTGCGACGGACAACCGAGCGATGGACGCCCATCAAGACCAAAGAGGTGTGGCTGGCGTCGACGAAACTGTTGTTTTCCACCAGATGATAGCTTCCTTCGCGAATGTGCAGGCTATCGGAGCCCCTCTCGAAGTGACAACCGGTGATCGTTATCCGATCGCCGGAACCGCGAAAGCGGGCGCTCTCCCAGCCCCGCGCGTCTCGAAAATAGCAGTCACGGATCGTGATGTGGTGCTGCCCCCCGATGGCATAGATCCAACGATTGACAGACTCTGATCGGATCCCCTCGACAACAATGTAAGAGCGATTGGTCAAGAGCACCGCCGGATCGCCATTCTTCCAGTTGCTAAGGGTCGCCTTATGCTTAGTCTGAGCTCGATAGGTAATTGGGGCGTTGGCGGACCCATTGGATGCGGGCGCGATCGACGTTTGGTAGTTGCCATCGAGCAACACGATGGTGTCACCGGCTTTCGCCGAGGTGTTGGCCTTGTCGAGCGACCAGGGTTGAGCGGCGGTCCCGGGGGCGCTCGCTGAGCCATTTGGTGCGACGTAGAAGGTGTCGGCCCTCGCCAATCGAGGCAGGAAGAGCGTCGTCATTAGCAGCAGACCCCCAAGAGCAAGGGCGGAGAGGTGGGTGAACTCAGGAGTACCCCCACACACTCCTCCTGTCGCCGGGCACAGCCCTGGCGGCCGCTTTCTAGGCCTCAGAGAGCTCGCCGTACCACCCGTATGGCTCGTTTCTTCGGCTACGAGATCGGCTCGGCAGCTCAGCACCCGGCTCGGTCCCGAATGTGGAGGGGGGCTCTCAGCGGATCTAGGGTTGCTCAACGGTCACCTCTTCGCATCATGAGCAGGTAGACAGAGTTTAACCTAACTGCAGATGATTCGCGGCGACGACCCTGGTCGTGGCGCCTCCGCTGGCGAACGCGGAGCAGGCCGACGAGCAGCAGCGAGAGGAGTACGCTGCCTAACGATGATGACATCGACGCGCTCGTCGCGGCGAGGGCGCAGCCGTCCGAGTGCTCGCCACGTGGCGGAGGCTCGTTCAGGCTGCCAGAAGCGTCGTCGCCAACCCCGCCGTCGCCCTCGCCCACGCCTCCATCACCGCCCCCGGAGGTGCAGTCGTCGACGTCACCGTTGCAGTCGTTGTCGATGTTGTCGCCGCAGACCTCCGGTCCGAGCACGTCGGTCTGAGCGCGGGTGGCGAGGTCGCCGCCGTTGAAGGTCTGCCCGGCCGCGTCACTCGGCGCGCCTTTGTAGGCGCTCTTGTCATAGGCCGCCGTGCCGCCGCTGCCGTCGATGTGGGCGACCCAGGCGCGGACCGTAGCGTGCGCGAGCTTGCCGAGGCTGGACTGGGCGGCGGTGAAGGTCAGGACGACGCGCTTGGTCTCAGCCGCCGCGATGCTCCCCAAGGTCAGCTCGAAGCGCTCCCCCGGGTCATCGTGACTGATGCTCTGCGCGGCGTCGGCCGGATCGGTGGCGAAGCTGCCGCTGGCGTCGCCGAGGATGGTCCAACGGCGCGCTTGGAGGTAGGGGGCGTCGAGCTCGAGCACCACCCGCACGCCCTCGGCGCCGCCCTTACCCGCGTTCTTTACGTCAAAGGTTAGCTCGGTGGTCTGGCCCTTATACAGATCGAAGACGCTGGCGCTGTCGCCCCGCTGGCAGGCGTCGCGGTCCTGTCCCCCGATGCTCGCGATCGCCGTCGAGAGCTGCAGACTGGAGCCATCCTTGGGAGGAGGCGTCGTGCCGGCGTTGGCGAAGGCCTTCAGATCGGCGAGGGTGCCGTCGAAGACGTTCATGTCGGTGTTGCCGCTGATCCCTGGCACCGAGCCCTTATCCGAATACTGCCAGATGGTCCACCTCGACCAGCCGGTGCTGGGCATCAGCGGGCAGGCGCCGGTAGTGGTGTACTTATAGTTCGCGATCCACACCGGGTAGTTCTTCAGCGCCGCGCCGATGTTGGTCTGCGAGAAATAGGCCGCGGTGTAGACCATCGGCTTGCGGCCGATCTTCGACTCGACGTGCTGTAGCCACTTCAGCGCCTGGGCCTGCACCATCGCGGGCGTCTCGCCGCTGGTAGTCTCGAGGTCGAGCACCGGTGGTAGGTCACCGGGCTTCAGCCCGCCTGCGTCGTTGATCATCTTCAGCATCAGGTCGGCCTGAGCGATCGCGTCCTGTCCAGGCTCGAAGTACTGATAGACGCCGCGGACCAGCCCCTGGGCGAGGATCTGCTTGAAGTTGAAATCGAAACGGCTGTCGAGCGTGTTCACCCCATGGCTGGCGCGGGTGATCGCGAACGTCACCACCCCGCCGTTTTTCACCGCCGCCCAGTCGATCGTCGATTGCCACTTCGAGACGTCGATCCCCGTGGTCAGCGAGCCGCTCGTTGGGCAGACCGTCTTGACCGCGAAGGTCCCCGAGGCGAGCTGCTCCTCGTCGGAGAAGGGGCGGTCGTACCCCGCGCTGCAGGCGCCGAGCGCGACGGTGGCGAGCGCGACCGTGGCGAGCGCGACCGTGGAGAGCAAGGGGGTGATTGAAAGGAGGGGCGAGCGGCGCGGGCGAACGATCATGGTGGTCCTCCGAGCAAACCTCGTTCCGAGAGCATATCACCAAATCTTCCAAAGGGTTGTGGCGGGTTGATGGCAGAAGGCCAGCAGGTCCGGTGCACACCAGCGTTTGCAGCGTCGTCGCATGACAACGCAGCCCCTTTGGTCTCTGACGAACGAAGTCAGCGGAGTCCAGGACCAGCGATCGTTCACGCTCTTTCTGGGGAGCTGTCCTACGAGCGCACGTAGGATCCCGGGGCGTCCTCGATCGGTTTCAGCTCACAGTGCTCGCCCTCGCCGGGGACGCGAGCCGGGATCAGGGCGCCGGAGTGCTTGGCGTTCCAGGCCGCCCAGTCGCCCCACCACGATCCCTCATGCCGCTCGGCGTCGGCCAGCCAGGCCTCCGGATCTGCCGGCAGCGCGTCGTTGGTCCAGTAGCAGTACCTCTTCTTCGAGGGTGGGTTGACCACCCCGGCGATATGTCCTGAGGCCGAGAGGACCATCCGCTTGTCCGTGCCGCCGAGCACCTGCGTGCCGGCGTAGGTCGAGGTCCATGGCGCGATATGGTCTTCGCGGCAGGAGAGAAAATAGGTCGGCACCTCGACCTTGGAGAGATCGATCGGCACGCCGGCGAGGGTCAGGCCGCCGGGCTCGACCAGCTTGTTGTCGACGTACATGTTGCCCAGGTAGTAGGCGTGCATCGCCGCCGGCATACGAGTCGCGTCGGCGTTCCAATAGAGCAGGTCGAACGGAAAGGGATCCTGGCCGAGGAGATAGTTGCTGACCACGTAGGACCAGATGAGATCGTTGGCGCGCAGCATGTTGAACGCGGTCTGCATCGTCGCGCCTTCGAGCACGCCTTGCTTTTTCATCTCTCGCACCAGCGCGCTGACCTGCTCGTCGTCGATGAACACGCCGATCTCGCCGGGCTTGGCGAAGTCGGTCAGCGTGGTGAAGAAGGTCGCGGCCTTGATCCGGTTGTCGCCGCGGGCGGTCATATGAGCCAACGTCGAGACCAGCAGCGTGCCGCCGAGGCAGTAGCCGATCGCCGTCAGCTCGTCTTCGCCGGTGGCCTTCTCGATCGCGTTCACCGCGCCGATGGTGCCGAGGTGCAGGTAGTCCTCGAAGGACGTCTCGGCCAGCTCCTCGGTCGGGTTGACCCAGGAGATGATGAAGACGGTGAAGCCCCGCTCGACGGCCCAGCGGACGAAGGAGTTCTTCGGCTGCAGATCGAGGATGTAGTATTTGTTGATCCACGGCGGCACGATCAGCAGCGGGCGCTCATGCGCCTTCTCCGTGGTCGGCTCGTATTGGATCAGCTGCATCAGCTCGTTTTGGAAGACCACCTTGCCTGGCGTAACGGCGAGGTTGCGCCCGACCTCGAAGGCCTCGAGGTCCGTGCGGCGGATCTTCAGTCGGCCGTTGCCCCGCTCGACGTCGGCGAGGAGCTGCCGCATCCCGCGGGCGAGGTTGGCGCCCAGGCTCTCGACGCTGGTGCGCAGCACCTCTGGGTTGGTCATCGCGAAGTTGCTCGGCGAGAGGGCGTCTGCGAACTGCTTGGTGTAGAAGCTGACCTGCTCAGCGGTCTGCTCGTCGACGCCTTCCACGTTGTCGACCAGGCCAATCATCCAGCGCGCCATCACCAGGTAGCTCTGCTTGATGAAGTCGAAGACGGCGTTATCCCAGCCCTCGTGCCGGAAGCGTCGGTCCTTGGGGCCTGCTGCCGCGGCGGGCTCTGCCGGCTGGCCGAGGGCGCGCCGCACCCCGTAGGACCAGAGCGCCAGCGTGTCCCAGGCAAGGTCGGCCTGCGCTCGCGCGATGTAGAGCGGGTTCTGCATCATCTTCAGCCAGAGCCGGGCGAAGGCGCGGGCGAGGTGGACCTGCGTCGAGGCTGAGAGCGGGGCGTCCTTGCGGGTCGCTTGCGCCATCGACGCCAGCAGCTTCGGGCTCCGGGTTATCACCTCCCACGAGAGCTGCGACAGCTCGGAGAAGATCGTGGAGCCAGGGCGCTGCTCGATGGGATGGGTCATCGGTGTCACTCCTTGGATCCGGCCTCGGCACTCGAGTGAGCACTTGCACCAGGAACTTGCTTCGTATGATCAGCAGGTTAGCTATATGCATTGTGCGAGGCAATAATAATAGTTGGGCATGTTTGTAAAATATTGAAAATAAAAAGAAAATTTGATGCTGCATTGCGCTTAAAGAGCACCGCTTGCGCAAAAACTGAACGTGCGTTCAGATCTCGCCACAGCGCTGGCGCGGCTCGAGAGCACCCCTACACATGCCTCTCGTCGTCGGGCACGGCGCTGCTGGCCGCTTTCTAGACGTCGGTGGCGTTCCAGAACTGCTTTAGGGTCTGGTCCGGCGTGCCATCAGGAGAGGCGAGCGGGATGCCCGGCTCCTCGACGAGCCGCCGACAGCGCGTGGCAACGCGCGGGTAGGGTCTCGCGAGCCGGCGCGGCATTATCTTCTCCCCTCGTCGTTGATCAAGTGCTCGGCGATCGCGTCGAGGGCGCGAGCCTCGATCGGCGGGTTGACGAGGCCGCTGCGGACGTCGCGGTAGGCGCGCTCGAGCGGCCCTCCGCGGCGCAGCGCGGCCCCACCGACGACGCGATGACAGCGGTCTACGACCTCGAGCGCGGCCTGGGTCGCGGCGACCTTGGCGCCAGCGACGGTGGCGCCCATGTGGCGCCTTTCTTTGGGGTAGTCGTCCCAGTCCGTCGCCGCGCGTTGCAGCTGAGCGCTCGCGCCCTCCAGCGAGAGCGCCGCTCGCGCGAGCTGATCGCGCACGGCGGGCAGCGCCGCGATCGGCGCGGCGTAGCCGGTGGGGCGGCGCCCTCGGGCGAAGTCCAGCGCCGCGTCGAGGGCGCCGTCCGCGATGCCGAGGGAGGTCGCTCCGACCTGCAGCGCAAAAAAGGCCATCGGCGGCCCGCTGATTTGCTTGCCGAGAGGTGCGCGGATCAGCAGGGCCTCTGGGCCAACCTCGACGCCCTCGAAGCGGATGTCGTGGGAGCAGGTCGCGCGCATCCCCAGCGCGTCCCAGGTCTCGATGAGGGTGACCCCTGGCGCTTGTGTCGGTATGAGCAGCCGTCCGACGTCATCGCTCGCCCGATCACCAAAGCTGCCGTAGACGGTCATCAGGTCGAGCGCCGGCGACATCGTGCAGTAGGTCTTGAGCCCGTCGACGCGATAGCCGCCGCTGGGTAGGGGCGTGAAGGTCGTCTGCGGTCGGCCGCCGCCCTTGGGCGAGCCGAGCTCGGGCTCGGCGGAGATCGCGTTGATCGTAGCGCCGCGCTCGACCACGGCCTGGAAGACCGCGCGGCGCGCCACGGCGGGCCAGCTCTCGCTGGCGGCCTCCATGCCGAGCACCATATGGTGCATGCCGATCGCCAGCGCCGTCGCGGGACACGCCGCCGCGATCGCGCGCTGCGCCAGCAGCAGGTCGGCGAGCGGCCGCTCGTCGCCCCCGGCGTTCGCGGGCACGGCGGCGCGCAGGTAGCCTAGCTCGCGCAGCTCGGCGAGGTTTTCGTGGGGGAAGCTCGCCTCGTGATCGTGCCTCTCTGCGCGCTCGGCGAAGCGCGGCAGCAGCGGGGAGAGCAGTCGCAGCAGCTGCCGCTGCGAGGGTCGCAATCGGTAGGAGGGTAGGCCGTACATCACGATTGAAGTGATAAGCCGCCTGAGCCCAGAACGCTAGTACGTCGCCGGACATGACACTGCTGGCCGCTTTCTCTGCCTCAGAGAGCTCGCCATAGCACCCGTCTGGCTCGTCTCTCCAGCACCGAAATCGGCTCGCCAGCAGCCGGCTCGGTCCAAACCAGGCGAGGGGGAAACCCGAGCGGAACTCGGAGAGACAGCGATGAGGCGAGAAGTTCCCGCCGAGCACTTCGCATCGGCTACCCTCGGCTGAGATGAAGAAGATCCCCGACGTCTTTACCCTTGTGTTCGCGCTGATCGTGCTGGCCGCCGCCGCGACCTGGGTCGTGCCTGGGGGCAGCTATCAGCGCCAGAAGGTCAAGGTCGGCGCGTCGACGCGCACGGCGGTGGTGCAGGGGACCTACAAGACGATCCCCGCGGTGCCACAGACCTGGGCGATCTTCACCGCGCCGATCAAGGGGTTCCTCAAGCTGGCCGAGATCATCGCCTTCATCTTCATCGTCGGTGGGGCGTTCTTCATGCTCAACGAGACCGGCGCGATCACCGCGGGGATCCGCCGGCTGGTCAAGCTGCTCGAGGGGCGCGAGTACCTGGTGATACCGCTGACGATGACGCTCTTTTCGTTCTTTGGTGCGGCCTTCGGGATGTGTGAGGAGGCGATGCCCTTCGCGCTGATCTTCGTGCCGATGGCGCTGGCCCTCGGCTACGACTCGATCGTCGGCGTCTCTTTGACCCTCCTCGCTGCGGGCGTCGGTTTCGCGGGGGCGTTTTTCAACCCCTTCACGCTGCAGATCGCGCAGGGCCTGGCGGGGATCGAGCCGCTGTCGGGGATGGGTTACCGGGTGCTGGTCTGGGGGCTGGTTACGGTGGTGACCATCACCTGGGTGATGATCTACGCCGCGCGGATCAAGCGCGAACCGCAGCGCAGCTCGATGTACGAGCTGGACCGAGCTCGGCGCGAGGAGCTCGCCGCCGAGCCGAGAGACGCTGGCGAGGGCATGGGCTGGCGCCACGTGGTCGTGCTGCTGATCCTCGCCGTGGGCATCGTGTTCATGATCGTCGGCGTGTTGCAGTGGAAGTGGTACATCAAGGAGCTCGCCGGCCTCTTCTTGGCGATGGGCATCGCCGCCGGGATCGCAGCAGGGCAGGGCGCCGACGCGCTGGCGAAGTCCTTCGTCGGCGGCTGCAAGGATATCGCCTCCGCCGCCCTGGTGGTTGGGTTCGCCGGTGGGATCATCGTCGTGCTCGAGGACGGCCGGGTCATGGACACGCTGCTCTACGGCATGGCCTCGGCGACCTCCTCTATGCCGCCCTTCCTCGCCGCCACGGCGCAGTTTCTGCTGCAGATGGCGCTAAACTTCTTCATCCCCTCGGGGAGCACCAAGGCCGCGCTGACGATGCCGCTGATGGGGCCGCTCGCCGATCTCTCGGGGATCACGCGTCAGACGGCGGTGCTGGCCTATCAGCTCGGCGACGGCTTCACGAACATGATCTTCCCCACCTCCGGCGTGACCATCGGCACCCTCGGGCTGGCGAAGATCCCCTTCGAGCGCTGGTTTCGCTGGAACCTGCCGATGCAGATCGTCTTCATCGTCCTCTCTCTGGCGCTGCTGGTCTGGCCCGTCCTGACGAGCTGGCGTTAGCTGGAATTGCCGAGGCGAGCTGAACTAAAATAGTGTTGCGCAAGATAGCGTAAGGTTGCTCGAGAGGGAGGTAGTACATGCGACGAGCATCTCTGATCTTGGTCTCGTTGGTGGCGTCGGCGCTGCTCTCCGCGCCTACCGAGGCGAAGACGCCGCGGGCGGTGCGCGGAAAAGTCTTTCTGTCAGCCACGCCGATCCCCGACACGGGTCGGCGGGTCATGATCAAGCGCTTCTCCAAGCAGAAGAAGGCGCACCTGGTGTTCAAGCGGGGCAAGGCCAAGGTCTGGAAGGCGACGATGGTGGCCTTCCTCAAGCGCGCGCCCTATCCGGGGCCGATCACCATCTGGTGGTACGACCTCGCCGACAAGGCCTCCTTCAAGGCCAAAGAGCCTGCCTACGTCAAGTCCGTCGACGTCAAGGGCGTCAAGGACCTCTTCGTACACGACATCGTGATGGACCCCAACATCGGCTTCAACAAGAAGCACACCTACAAGATCTACGTCGGCCAGATCGTCGGCAAGCGACACCGCTACTACGCCCAGGGGACGGTCGAGCTGCAGCACTGAGATCGAGAGGGAGTCGAGCTTGGGCAAGTCTCCGAGCACCTCTGCGAGTCTCGGATCACACGTCTGGACGGACCGAGCCGGGTGCTGAGCTGCCGCGCCGATTTCGTAGCCGAAGCCATGAGCCATACAGGTGGTGCGACAGAGCTTTCTGAGGCCTAGAAAGCGGCCGGCAGTGCTGTGCCCGACGACGGGAGGCCTTTGTGGGGGGGCTAGCCCGGACCGAGCGAGGCGACGCCATTCGAGCCGAGATCGCGGAGCGAAAACGCAGCCATGGTGCTACGGCGAGGTTGAGCGACGACGAGCTCGGTTCGAAGGGCTGGTCGCGACGGGAGGGCTCGATCAACAGGCTGGTAGAGCGCGGATCAGCTTACCGGACCGAGCTGCGCGCAGGATGGGGAATCACGGCGTAGGAGCGAGCAGGGCGCCCGCTGGTAGCACGCAACCGACGAGCGACAACCGCTGTGATGTCGCAGACCAGCGCGGCGATGGGAGGTAAGTTGGTCAGCGCTCTAGACGCCGGCGCGCGGGCGACGTCGGCGCTTGATGCCCTTGAAGCCAAAGTAGGCGATGGCGTCTTTGATGTTCGAGATCCAGCGCTTGGCTGGGTTCATGCGCCCGTCGGTGACGTACTCGAGGGTGAGGATGATTCGCTCTTCGTTCTCGGCGAGAGGGGAGACGGCATGCCAGAGCTTGTCGCCATTGAAGATCACCATCGAGCCCGGGTCGGTGTCGACCGAGAGCTCGCGGGTCTCGCGCTCTTCGTCGTCCTTGTGCAGCTGGCAGAGCAGCTTCGAGTGGCTCGTGTCCTGCACCAGGCCGATCAGCACGGTGTAGCGCGCGCCTTTATACCAGGAGGTGTCGTAGTGGTAGCCGATGTGGTCGCCGGGCTCGGTGTAGTAGTAGAGCGCGCAGGCGTGGGGATCGCGATCGGGGCAGCGCTCGAGGTTGGCGCCGACCAGGTCGCTGAAGAACGCTCTCAGCTCTTCGTCGCGGTAGAGCGCGACGATCTCGGGAGCGAGGTCCTCGAGCTGGAAGTAGCTGATGCTCCCACCCTTTTTGAAGCTGCGCACCTTGTTGCGGTGGAGCTGGGGCTTGAGCTCGCGGGCCCGCGCCGCGAGGGTGTGTTCGGTCCACCCTCGAGGTAGGAAATCATTGACGAAGAGAAACTCGTTCTCCTCCCAGAACTCTTGCTCGAGCGCTGAAGCGTCGTGCGTTGAGAGCGCCTCGTGTAGCGCCGAGGTCACGTCGGTTGGCTTCAAGTCAGCGTGATCGTCCTGCATAGCCACATCCTTGTCTACAGTGCATTCAGCCTTGTCAACGGAGCACTCGACAAGGTTGTAGCGGTCTGGCCGGCCTTTTCAACTGTTGCGAGACAGGAGTGGTCGACGAGTCGTGGGTGCACGTTGTTCTTGTCGTGGGTACACGTTGTTCTTGCTTTCGGCTGCCCGAATAGCCAGGATGTCCGAGCTCTCTGGGCCGGGAGGTAGAGGAATGACCGTCGACATGAGCAAGGCCGAGCAGGCCTTGGAGGGGCTGGACACCACCACCAGCACAGCCAACTCGGCCGTGGTCTTGCGCGATGATCGGTCGGCGATCGTCGAGCTTGACCCAGATCATCCGGGCTTTCGCGATCCCGAGTATCGTGCCCGGCGCAACGCCATCGCGCAGCTCGCGCTCGACCACGAGCCCGGGACCCCGCTGCCCGACGTCGACTACACCGACAACGACCACGCGGTCTGGCGCGCGGTCTGGGAGAGCCTCGAGGACGCCCATCAGAAGCACGCCTGTCGCGAGTATCTGGAGCGCGGCAAGCTGCTCGAGCTGCCCAAGGATCGCATCCCGCAGCTGCGCGAGGTCTCGGCCAAGACGCAGCAGCTCTCGGGCTTTTGTCTCGAGCCGGTGGCGGGGCTGGTGCACCCGCGGGTCTTCCTCTCGAACCTCGGCGACGGTGTCTTCCTCTCGACGCAGTACATTCGTCACCACTCGGTGCCGCTCTATACCCCCGAGCCCGATGTCGTCCACGAGCTGATCGGGCACGCCGCGATGCTGGCCAGCGAGACGTTCGTGCAGCTGACTCGCGCGATCGGGCAGGCTGCCAAGGCGACCACCACCGACGAGGCCCTCGACCGCATCGGTCGCGTCTACTGGTACACCATCGAGTTCGGCGTGCTGCGTGAGGAGGGCGAGGTCAAAGCCTACGGTGCCGGCCTGCTCTCCTCCTTTGGGGAGCTGGAGGCGATGCACGAGGCCGAGCTGCGGCCCTTCGATCTGGCCGACATGGAGCAGCGCGCCTACGACGTCACCCACTACCAGCCCGTGCTCTACTGCGCCGAGTCCTTCGACGAGATGGTGACCAAGCTGGAAGACTACGTCTCCCACATCCCATAACAGCTCCTCCACCCCTTTGTTGTTCCCGTCACCTGGGCTCGACGCTGCTCATCTCACTTGCCGTCGCTCGGGCGATGGCGCAGTCTTCGCCCATGAATCGGCAAGAACGCGTCTGCGTCGTCACTGGCGCCAACACGGGGATCGGCCTCGAAACCGCTCGCGGTCTCGCCGAGCAGGGCGCGCGAGTGATCATCTGCGCTCGCGACGAGGCGAAGGGGGAGGGCGCCGTCGAAGACGTCCGTCAGTCCACAGGGAACTCGAGCGTGGAGCTCTGCGTATTCGACCTGGCGTCGTTGGCCAGCGTACGCCGAGGTGCCGAGGAGCTCCTCGAGCGCTGCCCGAAGGCCCACGTGTTGGTCAACAACGCTGGGCTGATCCTCGGCGACCGGCGCATCACCGAAGACGGCTTCGAGGCGACGATCGGGATCAATCACTTTGGCCCCTTTTTGCTCACCTCTCTGCTCGCGTCGCGGCTGCGTGAGTGCGCGCCGGCACGGATCGTCAACGTCTCCTCAACGGCTCATCGAGCGGCGTGGGCGGGGCTCGACTTCGACGATCTACACTACGCGGACAAGCCCTATTCGAGCTTCGGCGCCTACGCCGGCTCGAAGCTGGCGAACATCTATTTCACCAAAGCGCTGGCCAAGCGCCTGGCTGGAAGCGGTGTGACCGCCAACGCCCTGCACCCAGGCGTGATCCGCTCGGGCTTCGCCCGCGACGGCGACACCCAGGGGTTTTTCGCGGCGCTGGTGAAGATCGGTACACCCTTCATGTCGAGCACGAAGACCGGGGCGCAGACCTCGCTCTACCTGGCCAGCTCGTCGGAGGTCGAAGGCGTCAGCGGCGAGTACTTCGCGCGCTGCAAGGTCAAGCGACCGACGAAGGTCGCGCGAGATGAGGCCGCCGCCGAGCGGTTGTGGCAGATCAGCGTCGAGGCCACCGGTGCGCCGCAGATCTGAGAGCATCCCCGGAAGGCAAGAGAGGAGATAGAGATGGCAGCGACCGAATCGACGATGCTCGAGCTGGGGACGACGGCTCCGGACTTCGACCTGGCTGACCCGGACGGCACGCGCTACACGCTGGCCGACTTCGCCGAGGCCAAGGGCCTCTTGGTGATGTTCATCTGCAACCACTGCCCTTTTGTGATCCACATCCGCGAGGAGCTCGCGCGCTTAACGCGCGAGGTCGCCGAGCAGGGCATCGCCGCGGTGGGGATCATGTCCAACGATTTGGCGACGTATCCCGCCGACGCGCCAGACAAGATGAAGGCGGAGGCCGAGCGCGCTGGCTACGGTTTCCCCTACCTCGTCGACGAGACGCAAGAGGTCGCGAAGGCCTACAAGGCCGCCTGCACCCCCGACTTCTACCTCTTCGACGGCGAGCGCAAGCTGGTCTACCGCGGCCAGCTCGACGACTCGCGGCCGAGCAACGCCGAGCCGGTGGATGGAGCCGACCTGCGCGCCGCGGTCGCAGCGCTGCTGGCGGGCAGAGAGCAGGCGTCGCCGCAGAAACCGAGCATCGGCTGCAGCATCAAGTGGAGGCCTGGCAACGAGCCGAGCTACTGTGGCCCGCGCTAGAGCGCTGACCAACTGCCCTCCCGTCGCCGCGCTGGTCTGCGACGTCACGACGGTTGTCGCTCATCAGGTGCGTGCTACCAGCAGGCGCCCCGCTCGCTCCTACGCCGTGATCCCGCATCCTTCGCGCAGCTCGGTCCGATAAGCGGATCAGCGCGCGAGTCGTACGTCGAGCGCCGAAGCGCGGCTCCGAGCGGCCTGTTTGTGGATCCCTTTGGGATTCCTTCCAGATGGCCACTTGGCTATAGTCCTGAAACGCGACAGAACAACCCGACAAACGAAAGCGGGAGATCGATGAAGCGCTCGATGGCGAAGAGCCTCGTCTGCCTGGCGGCGGGCGGGGCGTTGGTGCTCGTTTCCGGCAGCTGCGGTCACCCTCCGAAGCCGCCGAAGAACCCAGGTGACCAGGACCAAAAGGCGTCGAAGCAGCCCGGTGGCAAGGCCAAGAAGGTCACCACGATGAAGTTGCCGAAGGACGCCGTGATCGGCAAGAACGTCACCCTCAGCGGCTTCTGGGAGGATGACATGCCCGGCGGGGACAGCCCCGACGGAGAGGGCAAAGAGCAGGGCGACAAGGCCGGCGCGGTCGAGCGCCCCGGCGGCATGGCGGCGCCCGGTGGTCCGGTCAAAGACGTCTACCGTCGCGTCGCTCCGGCGACGGTGATCGTCCGCTCGCAGCGCGGCTACGGCAGCGGGGTGATCTATCACCCCGACGGCTGGGTGCTGACCAACCACCATGTGGTCGCTCACGCCGAGCGAGAGGACTTCAAGTGGAAGGTCAAGCTGGCGCTGGGCAAGCTCTCCAAGGGTGGGACTATGGAGAAGCGCAAGGTGCTCTACGACGGCTACGTGCACAAGATCGACCCACTGCTCGACCTCGCGGTGGTGAAGATCGTCAACCCGCCGAAGGACCTCAAGGCGATCGCGATCTCGCCCAAGGATCCAGCTCCGGGCGAGGCGGTCTCGGCGCTGGGCCACGCAGGGATCGGCCTGGTCTGGGCGATCAAGGACGGCCAGATCTCAGCGGTGGGCAAGCTCTCGACGCATCTCGCGGCGCTGATGCTCGCCGACGCCAAGAAGAAGGAGGGCAAGAAGACCGGTCGCTTGGCCCATCTGGCGAAGATCCGCAAAATGCGCATCGAGCAGTATCGCAAGATGCTCGAGAAGAAGAAGCCCGCGAAGGTGATCCAGTCGACCTGTGATATCAGCCAGGGCGACAGCGGCGGGCCGCTGGTCAACCGCCAGAGCGAGCTCGTCGGTCTCAACGCCTTCGTGCGCTCGGGCCGGGTGGCCAAGAAGGAGTCGAACTTCCACATCCACGTGTCGGAGATCCGCACGTTCGTCAAGGACGTACCGCAGAAGACGCCGCAGATCGTACCCAACCCGTGGACCGACGGCGGCAACATGGCCAAGATGGGCGACGCCGACCTCGACGGGACGATCGACACCTTGGTGATGTACAAGGTGCACGCCTATCGCATCTTCTACCGCGTCTTTCGTCGTCGTCGCGCGATGGGCTACTTCCTCGACCTCGACCAGGACAGCTTCAAGGGCAACGCCAAGCTGCCCGAGGTCAAAGACGTCGTCGACAAAAAGGCCTTCGACGCCGAGCTGATCTTCCTCGCCCACGGGAGCCAGCAGCACGCCTGGTATGACACCAACGGGGACGCCAAGATGGACGTGCTGCTGGTGGCGAGCGTGTACAACAACCGCGTCACCGGCGGGTTTCGGATCGGCAAGGATGGGAAGCTGAAGAAGGACGACAGCCTGACGAAGGGCACGCTGATCCGCCCCGAGCTCTTCAGCGACGTCAAGCTCGCCACCCGCCTGCGCAAGGCCGGCAAGCGCTTCTTCACGTCGCGGTTGCTGCCCCGCCGCAATAAGGCGAAAGACTACCCACATCCGATCGCCTCGGCGGGTCATGAGGGCCGGCTCCGCGACTACAATCGCGATGGTAAGCCGGACACCGTGGAGGCGCACGGCCTCTGGTCTTACGGCTACGTCGTCGACCTCGACCAGAACACCCTCGGCGGGTTCTCAAAGAAGGACACGCTGCGGAAGGTCAAGGCCAACCTCGGGGAGAAGCCGATCGACGCCGAGTTTTCGATGATCTACAAGAAGCGCCGCCGCTGGGCCTGGTATGACACGGACGATGACGGCCGCTTCGACCTGCTGCTGCATGCCGCGTATCGACCAAGCAATTTCGTCTACCAGGCGTGGACGGTCTCTGCCGACGGCAAGTATACCAGAGACGAGACCCAGCCTGGTCGGCTGCTCCTGCAGCCGGAGCTGATCCCGAAGCACGCCGCGGCGCTGCGCACGATCGGCCGAAAGGTGTTTGCCTCATTCTCCGTGGCGAAGGGCCGTGGAGCCAAGGCCTTCCCCGATCCGTCGAACTACGTGCGCTTTGGGATGCGCGTACGCGACGTGCGAGGGCTGAAGACGATCGCCGTCAGCGGTCGCTTCTTTCGCTGCAGCGGCACCCTGGTCGACCTCGATCGGGACACGCTGAGGAAGGCCAAGCGGGCGGCGCGCAAGGCGGCGCGTATGGCGAAGAAGAGGGGCAAGGTGAAGGTCCCGGCGATGAGAACGTTGGTCCAGAGCGGCAGGTTCGACGCCGAGATGGCGCTGATCACGTGCAACGACGCCAGCTGGGCCTTCTATGACACCAAGGGCAAGGGCTACTACGACCTCGTGCTCTTCAAGAACGGTCGCCAAAAGAAGCGTCCGACCCACGCCTACGTGATCGGCAAGAACGGCACCATCAAAGCCCGCAAGAAGCCGATCGCCTGCGATGGGATGATCCACCCCCGGCTCTTCAAGAACGGTCGCCTCCGCCGCACCGCTGGCAAGCTCGGCTCGCTCTTCTCTGGCTCGATCGACGCCACGTGTAAGCCCTAGAGCGCTGATCCGCTGACCGGACCGAGCTGCGCGAAGGATGCGGCATCACGGCGTAGGAGCGAGAAGGGCGCCCGCTGGGAGCACCCAACCGACGAGCGACAACCGCTGTGATGTCGCAGACCAGCGCGGCGACGGGAGGTAAGCGGGTCAGCGCTCGAGACCGCGCGATGACGCGCGACGAGGGTCTGCCCCTCGAAGGCCGCCGCGACGATGATCGCGTTGAAGTGGCTCTCCGAGCCCTCAGGCACGTTGTGGTTGCCGCTCTGCTTGGGTTGCCCTTCTGCAGATAGCACGCGGAGGTGGAGGCGCTACCTCTTCGCGCCCTTGGCGAACGCCGTGCCGCGGACGAGATCGTCGATCGTCCACGGCGAGCCCCCGCCGCCGAGGTAGCGCGAGAACCAATCGAGGTGGGCGGCGTAGTAGAGCGGCATCGACTTGACCACCGAGGGCCAATGGCCGTCGTTTTCGAAGACGATCAGCCGCGCGGGAACGCCCTGTCGGCGCAAGGCAGTGAAGAGCTGAAGGCCCTGCGTGTAGGGCACGCGGTAATCACGCTCGCCGGTGAGCACCAGCGTTGGCGTCTTGAACCTCGCCGCGCTGAAAGATGGGGAGTGTTTGCGGTAGGCGGCGGGGTTTTTCCATGGCGTCCCTCCCACGTCCCACTCGGGGAACCACAGCTCTTCGGTGGCGCCGTAGAAGGACCGCAGGTCGTAGACCGGCATCATCGCCGCTAGCGCCTTGTAGCCCTTCTCGGCGCTGTAGGTCGTCTCGTGGCCGGCGAGCCAGGCCATCGCGTAGCCGCCCCAGGACCAGCCCATCGCGCCGATCTTTTTGGTGTCGACGTAGGGCCGCTTGCCCAGCGCGGCGCGGACCTTGGCCACATCCTCAAAGACCTTGCCACTGTAGTCTTTCGAGATCGCCGCCGTGTAGGCTTGGCCGTAGCCGATCGAGCCGTGGGGATTGAGGAAGGCCACGACGTAGCCAGCGCCGGGATAGACCTGCCAGTCGCCGCGGAAGTTGTCGGCCCATTGGTACTGCGGCCCGCCATGGACGTTGATGATCAGCGGGTAGCGCTTACCCTCGCGGAAGCCGTGAGGCTTGACCACGAAGGTGTGGACCTTCTTGCCGTCGGCCCCCGGGATCCAAAGCTCCTCGACGGGGCGGAAGTCTACCTCGTCGCGCAGGGGCCCGTTGAAGTTGGTCAGCCGCCTTGCCTTGGCGCCGTTAGCATCGGCGACGAAGAGCTCGAGGGGCGCGTCGACGCGATCGAAGGTGAAGGCCAGCTCCCCCTTTGGCCCGACGTCGAAGCCGCGGGCCGAGGGCGTCAGACGTGTGACCTTGCCGCTGGCGACGTCGATCCGATAGAGCGGAAAGCGTCCTCGTTCGGCGCCACGGAAGACCAGCGATCTGCCGTCTTTGGCCCAGGCGAAGTCGAGCACCCAGTTGTCGAAGCCGCTGCTGAGGATGCGCGTCTTGCCGCTCTTGCGGTCATAGAGCGCGAGCTGCCGTGCCGCCGACTCGTAGCCGGCCACCGCCTGGCGGATGAACGCGATCTGCTTGCCGTCTGGTGAGTAGGCCGGGCGGGTGTCGGCGCCGGAGTTTCCCGTCGTGAGGTTGATCGCCGTGCCGCCGCCAAGGGGCACCGCCCAGAGATCCTTGTTGGTCGTCCAAGCGCGGGAGCTCGTGTTGGTCTGGCGGTTGGAGACGAAGCAGAGCTCCTTGCCGTCGGGGGCGATCGCGAAGCCTGGATCGGCGTGGCGCGCCGGTGAGTCGAAGTCGCCTGGCGTGAGGTCTCGCCAGCGCTTCGGGTCTCCTTTGGCGCTCTCGAGGGCCAAGAGCAGCACGTGCCAGCGTCGTCCATCGCGCCAGCTGGTCCAATGGCGATAGAAGAGATCGTCGGCGACGTGGGCTTTCAGCGGGTTCTGTCTACGCGCCTCGAGGGCGGCCTTGTTCTTTGCGTCGTCGGCGCCGTGGCCCGGGAAGACCTGGGAGCTGATCACGAGCTGCTTGCCGTCGGGGGTCCACTCGACCTGGCCGACGCCCGTCGAGAGCGTCGTCAGCTGCTCGGCCTCACCGCCGTCGATCGCCATTCGCCAGACCTGCACGCCATCTTTGCGCGAGGAGAGGAAGAGGAAGGAGCGCCCATCTGGCGCCCACCGTGGATGGTCGTCATAGGCCGGGTGACGGGTCAGCCGCCGCGGCGCGGTCTTGCCATTGGTGTCGACGACGTAGATGTCAGTGTTGGCCTGGCCCTGCTCGAGCTGATAGCGCGTCAGGGTAAAGAGGATCTGCTGGCCGTCGGGAGAGAGCGCCGGTTCCCCAACCTTCCGTGTCTTGTAGAGCGAGGCGATGGTGAAGGGCTTCTTCTTGCGGTCCTGCGGGTCATCGGCCTTTCGCGGGACGCGGAAGGCGAAGCCGCCGCGGTTTTTCGGGTCGTCTGCTGGCACGTAGCGCGGCGCTCGGGTGATCGCTGGCGCTCCGGCGGCGGGCGGCGCGGTCTGCGGTAGGGTCGCCGATTTACCGTAGGAGCGCAGGGTCGCTGGCTTCGGCCCGTCCTTCGTTCTGCGCTTGGGTCGAGGGCACGAGGAGAGGCAGAGTATGGCAACCATGGAGAGCAGCGCGAGGCGGGTACAGCGAGGCATCAGGTCTCCTCTCAGGGCTCGAAGCGGCTACTTGGGGAGCGCCCAGACACCATCACGGACGCAGAGCTCGGTCTCGTCGAGGAGCACCCGGCGGCCTACGCCACCAGCGCGGAAGTCGGTGACGATGTCGACGTGCTGCGCCGAGCGGTTCAGCGCGCCGCTGCGCTCGAGCTCTGCGACCTGGCGTTGGCCCTCGGTGCTCGCGGGATCCTCGACGAAGCAGTTCTCGTAGCTCGCGCCGATCGCGATGTGCAGCGTACCGCCGACCTTCTCGACGAAGAGCGGGTGCTTGAGGACGCGATCGAGCCCAGGGTTCATCCCCAAGGCGACCTCGCCGAGGCGATGCGAGCCCTCATCGGTCTCGATGATCGCCTCCAGATGATCGTGGCCCTCGTCGGCCTTGTATTCGACGATCACGCCCTTCTCGAAGCGCAGGTAAATCCCACGGATGTCACGGCCGCCGAAATGGACGGGTAGATCAACGAAGATCTCGCCCTCGACGGTGTTGGCGTCGGGGCTGGTGAAGACCTCGCCGTCGGGGAAGTTTCGCAGGCCGTAGGACATCACGGCGTGGCTGCTCTCGATGCTCATGGTCAGCTTCAGCGCGCGGTCGTCGGCGGGGTGCTGTGTCTCGATGGTGATGGTCTTGGCCTCGTCGATGCACGGCGCGATCAGCTGCTCTGCCGCCTCGAGGGGGCGCGGATCGGTCGTCGAGGCGCGCACGATGAAGTGGGTGTACTCCTCGAGGCTCATCCCCTCCATTTTGGCGAAGCCCTCGGTGGGAAAGAGCGTCAAGACCCAGGGCTTGGCCAGCCGGATCGCCGCCAGCGGTTGGTCGGCCATCGCGATCGCTTTGATCTGGTCAGCGGTCAGCCCTGTGTAGAGGGTTGGGTCCTCGGCGCCGAGGACCTCGATGTACTTCGTCATCGCCTCGTAGCGCGTCTTCCACCACGAGGGGACGCGCTCGATCTGCTCTGGCGATCCTTCGCGCCCCATCGCTGACGACCAGACGCGACCGCGCTCGTTGTTTGGAGGGACGAGGTAGATGTCGGCGATGGCGCCGGCGGCGAAGACTCGCCGCTCGAGCTCGGCCATCAGCGGCCAGCAGATGCGCTCGCCCTTGATCATCACCACGTCGTGCGGCTCGATTCCGCCGAGAGAGTGATCCAGCAGGTAGCTGGCCCAGGTTTCGAGGTCGCTCCTATCGATCGTGGCCGTCACGGGGTACCTCCTTGCTGTCGCGAGGACTCTACGGCGGCTGACCCGTGTCGACAATAGTCTGCTGGAGCAGCGTCGCCGTCCGAGGCGGCTATACTCTGAGCATGGGGGAGCGGAGAGCTGTCATGACCACCACCGCCCAGATCATCCCCACCGACAGGCTCGAGCGGCTGCCGGTGTTTCCGCTGCCCAACGCCGTGCTCATCCCCCAGGGACACCTGCCGTTGCACGTCTTCGAGCCGCGCTACCGGCGGCTCGTCGCCGACTGCATGGGCGACGACCGGATGATGGCGATCGCGCTCTTCGCCCGAGACGAGACCTCACACCTCGATCGTCCACCGCTGCGCCCCGTGGCCGGCCTGGGCTGCATCGAGGTGCACCAAGAGCTGCCCGATGGCCGCAGCCTGATCGTGCTGCGGGGCCTGATGCGAGTCGAGATCCGGGGTGAGCGCGAGACCGAGGCGCCCTACCGGGTGGTCCGCGCGGGACGCCTCGACGACGCCCCGCTGACCGACAGCGAGGCGGCGAGCGACGCGATGGCTGTGGTGCAGCAGCTCGTGCAGCGGCTCGGCGGCCTGATCCCGGATAACGCTGGACGGACCCTCGTCGAGGTCTGCCTACGCGAGCGCGATCCGGGCAAGCTCGCCGACGTCGTCGGCTCGGCGGTCGTGCTCGAGCCGAAAGAGCGGCAGCGCTTCCTCGAGCAGACCGACGTGCTGCGGCGCCTCGAGGGCGCCACGGGGGCCCTGGCGCGCATGATCGATCGCCTCCGAGATGGCGACGAGCACGTCTTGAACTGAGCGGGAGCTGGGGGCAATCAGCGCTAGAGCGCTGACCAACTTACCTCCCGTCGCTGCGCTGGTCTGCGAAATCACGGCGGTTGTTGCTCGTCGGTTGCTTGCTACCAGCAGGCGCCCTCCTCCGGTAAGCTGATCAGCGCTCTAGCGCCGTCGCAGAGCTGGCTCGTCCTTCCTTCTCGAGCTCGCCCTTCCTTCTCGAGCTCGCCCTTCCTTCTTTTGCTCGAGCTTGGGCTGCGTCAGGTCATCCGCTGGCGGCCATCAGCGCCTCGAGCTCGGCGTGGGTACGCCGAAGCTCCGCCATCAGCGTCGACGGCGCGCGCCCGTCGAGCAGCTCGCCGACTCGCTGGTAGTACCAGAGGCTGCCCTCGCGCCCGCCGCGAAAGCGGGACCAGAGCGCTGGGCCGAGTCGCCGGTACTCAGCCACGACAGAGCGCAGGTTGTGCAGCTTATCCGCCGCGACGACCAGCGCCACCGAGGTGTCGGCCTCGGCGAGGCGGGCGAGGAAGGTCTCCTTGCGCTCGCGCCAAGGGGGCTTTGGCGTGACCTCGGTGTCGGTGCAGCCATCCACGATCTCGCAAACGCGCTCACCGAAGCGCTGACGGATCTCTTCGCGAGTTGACGCGCCACCCTGGTCTTCGATCGCGTCGTGGAGCATCGCCGCGATCGCTTCAGTCTCGTCACCGCCATGCTCGAGGACCAAGGATGTGACGGCGAGCAGGTGCGCTACATAGGGGATGTCGCCGCCTTTACGGCGCTGCTCGCGATGCAGCTTGGCTGCGTAGAGGAGCGCGTCTTCGAACCTCGGGCCGAGGAGACCTTGGGACATGAGACCCAATACGCCGCTCGCTACGGCAGGTCAAACACGAGCTTGTGTGTGGGCGTCAACTGGCGGCTTGGAGGATGAGGCATCGCGGAGAATCGCGAACACCGGCTTGACGAGCATCACGGCGCAGACCAGGGAGAGCAGGCCAGCGGGGACCCAGAACACCGCGTAGTAGCCCGTGAGCCACAGCGAGCCACCGCCGGCGATGCTGATGGTGGCCAAGCTGAGGAATAGCAGGCCGACGCCGCTGACCGACAGCAACACCGCCCCGACGACCTTGCGGCTGAGGGTCAGCGCTGTGCCGACGCCGAGCAGCAACGCTAGCGAGAACGCCCAGCAAGAGGTCTGAGCGACGACGGGCTGAGCCCAGGTGTAGACGAGAAGCATCGGGATCGCGACCAGGTTGGCCAGCGCGGTCCAGCGGATGACGCCGACGAGGCGATGAGAGGAGCCCCAGATGGTGTCCGCGGAGCTGCGCGCGATGAAGGCCTTGCGCATCGTCGGTCCGGCCAGCGTCATCCAGAGCGTGGCCGACCAGAGCAGGCCGATGATGAAGGTCCAGCTCACCGGCGCTGTGCAGTGCGTCTGTGGCGAGAAGGCCGTCATGGTCAGCGTGTTCATCGCGCCAGAGATGATGCCGCTGACCGCGAGACCGAGGGCGACCCAGCGCGCCGCGACGAGCCGAAAGGGGAGGGCCAGGGCCGCGAGCCCGGTGGCGATCACCAAGAAGCCAACGTGGCGAACATCGTGAAAGGGGTTGTACTCGAAGGGCCAGGCGCCGAGCATCCAGCTGCCCAAGGTCGCCATGGCGACGGCCAGCAGTGTCGAGGCCACGACGATACGCGGCCAGACCAGACCCCGCCAGATGCTGACCGCGGTGACCAGAGCGGCCACCGTGCCGATGATCATCAGCGCGGCCTCCCAGCCGTCCATGTACCAGCGGCTCCGCGAAAAGAGGTAGAGCGCGGCCAACCCTCCGAGGGTCAGCACGGAGAAGGCAGCGCCAAGCTCAAAGCGGCTTCGAGGCCTCGAGCTTCTAGAGTCATCACGGGTGGTGTCCATCGTGCTCATGAGCATAGGATAGCTCAGGACAGGACCCTTGCTCGTGTCATAGATGAGTATCGATGCGTTTTTTCGGCGATGACGCGGCGAGTTACAATTGTGTTAGAGACATGGGCTAAGCTGGGCTAGAGAGCCCGATATGCAGCGCTGCGGCGCTGCTTGCGTTGGATGGCCACCTGCGTTGGATCGAGCTGTAGTCGATGTCGGTATCCCAACGAGAACAAGAGCCGGGTGCCCGCCGTGGCGGGTTGATGCGGATCACGACCAGCGAGGTCGCGGCGGTCAAACAAGCAGGGATCGATCCACGTCAGCTGCGAGCGCTCGGCTTCTGCGTCTTTCTGCGGCTCTTCGTACGCCTGCGCTGGCTCGCCATCGTCGCCACGGTCGGCGCGATCGCGTTTTTCCAGTTCGTCGTCAAGAGTAACTACGACTACCCCGTGCTCTACGCCCTCGCTGGGCTGATCCTCGCCTACAACATCGTCTTCTATGCGCTGACCAAGCGGCACTGCCCGACCGACGAGACCGAAGACCGCCGCGTCAGCCGGATCAACGCGCTAGTACAGATCAACCTCGATCTCGTAGCGCTGTTCTGGCTGCTTCATTTCTCGAGCGGTCTCGAGAACCCCTGCGTGCTCTTCTTCCTCTTTCATGTGGTGATCGCGGGGATCTTGCTCCGACCGCGCTATGCGCTGCTCGAGGCGGGCTTCGCGTCGCTGCTCGTGCTCTCTTTGGGCTTGCTCGAGCGCTTTGGTATTCTGGTGCACTACCACTCGATGGAGATCCTCGGGGCCGTCGAGCTGACCGACTCCTGGCTCTTCGTGCTTGGCCTCTCGGCGATGGTCATCACGACGATCTTCTTCTTGTCTGCCTTTACGATCTTGATCATGCGCGAGCGGCACAAGCAGCGGGAGCTGACCATCGCGCTGCTCGACGATCTGGCCGAGAAGAACGAGCAGCTGGTGCACGTCGACGCGGGGCGGCGTGGCCTCCTCGCCGTGGCCTCCCACGACCTCAAGTCACCGATCGCCGCTGTCGCCGGCTACCTGATGACGTTGAAAGCGGGCTACATCGGTGAGGTCTCCGACAAGCAGGTCGATGTGCTCGACAAATGCCTGCATCGCCTCGAAGGGCTGAAGGACTTCGTCTCCAATGTGCTGAGCTGGACGGCGATCGAGAGCGGCGCGATGCGGATGGCGATGCGGCCCGCGAAGGTCGAGCGCCTCCTCGAGGGGGTCGTCGAGGAGTACCGGGATCGCGCAATGGAGCAGCAGATCGCGCTAGAGCTGGTGGTCGAGCCCAACCTCGCCGAGGTGCAGCTGACCCCGGAGCGGATGCTGCAGGTCTTTCGCAACCTGCTCTCTAACGCCGTGAAGTACACCCTCGAGGGGGGCGAGGTGCGTGTTCGCGCGCAGCCCAGCGGCAGCGGCGGTGTGCTGGTCAGCATCCAGGACACGGGCATCGGCATGAGCGCCGAGGATCAGAAGCATCTCTTCGAGGGCTTCTTTCGGGCGAGCGGCGTGAAGGGGCGCTTCGAAGGCACGGGGCTCGGGCTCTCGCTGGTCAAGGGCATCGTCGACGCGCACGAGGGGCGGATCTGGGCGACGAGTAAGCAGGGCGTTGGCTCGACCTTCTTCGTCGAGCTGCCGCCGGTGCGCGACGACGACCCGATCGAAGGGCCGTCGCTCCCGGGGGGGAGTGAGCTCAGCCCACCTTGACGATGTGGTAGTTCTTCTTGCCAGCGCGGAGCACGATCATCGTCTCGGTGCCCAGGGCCTCCGTACCCACCTTACGGCCGACGTCGCCCTCGCGGACATTGTTGATGTAGACGCCGCCGCCGCTGATCAACCGCCTCGCTGCGCCCTTCGACGTGGCGAGCTCACAGCGGGCGAGCAGCTCGGTGAGCTCGACGCCACCTTCGAGCTCGGCGCGCGCCATCGAGCTGCTCGGCACGTCGGCGAGCAGCGGCTCGAGGTCGCGATCCGTCAGGTTGTCGAGGCTGCCGCCGAACATCACCTGGCTTGCCGCGATGGCGCCTCGCGCCGCCTGCTCGCCATGAACCCAGGTCGTGATGTCCTCGGCGAGGGTGCGCTGCCCCTGTCGCCGCTGAGGCGCCTCGGCGTGGGCGGCGACGATCGCGTCGAGCTCCTCGAGGGGGCGCCAGGAGAAGAGCTTCAGCAGCTTCTCGACGTCGGCGTCCTGCACGTTAAGCCAGTACTGGTAAAACGCATAGGGCGAGGTCTGATCGGCGTCGAGCCAGACGCTCGTGCCCGAGGCGGTCTTGCCCATCTTGTTGCCCGAGGCGTCGAGCAAGAGGGGGGCCGTGAGGCCGAAGAGCTGCGCTTTGCCGCCCATGCGGCGATGGAGCTCGATACCTGCGGTGATGTTGCCCCATTGATCGGAACCACCCGCCTGCAGCCGACAGCCATGGCGCTCAGCGAGCACATGAAAATCGTAGGCCTGCAGCAGCATGTAGGAGAACTCGGTATAGCTGATGCCCTGATCGCGGTCTTCTAGGCGCGCGCGCACCGACTCTTTGGCGGTCATGTAGTTGACCGTGAGGTGTTTACCGACGTCGCGGAGGACGTCGAGGAAGGTCAGCTCGGCGAGCCAGTCGTAGTTGTTGACCATCACGGCGGCGTTGGGGGCGTCGCCGAACTCGAGGAAGGGCTCGAGCTGGCGTCGGATCGCGGCGACGTTGGCGGCGAGCTGGTCCCGGTCGAGGAGCTGCCGCTCCTCGCTCTTGCCCGAGGGGTCGCCGACCATCCCGGTGGCGCCGCCGACCAGGCAGTAGGGCTTGTGTCCGGCTCGCTGCAGCCGCGCCATCAGCGCCGTCGGCACCAGGCTGCCGGCATGGAGGCTGGTGCCCGTCGGGTCGTAGCCGACGTAGAAGGGGACGCAGCCCTCGGCCAGGAGGGCTCCGAGCTCGTCGAATCCCGTCACGTCTTGAAGTTGCCCACGCTGCCGCAGCTCTTCGAGGATCGATAGGTCAGCCATGGCGCGATAGTAGTTTGCTAGCTTTGGTTTGCAACCCGTGTTGGGCATGGCGCGTGGCGCTGTGGTCGCCGGGGAGATAGGGCCTACCCATACGAGTGGAGATCGAGTCTACCGATGCGAGCGCTGGTCACGGGGACGTGGCGTGGTGGCGGCGAAAACGTGTTGGTTTTTTGCCCCCCGATCACCAGGCGGATAACGTACAGCAGCCGAGACCTGAACGGTCGAAGCTGAGACCTGAACCGTTGACCGTCTGACGTGGCCCTGCCACGGGGGTGTTCTGGTGAAGACAAGCTCCATCTATCGGATATGCCTCACGATCATCATGTCTCTCGCGCTGCTGGGGATAGTTCCTAGGGCGTGGGCTCAGGGCGACCAGCCCTTGCCGACGCCCCCCGCCCCCGGGACGCCGCCGCCCCCGGCTCCTCCCGGACCAGGCGAGAAACCCCCGACGGCGCCGACTCAGGGCGACGAGGGCGGAATGGTGGTCCCGCCGCCGCCTCCGACAAGCGCGCCGAAGAAGGTCGTCGCGGTCAAGAAGGCCCCCCCCGCCGAGAGACCAGTGGTGCGCGCGAACGGCAACTGGGGCTTCATCTGGCGCCTCGGCGGCCTCGCCACGTTGAACCACAGCGGCAACACGCGCGCCGTCAATGGAGAAGGCGTGGCGATGACCCACGTCGGCCTGAAGTACGCGGCCAACGAGACCTGGATGTTCCCGTTCTACGCGGGCGTCGTGCTCGCCCTGCAGGACCCTCCGGGGGACGACAACAGCACGACGAACGTCGGCGTCGAGCTCGGCGGCGGCGTGGAGTACCACTTTCGCATCTGGCGCCGCATCTCGCCCTTCGTCGGCGCCTCGGTGGGGCTCTTCTATGTCAACCCGAGCGGCGACAACAGCTACGACATCGGCATCGGCCTCGGCCCTGTCGCGGGGATCGAGTACTACATCGCCGACCGGCTGAGCGTGCAGGCGCTCTACACCGTTGTCGTCGCGATGGCCTTTGAGACGCGGCCGGCCGGACCAAACGACAAGGGCACCCGCAAGTCCTTTGGCCTGGTTACGTCGGCTGGCGGCGCCCTCAACGTGACGTACTATTTCTGATCGAGTACCCTATGAGCTCATCGGCATGAATAGGCTTCGGAATAGCTCGAGGAGGATCCAGGATGCGACGTCACCTTCGTTCGATGCATCGCGCCGCGCGCTTGGGCGCCGGCTGTCTGGTCGCGCTGGCGATCGCCGCCTGCGGTGACGGCCCGGCCCAATTCCAGGGCCCCGCGCCGCTCAACGCGGGCCCTGGAACCACCTCGCTCCACTCGGTCCCCATCGACAACAGCGGCGGAGGTGGCGGTGGCAGTATCACGGGTGATTGGTTCTTCTGTGTGGGCGAGGGGGCTGATCCTTGCTTGGTAGTCGATGGGCTGGGACTACGGCTGACGGAGTCCGGTGACGTGGTCGGGCTGAGCGTGGGCGGCTTCCACAAGACCGCAGACTTCGGGGCGCCCTATTGCGAGCTGGGGGTGTATGGTAGGTACACCATCTCTGGAAACACGTTACACGTGAAGGGGCTTCCGTTGACCGGTATCGACCTCTCGGGCACCTTCGTCATCGAGGGCAACCGCATGACCCTCAGCTCTTCAGAGGGCTCGCGCCAGGCGATTCGCGTCAGCCCGCCCAACTCGACCGGCCCATGCCAGCTCAATGGCGGTCCTGGTGACAACAGCAACTAGAGCGCTGACCAACTTACCTCCCGTCGCCGCGCTGGTCTGCGACATCACGGCGGTTGTCGCTCGTCGGTTGCTGGCTCTATTAGCAGGCGCCCTTCTCGCCCCTACGCCGTGATTCCGCATCCTTCGCGCAGCTCGGCTCGGTACGCTGATCAGCGCTCTACCAGGCTGGTGATCTAGCAGCCTGTTGATCTAGCCCTCCCGCCGCGACGTGGCCTTCGAGGCGAGCTCTTTGTCGCTCAAGCACCAGCAGCCCTTCCTTTCGCTCCCGCCTCTCCCGTTTCCTCCTCGTTTGGCTATAGTGCGCATGTGAGCGACGATGCCCCCCTAGCGCCAGAGGAGATCCGCGCCCTGCGCGGCGACCTCAGCCGGGCCGAGCTGGCGCGCCGGATCGGCGTGACCGCGCTGACCATCTATCGTTGGGAGCTCCCCAAAGATGCCGCCGAGGCGCGTCGTCCGCGCAAGAGCTTGCGGGCGCGCCTGATGATCGTCGCGCGGGAGCTCGCCGCCGAGCGCGGTATGGCCCACGCTCGCCAGCGTGAGGCCGCCGCCGATCGGGAGGAGGACGAGCGCCGCGAAGCCGTCGTGGAGGCCCCGCCGCGTCCACCTCAGGCGGAGCGACCTCGACGGATCTCCCAGCCCTTCGCCGCGCTCCCGGCTAGCCGCGAGCTCGGGCGCTCGCGCCGGGCCCCGCTGCGTCCGGTCAAGAGCAGCCCGATCATCGATCCCACCGACGCTCAGGAGCCTGTGCATAGCGGCAACCTCGAGCCCCACGAGCGGGCCGCGATTCTGCCCGTGTTGGGCGACATCGCCTTCGCCAACTGGCAACGAGCAGAGGAGGAGCTGATCGAGATCCTCGCCGGTGGGCGCCTCGCGGTCTCGGGCAGGGCCCTCGCTCAGCTCTCCATGGCGTCGATCCAGCTCCTCGGCCGCAACGACGTGCGCAGCACCTTCAGTACGCTGCTGCCGGTGTTGACCACCGCCTCTCGAGGAGAGCTCTCCGAGGCCGCCGCCTTTCGCGCCCATATGGTGGCCGCGTTGCTCTTCTCGACGCCCTACGGCCAGCTCTTCGACGCCGGGCGAGTTCGAGCCCACGTCGCGCGCGCCGAGCGCCTCGAGACGTCTCGCGGCGGTGAGGACCTGCGGATCCTGCTGCGCATTGGTCAGCTCCGCGCGGCCTATCATATCGGTGATCGCGTGCTCTTCATGCGCCGGCTGGCGCGGCATCGGACCGAGATCGAGCACGCCGAACAGCCCGTGACGTGCTGTCTGGTGGAGCTCACGCTGGCGCGGGCGGCCTACCTCGAGGGTCACCTCGGAGACGCGCGCGAGCGGCTGCTCTCCCTCGCCGAGCGGGCGGGGGAGATCGGCTTCACCCTGGTCCAATGTGAGGCGCTCGGTCAGGCCGCGCTGATCGGCCTCGAGCACGCCGACGATCCACAACGCGCGATCGAGGCCTGCCAGCAGGCCGCACAGGCAGCCGAGGGCGCTCGCCTCGAGCCCGGCGCCCACGACCTCGTGGTCGCGGGGGCGTGGGCCGAGGCGCTCCAGCGGCTCGGCGACGCCGAGGGCGCGCGCGATCGCCTGGCCCACGGCGTCACCGTCGCCGAGCGGATCGGCTGGCCGCCGGTGGAGCTGCTTTACGCGATGGTCCGCGCCGAGCCGGACGTCGAGCCGCTGGCCCAGCTGCGGGCGGTCTTCGAGCGCTGGGATGGCGGGCCGCTCCACGGCGCGGTCGGCGCCGCGCGCGCCTTCGTCGCCGCGCTCGAGCGTCAGGCCGAGGGTGGGGCTCAGTCGGCAGGGCTGGCCTTCGCCGCCGCCGCTGTGGAGGCGCTGCAGAGCGGCACGCGCCCCTGGCTGGCCAGCTACGCCCACACGCTCTCCTACGCGAACTTCGTCCTCGCCGGCGATGTAGACGAGTCGCGTCGCGCGCTCCGCCGCGCCGAGCGGCTTCAGGAGCGTGTCCCCGGGGCCTGGTATACAGCGCTGCTGCGGAGCTACCGCGGGCTCTTCTTTGGCTTGCAGGGGCGACATGACGAGGCCGTACAGCAGCTACAGGCGGCCCGAACGACCTTCGATCAGGCCGAGGACAAGCCGATGTGCCAGCTGGCCGACCATGGCCTGCTCGTGGCGAGCTACCTCGCGGGGGAGCCGCAGTCGGCCGAGCGCCTCGGGCAGTCTGAGCGGGATCTGACGGAAGCCGGCGTCGCCTTCCCGCCAGCGCTGCGCATCTCGGCGCTGGAGCGGCTGGCCAAGCCTCGCCTCGGCGGCGGCGACGAGGCGCCCTCGGCGCTGGCGTTGGCGGTGCCGGTCGCGCGTCTGGCGATGCGGGGCGCGTCGCAGCTGGTGCTCTTGCGCGAGCTCGCGGGGGTGGTCACGGAGCTGGTCGAGCGAGCCGTGCGGATCGACGAGGTCGACCTGGACGGCCACGCCCTCGAGCTGTTGGCGGGTAAGATCGGCGGCGGCGAGAGCTCGGCGACCTTCGAGTTTGGCGACGGCTGCGGGCGACGGTTCTTGCTTGGCGTGGATGGGGAGATCTCGTCGACGAGCTTGGCGATGGTGCAGATGCTGGTGGCGGTGGCCGGGCTGGCCCTCGAGGCCGCCGGGTTGCGTGCCCTCGGGGAGAGCGGCAGCGTGGGGGTTGCTCCGGAGGAGGACGAGGTGGAGATCCCCGGGATCATCGCCTCCTCACCGCCGATGAAGGAGCTGGTGCGGGACGTGACGCGGCTCGCACGCTCGCGCGCGACGGTGCTGATCCTCGGCGAGTCGGGGACCGGCAAGGAGGTCTTCGCGCGGGCGATCCACCAGCAATCGCCACGCGCCTCGCGAGCCTATGTGACCTTCAACTGCGCCGCCGTGCCGCGAGAGCTCTTTGAGGGGCAGCTCTTCGGCTACCGGAAGGGCGCCTTCACGGGGGCGACGTCGAACCACCGCGGCGTAATCCGCACCGCCGATCACGGCACGCTCTTTCTCGACGAGATTGGCGATCTACCGCTTGAGCTGCAGCCGAAGCTCTTGCGCTTCCTCGAGAACGGCGAGGTCTTCCCCCTGGGTGAGACCAGCCCGGTGCGTGTCGATGTGCGCGTGCTCGCGGCGACACACCATGACCTGGAAGAGATGATCAGCGCTGGTCGCTTCCGCGAGGATCTCTTCTATCGGCTGCAGGTCGTGACCCTCGACATCCCGCCGCTTCGCGATCGCCGAGACGATATCCTCGCGCTGGCGCGACACTTCATTCGCAGCCTCACACCCGACGACGAAGAGGCGCCGAGCCTCTCACAGGACGCGGTCAAGGGGCTGCTGTCGCATAGCTGGCCTGGCAACGTGCGGGAGGTGCGCAACGTGATCGAGCGCGCGCTGGCGTTCTCCCCGCTGCCGCAGGTGCTGACGGTGGAGCACCTGAGGTTCTGATGGGCTGATGTCGCCGGCGGGCTCAGCCCGAGCTGCGCAGCCGGTCCAGGTGACGCTGAGCGAGGTCGCGCCAGCTCAGGCTCTGGGGGCTCTTTGGGGTCAGGTCCAAAAAGCGCTCCCAATGCTGCATCGCCTGCTGGCGCCCGCCGACCTCTTCCAGGGTCAGCGCGAGGTTGAAGTGGGCGTCGGCGAAGCTCGGCTGGACCTTCAAGGCGCGCTTGTACTCGGCGATGGCCATGTCGAGGTCGCCCTCCTCTTCGTAGATGTTGGCCAGGTTGTAGAGGGCTTCGGGCTGGTCTGGGTCGAGCGCCACGGCGGTCTCGTAGCAGCGCAGCGCAGCGCTCCGATCGCCGCGCTCATAGTGCAGGTTCCCCAGGTTCGTATGCGCGGCGGCGAGCCCCGCGTCGAGGTCGATCGCCTGCTCGTAGGCCGCGATCGCCTCCTCGACGTTGTCGTTGGCGTGGTCGAGCTTGCAGCCGTGGAGAAACCACTCGTAGGCGCTCTGCGGTGCCACGCCAAGGTCGGTCGCGTCGTCTCTGGCCGGATCGATCTCGGCGTCGGCGGTCTCCACAGGCAGCAGCTCGTCGTCACGAGGGCGAGCGCGGGGCTTGGCCCGCGGGGTCAGGGCCAGCACCTGCGCTACCTCGCGGTCGAGATCCTCGATCTCGAAGTCGAGCAGCATCTGACCCGAGACTGGCTCGACGGCCGTGCCATCCTCGATCACCATCAGCTGTTCGCCGTCGCCGCGCACGCGCAGCGCCTTGAGGGGGCTCTGGAGCTCGGGCATCTCCTTGCGCATCGCCTGTAGGTTGCGACGGACGCGCTGCAGCGGGATGCCCGCGTCGAGCAGCTCCTTGGCCGCCTTGACCTCGACCAGATCGGCGAAGGTGTAGGCGCGGCGTCCGCCGCTCTTGCCGCTGGGGTTGACAAAGCCGGTCTGGGCCCAATAGCGCAGACGGTTCTCTTTGAGCCCGAACAGGCGGGCTACATCACGCAGGGAATAGATCGTGTTCATGAGCTCTGTTGGTTGGCGATCGTCTGATGGGGACGAGCGCTCGCCCTGGCTTCGGCGTCGACGTCGACGAAGACGAGCAGGCCCTCGGCGCGCATCCGCACGTCGAGCTCGACTCTGGTCAGCGGACATCGCGCTTGCCTCTCGGCCGCATGACGGGCGAGCTCCCTGACGCGCCTTTGCACAACAGCGCTCCCGCTCATCAGCCGCGCGAGCCGCAGCGCGGTGGCGGTGTCCGGCTCTTCGCGCAGCAGCCCCTGGCCGTGTGCTTGCTCGAGGTCGATGGTCAGCATCATGCTGCCGAAGTAGTGGCCGTCGCCCGAGAGCTGCCCTTCAGTGAGCCGTGTGGCGAGATCGAGGAGCAGCTCGGCGCCAGCGAGGCTGAGCTGCTCGCGGATCTCGCGACTGAAGAGGGCGATATGCCTCACGCGGGCCATGGGGCGCCGGCGCGGGCTGCTGTCAGGGGTAGAGGAGGGCGTCATGCTCTTGCCCATCGGGCTCTGTCTCGGTCCACCGATGGATCCTAGCATCGCGCGGTCTGGGGGTAGAGTTTTTGGCCTCCCCTCCCCTTCTGGTCGACTGGTCGGCTGGTCGGCTGGTCGGCTGGTCGGCTGGGCCTCGCAGATCCGTCGGCGAGGCAGGATCTGTGGTGGCTTGGATCTCCGCGCTTCCCTACACCTTCGGGATCGAGCCGGGTGGAGAGCTGCCGAGCCGATTGCGTCGCCGAAGAGACGAGGCAGATGGGTGGTCTGGCGAGCTCTCCGAGGCCTAGAAAGCGGCTGACCGTGCTGTGCCCGGCGACGGGAGGGATTTGTAGGGGCGCTCTAGAGCGCTGATCCACTTACCGGACCGAGCTGCGCTAAGGATGCGGAATCACGGCGTAGGAGCGAGAAGGGCGCCTGCTGGTAGCAAGCAACCGACGAGCGACAACCGCTGTGAGGGCGAGGATCACCCATTTGCTCTGGGCCATCCAGGCTTTGACGCGGTCGATCTGGGCGCCGAAGTAATAGGCCAACAGCACCCAGGCGGGCACGGAGAGCAGGGCGGCGCTGCCGTCGGCAATGATGAAGGTGCGGAAGCGCATCCCGGCGGTGCCGGCGAGGAGGTAGGTCGGCGCTCGGAGCCCCGCGGCGAAACGAGCGACGAAGGCTGTACGCGCGCCGTATTTGTCGAAGAAGCCCTGGACCTTCCTCATTCGAGCTTCGTTGATCAGCGTTCGGAAGGGCCAGACCTTGGTTACCCTCGGCCCGAGGCGGCGCCCGGCGAAATAGAGGATCATGTCGCCGCTCAGGACGCCGACCATCCCACAGATCACCATCGGGATCAGCGAAGGGGCCTCGAGGCCCTGCTTGCCGGCGAGGTAGACCATGTAGCCGCCGGTGACGAGCACGACGTCTTCGGGCATCGGGAGGCCCAGGCCGCAGAGCAACAAGATCCCGAACACGCACAGATAGGCGTAGGAGGGGTTGGCCTGGATGAACTCGATTAGCGCGGCTTCCATCGGCGAGTGTTGGTGTAGCTCAGTCGCGTCCCCGTCGCAACGCCCAAGGCCCCGCTCGGCGCGGACCTGGCGGGTGTCTGGGTTGACTCATTTGTGTGAGTTTCCAAACCATTCGCCGCATGCTCAGAGAGCAACTCCATGACTCTGAAGGAATGAGTCGGTCCCAGCTGAGGAGCACCCCCACACATGCCTCCCGTCGCCGGGCACAGCCCTGCCGCCGCTCTCTAGGCCTCAGAGAGCTCGCCATACCACCCGTATCGCTCGTTTCTTCGGCGACGCGATCGGCTCGGCAGCTCAGCACCCGAGCCGGTGGCCAAGACGCCTGAGCCGACGGGCGTCGGATGTGTGGCGCCTGAGCTTGCTCCGATCCTTGGTCCAGATCTCGACGCCGGGTGTAGCGCTCGGTCGCGACGCTCTCGGCCCCGGCCGAACGCGAGCGTCGTTGAGCTGCCGCCGGTGAAGAGCTCGCTGGCGACGGCGCGAGCGTAGGTGCCGGAGCAGGTGCTCTCAGCGCGCCTTGGGCGTCTGGTGGCGCTCTCCCGCCAAGGTCTCGTCATGTGTCGAGCCCTCGTTCGAGTCCTCCTGTGTGTGCGAAGGCGGGCGGTAGCGCCGCCAGAGCGATCCCTCGGGGGCGAGCGAGGCGATCGACGCCGCGAGCTGGCCGGTGATCGCCAACGCGTTGCCCAGCGCCGTCGCCCAGGGCTCCTCCGTCGCGCGGAGAAGCCCCTCTCCGGCGGCCGCGATCGCCGCGCGATCACCGGCGTCGTCGCCGTCGATCGGCGCGAGCGGGTCTGGGGGCAGGGCGTCGTAGTAGGCGCGGTGATCCGTGGTTGGCGCGAGGATGGCGCGGAGGCCGTGGGGCTCGGCGAGGGCGGCCTGCACCCGCAGCGAGGCCCACTCCCGCGGCAGGTCGCCGTCGCCAACGTTGTCGAGGCCCCAGTCCACCGCCCTGAGCCCCGACGGCCCCTCCACCAGCGCGTGGCAGAGCTCGTGGAAGACCAGCTGCGGCAGCCCATCGTCGGCGTCGAAGGTCTCGGCGCTGCCGAGTGTGAGCGTCCCCGCGCCATCATAGGCCGCGAAGACCGAGGAGGAGCGCTCGATCCGGGGGACGCCGCAGCGTCGAGCGGTCTCGACCCAGAGCAGATCGATGGGGGCGTCGTAGCGCGCGTCGATGATCCGAGCGGTTGGCTGGAGGGGCGTCATCACCCCATCATAGACGACCAAGCGACGTCGAGCAGCGTGGGCGAGTGATGCAGCTCTGAGCTCGCCTCCTCCAACCTTGGGGGTGGTGTAGGTGTACGCCAGAGGAGGCGCTGGCGACGAGACGCATCAGAAGCGTGGGCCTCCTCGCGCCGACCATGGTACATCGAGCACGTCCGCTGCGTACCGCGCAGGAGGGCGAGACCGAACCAACCTGGAGATACGAGATGGCGAGCGACGTGCGTATCTATCACAACCCCCGCTGCAGCAAGTGCCGCGCGACCCTGGCGCTCCTCCAAGACCGCGGAGTGGAGCCCGAGCAGCGCTTGTATTTGAACGAGGCGCCGAGCGCCGACGAGGTGCGAGAGCTGTTGACGTTGTTGGGCGTCGAGCCCCTCGCGCTGGTGCGTCAAAAGGAGGCGGAGTTCGCCGAGTCGGGTCTGAGCGCCGACAGTGACGCCGACGCGGTCGCCGAGGCGATCGCGCGCTTTCCGAAGCTGCTCGAGCGTCCCGTCGTCGTCCGCGGCGATCGCGCGATCATCGGCCGCCCGCCGGAGAACGTGCTCGAGTTGCTCTAGGAGCTTCCCCACACATTCGGGACCAAGCCGGGTGCTGAGCTGCCGCGCCGCTTTCGTAGCCGAAGAAACGAGCCATACGGGCGGTACGGCGAGCTTTCGGAGGCATAGAAAGCGGCCGGCGGTGCTGTGCCCGGCGACGGGAGGGATTCGTAGGGGTGCTCCTAGAGCGCTGACCAGCGTACCTCCCGTCGCCGCGCTGGTCTGCGAAATCGCAGCTCACGAGCTCGCGCAGCTCACGAGCTCGCCCAGCAGGGCTTCGGCGGCGCGCTCGGCGAGGGCGGCGATGGTCAGAGAGGGGGGGACACCGAGGCTGCCGGGGAGCACGCTGGCGTCGACGACGCGGAAGCCTGGGTAGGTTGAACCGTTCGGGCGCATCAGCCGCAGGTGCGGGTCGACCACGGCACGGTCGGGGCTGTCGCCGAGGGCGCAGCCGCCGAGGGGGTGGACGCCGAAGGCGCGACCGCGGAGCAGCGGCCAGCTGCCAACCTCGTCGACGAGGCGACCGCCAACCTGCTCGGCCCAGCGGCCGAGGCGCTCGCGGCCGAAGCGGAGCACGGGATCGTCGCCGTAGCGGGGCCAGTCCATCACCACCTCGCCGCTCGCGCTGAGCCGGGCGCGGCCGGCGGCGGCGTCCTGGCCGTCGAGCTTGTACATGAACGTCGAGGCCAGCGCGCCGCCCGTGTCGACCTTGGCGACATCGCGGAGCTGCCGCCAGAGTCGGCCCGCGGCGGCGAAGGGGCTGAAGCCGCGCTCCGCGCCAGCCGATCGCGTGCCCGGGAGCAGCGGCGTGAGCAGCGGCATCACCCGCGCGACCTGTGGCATGATCATCATCGGCATCCGTCCGCTGATGATCGTCACGGCCTTGGGGTGGCCGTCGGCTCCGGGGATCTCGAAGCGCGCGGTGGTCGACAGCGGCGCGCCGTGCTCCCCGGAGAGCGGCTCACCGCTGTTGTAGAGAAAGAAGAGGGCGTCGCCGTTCATGCTCATGCGTTCGCCGAAGGCCTGCGTGGTGGGCAGCGTGCCGCGTCGCCGCGCGAGAAAATCGAGGGAGCCGAAGCAGCCGCCGGCGAGCACGACCTGGCGCGTCTTCAGCGAGGCGATGGGGCCGCCGGCGGTCGGGCGCAAGGCCAGCTGATAACCTGGCATCTGGCCTTTGTTCGCCTTGGCGACGAGCGGTGTGCAGTCGACGACCTCCGTCTCGCAGCGGAGCTCTACGCCGCCTCTCTCGGCTATCGGGATAAAGGTCCGATCGAGCGAGCGCTTGGCGCCCTCGTTGCAACCGCTGACGCAGTTGCCGCAGAAGGTGCAGCGGGTCCAGTCGATGGTGTTGCGTAGATCGACGCGTCGCCCAGGCTCGACGCGATCGAGAAACGCCGCGTCACCGAGCTCGTGACGTCGTGGGTTGGCCGTTGGGGCGAGCACCGAGAGCGCACGCTCGTAGTAGGGGTCGAGCTCGCGAGGCGAGACAGCCCAGCCATCGAACACGCTATCGAGCGGACGCTCGGTGATCCCGTAGTTGGCCAGGCTCGCGCCGCCGAGCCCCGAGACCACGCCGTTACCCGTCCCGTCGCCTAGGCGCAGCTGCCACAGGCCCAGCGGATTGCTCGCGCGCCGATAGGCGCGCGCCAGCTGCGTCACCGTCGTTGGAAAAGCTCCGCGCCCATAGCGTCGTCCGCGCTCGACGAGCAGCACCTTCGCCTTGGCGGCCAAGCGCGCCGCCACCACCGAGCCGCCATACCCCGAGCCGATGATCACCACGTCGTAGGTCATGCCCCGAGCATAACGCGGCCTGACCTCCTGAAGGGGGTCAGGCCGCAAGACTACGCGTTAAGAGCTTCCCCACACATCCGGGACCGAGCCGGGTGCTGAGCTGCCGGGCCGCTTTCGTAGCCGAAGAACCGAGCCATACGGGCGGTACGGCGAGCTTTCGGAGGCATAGAAAGCGGCCGGCAGGGCTGTGCCCGGCGACGGGAGGAAGGTGTGGGGGGGCTCTTCAGAGGGCGGAGCGCACCCAACCTACGTGAGCGAGGCGCCACCCGAGCGAAGAGCACCTACGGCGTCGAGCAGAACTGGCAGCCGGTTTTCGCCACAAGGCATTGACCGCCGCCGCCGCAGGTTCCGTTCGGACAGGTGGGAAGGCAGACGTTGGCGGCGTAGTTGACCGACGCGCAGACGTAGTTGGTCGGGCAGAAGACCGAGGCGCTGCAGGGGCTGCCTGGGGTGGTCGAGGGCACACAGACCCAGATGCCCGCCTTATTGGTCTGAACGCAAGCATGTTGCGCTGGGCAGGTCGTCGCGACCTTGCAGGGGTCGTTGGGGATTGGGCAGGTTGCGCGGCAGACGTTGCTGATGCAGTACAGCCCGGCGGCGCAAGGACAGGGGCCACCGGCCTGCGGAGGAGCGGGATCGGTGTCGGGCTTCATCGTGTCCGGCTTCATCGTGTCGGGCTTCATCGTGTCGGGCTTCGGGACGCTGTCGGCGCCTTTGTCCTGCGTTTTGATCGTGCCCGTGTCGACCGGGACGAGGGTGCCCTGGTCGTAGATCAAGGGGATCCCTACGTCGAGCGTCCTTCGGTCGCCGCTATCGGACGCAAACCCGGGCGGCAGGTCGCCTGCGCAGCCGCTCGTCGCCACGAGGAGGCCCAGCGTCGCGATCGCGGCGATCGAGGCGATCGAGGTTCTGTTCCATGGCCGATGTCTCTGACGGAGGAGCAACGAAGCCAGCAGAGTCCACGACCAGCGATCCTTCACGTTTTTCTGGGGAGCTGTATGTAGGAGGCGGCTCATCGAGTGACAGGGATGCAAAGAGCTTGCCTACTACTATACCGTAGACCTGCGGTCTTCGTCGAGCTCGAGCTCGCGTCGTCTGTCGTTGAAAGGATCTCGCCGCTTTCTTCAAGGTCATCAAGGCTCAGCGGATCCGCTCCCGGTTGGCAGGGCGCCATGTGCGACAGTGGATCCCATGTGGGCCTACTTGCGCGGATTCACAACGCTCCAGGCCGGTTTTGCTGGGGTCGGTAGTCTGGGGGGGTGGGGGAGTTCACCCCAGTTGGCTGCTCAACTTGCCACCCGTAAGGAGGTTGTGATTTCGAGGGGATCGGCTACTCGGTGGCGGGATAGGGGGCTGAAGACCCTTGGCCCATCTTATGCAACTAGGACAGCCCGATATGGATCACGTCTAAGGAGGCTGTCTCATGCGTCGGATCACTCTGCCCGTGCTCTTCGCCGGGATCATCGGCTTGTCTCTCACCGGCTGCGGCGCCGACGGCCCAACGTATGGCAAACGAGGTCAGGGCGCTGAGGCGCTGAAGATCATGAACGCTGAGGGCGAGGCGTCGGTGCTCCGCGCGGGCACGGCGCTGTCGATTCGTGCGCTAGGAGCCGACCTCCAGCTTCAGACCAACACCGTCTACAAGGTGACCGTCACCAACATCGACACCGGCAGCAAGGTCTCCGAGGCCCGCCTGCTCTCCGATATGCTCGGTGACCTCGAGCTGACGACTGTGGCCCATGATATCGGCGAGTTCGATGATGTCAAAGATGAGCACCGCATCGGCATCGCCGTACACGACGCGACCACTGGGCAGAAGGTCGCCGACGTCAGCCTGCCGGTCACCCCGCATATCCCGGACTTCATCGGTCATGGTTTCCAGGTCGACGAGATCCAGCCGCCGCATATCTACACCTGCGCCGCCGACCAGACTGTCGAGAGCGGCTGCAAGCCGCTCAACTCCTTCGTCGTTGGCGCGCTGCCGGATGATGGCGAGGTCGCCGCGCCGATCTACGCCGCCGGCAAGGGCTTCCCGAACGGCGTCACCACCGTCGACCTCTACCTGATGAAGGACGCTGACAAATGGCAGGGCAAGAAGATCCCGCGGCCCGGCGACGCGGCCTACATCGCCGGTCCAATTCAGGGCACCGTCGACCGTGGCATTCTCCGCCCGACGGCCCTCAGCTGGACCCCGGGCAAGACCGACGTCGGCCCCTACGATGTGCTCGTCGACGTCGATCGCAACGGCTCCTTCGACTACTCCTTCGCTTCCAAGGACGCCGCCGACGGCGAAGACAAGGTCGGCGTGACGATTCAACTCGGCGCCGCCTACTACCGCGCGAAGAAGGCTACGGAGAAGGCCAAGCTCTCGGTTGACGCCGCCAAGGTTGGCTACGACGCCGCTGACACGGCCGCCACCGAGGCGGAGAAGATCGCCACCGCTCCCGACGCGATCGCCAAGGCCGCCAAGGCGCGGGCCAAGGCCAACAGGGCCAAGGATAAGTGGCAGGAGGCCAAGACCGCGTCTGCCACGGCTGACGGCGAGATGGCCAAGGAGCTCGTCTCGGACACGATTTGCCAGGCCCAGGCCGACGTTGCTGACGCCGCCGCCAAGGCCGCCGCCGACCTCGCCGACAAGGCCGCGAAGCTGGTCAACGACACCAAGCAAGCCCAGGCGGCCCACGAGGCGAAGATGAAGGCTCTCGCGGCGAAGATCACCTCGGCGCATTACCTGGTCAACCTCGCCTTCAGCTCCAAGAGCCGCAGCGGCAGCTGGCAAAACGAGTTCACCAACCAGGATAAGATCTACTCCTACGTCAACCCGCCGATGCAGTCTGGTGCACGCCACGCCTTCGTGACCAAGCTGGTGGTCAAGCACCAGTCCTGGAAGGCCTTCTGGAACAACCCCAACATGGTGCAGCCGGGCGGCAAGGGCGGTGTCGGTCGGATCCCGATCCAGAGCCTCGTGGTCCAGAGCACCGGCGGCACCGTGCAGCACAGCTGCACCAACTCCCCGCCCATCACGATCATCAACCCCGGCGTGTTGCCTCTCGACGACACCGTCAACCTGTTGAAGTACGACATCGTCTTCGACTACGACAACGACGGCTACTACGACATCGGCCGCGACATGCTCGACGTGATCGGCCACACCAACACCGGCAAGGCCGTGTCGGCTAAGGACCTCGAGCGGCTCTCCGATGACCAGATCTTTGGCTTCTCGGTGAGGAAGAACTAGCGCTAAGAGCGCTCTAGAAAGCGGCCGGCAGTGCTGACATCGCTTTATCGTGGCGCTACGGGCGGGGCAGACGTCCCACGAGCCGATCGGCTCGCTTACGGACCCAGTTGAAGACACCTCGTCGCCGCGACCCCTCTGGCAGCAGACGCTTCGCGGCGCGGTCGATCGACGAGGGCGGTGAGACCGATCGCCGTGGCGTCCGTTGCTCTCTCGGGGCGCTCCAGGACGGGAGCGGCGTAGGCTCGGGCGCCGCCTCGATCTCGACCTCGGGCGCCGCCTCGATCTCGACCTCGGGCGCCGCCTCGATCTCGACCTCGGGCGCCGCCTCGATCTCGACCTCGGGCGCCGCCTCTGCCTCGACCTCGGGCGCCGCCTCCGCCTCGATCTCAAACGCCGCCTCGATCTCGACCTCGGGCGCCGCCTCTGCCTCGACCTCGGGCGCCGCCTCCGCCTCGATCTCAAACGCCGCCTCAGGCTCGACCTCGACCTCCGGAGCTGCCCAACCTGGCCCGGCAGCCACATCATCGAGCTCGGTTTGCACCGACGCCAAGGACGCCGTGAGCTCCTCCACCTGCTGCTGCAGCGCGGCCACGCGACCTTCTGCCTGCTCCAACGCGCGACGGAGCTCGTCACTCCGGGCGGCGAGCGTCTCGCGCTCGACGGCGAGCGCGGCGTTTTCATCACGGAGCGTCGCGTTCTCTTTCGCGAGCGTGTCGCGCTCCGCGGTGAGCGTCGCGTTCTCTTCGGCCAGCGACTCGCGCTCGGCCGCTTCGGTCGCGTGCGCCGAGGAGAGCGCGATGCTTCGCTCGGCCAGCGTCGCGTTCTGCGAGGTCAGACCGACGTTGCGTTGAGCGAGCTCGCTGTTCTGCGCTACCAGATCGCTGTTTTGCGCTACCAGATCGCTGTTTTGCGCTACCAGATCGCTGTTCTGCGCTACCAGATCGCTGTTCTGCTCGGCCAGATCGCTGTTCTGCTCGGCCAGATCGCTGTTCTGCTCGGCCAGATCGCTGTTTTGCGCTACCAGATCGCTGTTTTGCTCGGCCAGATCGCTGTTCTGCTCGGCCAGATCGCTGTTCTGCTCGATCAGCGTGACCTTCTCGGCGTCAACGTTCGCTACCTGCGCGAGGAGCTCGGCGTTCGTCGAGGCCAGGACGGCGTTTTGCTCACGAGTCTCGGCTGCTTGCTGCTCGAGGGCCTCGATGGTCCGAGCGAGCGTCGCCAGCTCCTCGCCATCAGCGGCAGACTCCTCGTTTGTCGGAGAGCAGGCCGCCGGTGGCTCCTCACGCTCCTCTCGCGCTGTCAGCGCCGTCTCGAGCTCGGCGATGCGCTGCAGCCACCCCTCCCGCTCGGCGTCGACCTGCTGCTCTTCGAGCTGGACCTCAAGGGTGACCAGCCGCGCCACGCTGCGGACGAGCTCCTTTTTGAGGCGCTCGAGGTCCTGTGTCTGCTCGCGGTGTTGACAGGCGAGCTGGTGCGCCTCGATCTCGCTCTCGGTCAGCCGCCGCGACCAGCGAAGCTCTGCCTCAGCCCTCGCCCGCTCAGCCTCGTCGGCGCGTCGTCGCAGCTGCTCGAGCTTCTCGGCTTGCTGACTCAGCTGCTCTTCGCGTTGGATCAGCCGGCTGCGCGCTTTTCCGAGCTCTTCGTGTAGCGCGCCGGTCGGAGGGGCGCTGGCCAGCTCCTCGAGGGTGCTGGCTTCACCCCTGTGTGGATCCCCCGCGGGTGCGACGGGGATCCGGTCTCGCTCTCCCTGCTTCACGGCGGGCTGTATAACGTACCACCTTCACCGCAGCAATGCGGTTGGGATCCGCGCCAACTGGGATCCGCGCAAGGCCTCGTTTTGTCGCCCCGAATTGCTGATGAGGAGCCGGGCCACCAAAGCTGACTCTCTCGAGGCGGAGCTTGCCAACGCTCTCGTTGGGGTGGTCGTGGGTGTCTGATAGGGGGGCGGTAGACTTGTCTTCGGTTTCAACCCCTCCTGAGTCGTGGAAGCGCCGAGGCAAACGCCGAGTCACTCGGAGTTGTTGGGATTTCTGCATCTCGCAGGTCTCATCAGAGCTCGCTCGCCGTGGCTGTGAGGGCCATGTTGCCGACTGGTGCAAGCACAGCCTTTGACCTTCTTCCGCGCTTGGTGCTAGCGTTCGGGTGTTTCGCAACGACCAAAAATGGGCCAGCTATCAGATACTTGGATCTCCTGCTGCCACGACGTGGCGTCGCCTTCGTGGTCCATTCGCGCTACCGCTCCGCGGGTCTCTTTCGCCGCCTTCACAGGCGTCTCGAGCCCCGGGTCTTCGAACGCGGTCAGGACAGCCTAGAGTGCTGACCAGCTTACCTCCCGTCGCCGCGCTGGTCTGCGATACCACGCCGGTTGTCGCTCGTCGGTTGCGTGCTACCAGCAGGTGTCCTTCTCGCTCCTACGCCGTGATTTCGCGTCCTCCGCGCAGCTCGGTCCGGTAAGCTGATCAGCGCTCTAGGCGCGCACTGATCGGCAGAATAAGTCCGCCAAAACAGATGCTAAAACGCTTTACATTTTTGGCACGAGGCGCTTATGAATGGGCCCGCGAGGGGCTTGCGAAGGGCCTTGCGCGGGGCGAGAAGCAGGCGAGGCTCCGGAGCAGGAGAGGGCGATCGCCCATGAGGATTCGATCATGAGCCTGCATCAGGCCAACGCAGAGGCCCGAGCCGAGACCAAGCGGTCGTGCGCCGATGGCTGCGACAGCTGTCCCCTCGCGCCGACCACGCCAGCCCACCGTGCGCCCTTCCGCGGGGTGCGTTTTGGCCTGATCTCCCTCGCTTACTTCATCATCCCAGCGGTCTGCGCCGTCGCGGCCAGCCGCCTGCTCGGAGCGTCCAGCCACCACCATGGCGCGCTCGGAGCTATCGTCGGCCTGGCCCTCGGGGTCTTCGGTTGCGCCATCGCGGCGCGTCGCTTCAAGCCCGCCGTGTCCAGGACTCGCCCGGAGGATTGTCATGAGTGACCTGATGCTTTCGCATGAGGGCAACGGGCGCTTCGATCGGGGCGTCCACCCCGAGGAAGCGAAGGAGATCGCGCAAGACGCCGCGATCGAAGTGCTCGAGCTGCCCAAGAAGCTCGAGGTGCCAGTGCTTCAGCATATCGGCGCCCCGGCGAAGTGGGCGGTCAAGCCACGCAAGGAGGTGACCTGGGGGCAGCTCGTCGCGGAGGCCGGCGGCTTCGTCTCGGCGGCGATCCACTCGCCGGTGGCGGGCAAGACGGGCCGCACGGTCAACGTCACGTTGCCCAACGGCCGCCACATCGAGTGCATGCCGATCACCTGCGCGGCCGATCAGCCGACCGCCGAGGAGGTCTACGAGAAGATCCTCGGCGGAGACTGGCCGACCCAGGAGCTGAAGCAATACGAGCCCGAAACGATCGTCGAGGCGGTGAAGCAAGGCGGCCTGGTCGGTATGGGCGGCGCAGCCTTCCCGACGTACATCAAGCTGCTGCGCAACGATGAGAAGCCCGTCGACACGATCTTGGTCAACGGCTGCGAGTGCGAGCCCTACCTCACCGCAGACTACCGTGTGATGGTGGAGGCGCCGCGTGCTGTGATCTGCGGCGCGCTCCTGGCGGCGCAGGCCGCGGGCGCCAAGCGCGTGGTGATCGCCGTCGAGGACAACAAGCCCAAGGCGATCGCCAAGCTCCGCGAGGAGTGCGCCGGCACCATCGCGAGCGTCAAGCAGCTCGAGACCAAGTACCCAGCGGGCGGCGAAAAGCAGACCGTCCGCGCGGCGCTCGGTCGCACCGTGCCCACCGGCGGCCTGCCTCTCGACGTGGGGGTGGTGGTGATCAACTGCGGTACGGCGACGGCGATCGCCGGCGCGCTGCTGCGCGACCAGCCCTTCACCCACCGCGTGGTCACGGTCTCGGGCCGCGGCATCGTTACCCCGAAGAACCTCCTCGCGCCGATCGGCGCGCCGCTCTCGGCGCTGATCGCGGCTTGCGGTGGCTTCAAAGATAGCGCCGCGCGCGTGGTCGCTGGCGGTCCGATGATGGGCTTCACCATCGCCAACCTCGACACACCAGTGACCAAGGGGACCAGCGGCCTGACGGTCTTCGAGGCCCCCGACGTGGCGCGGGCCGAGGAGACGGCCTGCGTGCGCTGCGGGCGCTGCGTCGACGTCTGCCCGCTGGCGCTGGTGCCAACCCGCCTGGCGCTGGCCGCGCGAGCGGCCGCTTGGGACGTCGCCGAGCGCTACCACATCATGGCTTGTATGGAGTGCGGCTGCTGCGCCTACACCTGTCCGGCGAGCATCCCGCTGGTCCAGCTGATCCGCATGGGGAAGGCCCGCCTGCCCAAGGCTTAGCGGCATAGGAATCGACATGAGCGACGAAACGAAAAAGACGCCGCCCGAGTCCGACGCCGAGAAGAAGGCAGACGAGTCGAACGCGCAAGTGTCAAAGGCAAACGAGGCCAAGGCCGAGGCGAAAGAGCTCGCCGAGAAGGCCGAGGCGAAAGAGCCCGCCGAGAGGGCCGAGGCGAAAGAGCCCGCCGAGAGGGCCGAGGCGAAAGAGCCCGCCGAGAGGGCCGAGGCGAAAAAGCCCGCCGAGAAGGCCGAGGCGAAAAAGCCCGCCGAGAAGCAGCCGCCAGCCAAGGAGCTGCAGGAGGCGGCGAGGAAGGCGACCACGCCACGACCAGCGCGAGCCCCCGCGGGCAAGGTGGCGGGCAAGGCCCCGACCACCGCCGCCGACATCGACGCTCCGGTGATCCACGTCGCGCCCTCGCCTCATGTCGCCAACCAGGGCCTCACGACCCGCAGCCTGATGGTCGACGTGGTGCTCGGCCTCGGCCTGGTGGTGATCGCCTCGGTGGTCTTTTTCAAGCTCTACGCGGTGAAGGTGATCGCCATCACCACCGCCGCTTGTATGGCCTTCGAGTGGATCTTCGTCAAGATGCGCGGCCGCGAGCCGACCCTCGGCGACGCCTCCGCGGCGGTCACAGGCTTGATCCTCGCGCTCTCGCTGCCCTGGTCGACGCCGTGGTGGATCTGCGTCATCGCGTCGATGATCGCGATCGGCCTCGGCAAGGTGGCCTTTGGCTCTCTGGGCCAGAACATCTTCAACCCGGCGATGGCTGGGCGCGCCTTCGTGATGATCAGCTTCAGCGCCTTCCTCGGCGCCGGCGCCTACGTCCAGGCCGAGGCCACGGGGACGATCCTCTCGCAGGCCACCCCGCTGACCGCGGCCCGGGTCGGGGCGCTGGTCCCCGAGCTCTGGCCGCTCTTCCTCGGCAACACCAACGGCTCTCTCGGCGAGACCAGCGCGCTGGCCAGCGTGCTCGGTGGCCTCTATCTGATCAGTCGCCGCACGGCGAGCTGGGAAGTGCCGCTGGCGATGTTTGTCGTACTAGGCGTGCTCGGTGGTGCGACACAAGCGCTCGTCGGTCCTACCCCGGCGTTGGCGACGATGAAGATCACCGTGCTCCAACACTTCACCTCCGGTGCCTTCATGTTCGGCGCCTTCTTCATCGCGACCGACCCGGTGACGAGCCCGCTGACGCGCAACGGCAAGTTCTGGTTCGGTGGCGGCATCTCCTTCTTCATCTGGGTGCTTCGCACCTTCTCGAACTACCCCGAGGGGCTGATGTTCGCGGTGCTGCTGATGAACGCAGCCGTTCCGCTGATCAACCGCTGGACCGTGCCAACCCCCGTCGGTGGCCCGGTGCCAAAGCGCGAGTAGGCGGGAGGCGATGATGAGCGACAAAGAGACAAGAGAAACGAAGACCGAGGCGGAGAAGGCTGAGGCTGCTAAGGAGCAGGCCAAGGCCAAGGCCAAAGCAGATCGGGCGAAGGTCGCCGAGAAGGTCGCCGACGCCGCGAAGGCTGACGCCGCGAAGGCCACCGCCCCCAAGGCCAATGACGCAGGGCCCGAGGAGGCCGCCGCCGAGGCCGCCCCGGCGCCTCAGCAGAGGAAGCTCACCGAGCCGCCAAAAGGGAACATCGTCGCCACCGCGTGGCTGGTGTTGCTGCTGGCGATGGCCTTCGGCTCGGGGCTGGCGGGCATCGAGATCTGGCTCAAGCCCAAGATCGAGCAGAACAAGCTCAACGAGGCGCTCTCCCAGATCCCCAACCTGGTCAAGGGCGCGACCAAAGGTAAAAAGGACGAGAAGACGATCCCAGGCCGGCGGATCTTCCGCGCCTTCGACGGCAGCGGCAAGCTGGTGGGCTGGGTCGTGCAGGGCAAGGGGCAGGGCTTCGCCGACGCGGTCGAGGTCCTGATCGGCCTCGACCGTCAGGCCAAGACGCTGACGGGGATCTTCGTCCTCGACCAAAAAGAGACCCCGGGGCTCGGCAACTACATCGTCGACAAGCCCTTCACGGGCCAGTTCCGCGGCCTGAAGGTCGGCGCCGGTGGCAACAAGCTGCGAGCGAGCCAGGATCCGCCGCAGCTCGCCAAGGGGCAGATCAAGGCCGTGACCGGCGCGACGATCTCGTCGCAGACGGTCTGCACTATCATCAACAAGACGGTTGGCGAGGTTCAGAGTAAGCTCGCGACCGCAGCGAAGGGAGGCTGAGATGCCAGCCGAACCGACTGCTGCCGAACGCTTTCTCAACGGCATCCTGCCGGAGAACCCGGTCTACCGCTCGCTGCTGGGCATGTGCCCGGTGCTCGCGGTCACCGGCGGCATGAAGCCGGCGATGACCATGGCGGGCGCCGTGCTCTTCGTGCTGACGATGGCCAACATTATCATCAGCCTGATCCGGCACCTGCTCAAGCCGCACCTACGGATCTTGGTCTTCACGCTCACGATCGCGACCTTCGTCACGATCACCGACCGCTTCCTGGCTGCCTTCATGTACAGCATGTCGAAGCAGCTAGGCCCCTATATTCCGCTGATCATCGTCAACTGCATCATCATCAGCCGCTGCGAGATCTGCTCCTCGAAGCAGGGGGTGGGGGTGGCCATCGCCGACGCCTTCGGCGTCTCGCTGGGCTTCGCCCTGGCGCTGGCCTCCATCGCCACGGTGCGCGAGATCCTTGGCGCTGGCACCTGGTTCGGTATCCCGCTGCTCTCCGCCGTCGGCTGGAAGGGCTGGGCCGTGATGATCCTCCCGCCTGGGGCGTTTTTGGCGATGGGAGTGCTGCTCGCTGGCGTCAACTGGTATGGTGATCGGAAGAAGGCCGCCGAGCAAGCCGCTGCTGGCGGTCAAGGCTAGGGAGGAGGCGCTGAGATGGAATACATTACCCAGATCGTGCTCCTCGTGATCAGCACGGCGCTGATCCACAACTACGTTCTCTATTACTTTGTCGGCATCTGCCCCTTCCTCGGCGTCTCGAAGCGTGTCGATATGGCCTTCGGTATGGGCATGGCCGTGACCTTCGTGATGACCGTCGCGAGCCTGCTCTCGTGGCTCTTCACCTATTACATCCTTCGCCCCGGCGCGCCGCTGCCGACCTGGGTCTGGGGCATGGTCGGCGGTGATCCAAAGACGGTGATCGACCTGCGGATCCTCAGCTACCTGATCTACATCTTCGTCATCGCCTCGTCGGTGCAGTTCGTCGAGATGTACGTCAAGAGGTTCTTCCCGCCGCTCTACAAGAGCTTCGGTATCTTCCTGCCGCTGATCACGACCAACTGCGCGATCCTCTTCGCCTGCCTCGAGATCCTCAAGAACGTGACGGCCGTGCCAAAGGCGCAGATCTGGCAGGTGGACAAGGCGCTGGTGCTCGCGGTTTCGGCGGGCCTCGGTTTCACGATCGCGATCGTGCTGATGGCGGGTATCCGAGAGGAGCTCGAGCTCTGTGATGTGCCCAAATCGATGCGGGGCGCCGCGATCGCGATGATCATCGCTGGCCTGATGGCGATGGCCTTCATGGGCTTCGCTGGCGTCGACACCGGCCTGGCCAAGGCCCTCGCGGGTTAGCGGTAACGCGAGAAAGACAAGGAGAAGACGATGCTCACGACCATCATGCTGACCCTCGCGGCGTCCGTGCTGCTGGTGCTCGCGATCGCGATGAGTACGATCCTCGGCTGGGCGAGCCATAAGTTTCACGTGCCGGTGGATATGCGCATCGAGGAGATCAACGAGGTGCTCCCCGGCGCGAACTGCGGCGGCTGTGGCTATGTCGGCTGCGGTGAGTACGCCGAGGCGGTCGTCGCCGGCGACTGTGGACCCGATCTCTGCCCCGTCGGGGGCGACGGCTGCACCGAGGCGATCGCCGAAATCATGGGCGTCACCGTCAGCGAGAGTTGGCCCCAGCGCCCGGTGATCCACTGCGTGGCCAAGCGAGCGCAGCGGCTCAAGCAGAGCGAGTACCGCGGCGAGATGACCTGCCATGGCGCCAACATGGTCGCCGGTATTCAGGGCTGCCCCTATGGCTGCCTCGGCTATGGCGACTGCGCCAACGTCTGCGAATACGACGCGCTGCACATCATCGACGGCCTGGCTACCGTCGACTACGAGAAGTGCACGGGCTGCGGCGCCTGCGTCAAGGCCTGTCCTCGCAACATCATCTCCAACGTCCCCTTCAAGGTGGATCGCATCCTCGCGGTGACCTGCTCGAATAAGGACTTCGGCAACCCGGTACGTGAGATGTGTCAGGTCGGCTGCATCGGTTGCAAGGCCTGCACGCGTATCGAGAAGGGGTTGATCATGATGAAGGACAACCTCCCCGTGATGGACATGGAGAAATACGAGCCGCAGCTGAACCTGCAGGGCATCCAGGATAGATGCCCTCGGGAGGCGCTGGTCTGGATCGGTAAGCCCAGCTCCGAGGATATCGCCGGCTCCGCTGACGAGGAGCTCCCCACGCGCGCCGAAGCTGACTTCAAGACCACCGTCGACGACGCCGAGTGGCGCGGTTAGAGCGCTGACCCGCTTACCTCTTACCTCCCGTCACCGCGCTGGTCTGCGACATCACAGCGGTCGTTGCTCGTCGGTTCCGTGCTACCAGGAGGCGCCCTGCTCGCTCCTACGCTGTGACTCCGCATCCTTCGCGCAAGCTCGGTCCGGTAAGCGGATCAGCGCTCTCGAAAGCGGGCCGGCAGGGCTGTGCCCGGCGACGGAGTGTGTCGGGGTGCTCTTAGGCCCGCGAGCGCGCCTCGGTCTCACTCGACTTCGCGCTCGCTCCGAGCCTCGCTCACGCCAACTAACTGATCTCCAGCTCGATGCCGGCGCTCCCCATACGATCGGCCTCTTCTTTGAGGTCGGCCCGGGTCAGCGGGTGCTCTTCGAGCCAGCTCTCGGGAAACGAGAGGTGCAGGCGCTGGCGCGACGCGGCCAGAGCGAAGGGGGCGAGGGCCTTCTCGCTGCGCTCGCGGTGTAGGGTCGTCGCGAGGCGGAGCAGCACGGCGAGGCGCTGGGCGGTCTTGCCGTTGCCGCTGCGCATCTTCAGCTTGCGCCGGTGGTTGCGCACCAGCTGCGCGAGAAGCTCCTGCTCTTCGCGGGAAAAGCCCGGCATATCGGAGTTCTGAATCAAGTAGGCGCCGTGCTTGTGATAGCCCGTGTAGGCGACTGAGAGGCCGATCTCGTGCAGCAGCGCTGCCCAGCCGAGCAGCTGCTCATGATCGTCGCCGAGGTGCCAGCTGCGGCGAACCTGGCGTAGCATCGCCGTCGCCGTATGTGCGACACGCTCGGCCTGCTCGCGATCGACGCGGTGGGAGGTGAGGAGGTGCTCGACGGTCGTGTCGCGGGCGTCGTCTTCGTGCATCCGCCCGAGGAGGTCGTAGAGCAGCCCCTCGCGCAGCGCGCCCTGGGCGCAGGTCAGGCGATCGATCTTCAGCCCCTCGACGATCGAGGCCAGGATCGCCACGCCCCCGGGCAAGACCGGGGCGCGATCAGCGGCGAGGCCTTGAAGCTTGGCCAAGCCGGCGAGGTCGCCCGCGGAGACGATCGCCTTCTTCAGCTTCTTGAGCCCCTTGGCCGTGATAGCGCCGTCATGCCAGCCGTTAGCCCGCAGCACCTCGCCGACAGCGAGCACCGTACCAGAGGCGCCGATGCACGCTTCCCAGCCGATGCGCTCGAAGCGCTTGATGATCGGGCGAAGCTCGAGGCCCGCGGCGATCTGCGCCTCGCGCATCCGCTCCTTGCTCAGCTTGCCGTTGGGGAAGAAGCGCTGGCTGTAGCTCACGCAGCCCATGAAGAGGCTGTCGCGCTGCAGCGGCTCGAAGCGCTCGCCGATCACGCACTCGGTGCTGCCGCCGCCGATGTCGATCACCAGGCGCTTGTGGTTGGCGGCGGGCAGCGAGTGGGCAACCCCGAGGTAGATCAGCCTCGCCTCTTCCGTCCCGGAGATGATCTCGATCCGATGGCCCAGCGCCTCATGCGCGGCGGCGAGAAACGCACGGCCGTTGGCGGCCTGGCGCAGCGTGTTGGTGCCCACGGCGCGGACGTGGCTCGGGGGCATCTCTTTGAGCCGCTGGCCGAAGCGCTGCAGGCAGGCCAGCGCGCGCTCTTGCGCGGCTGGCTCGATGCGACGCTCCTCGTCGAGGCCGGCTGCGAGGCGCACGGTCTCGCGCAGCTTGTCGACGACGTGGAGCACGGGGGGGCCCTCGTCGTCGACCCGGGCGACGATCATGTGGAAGCTGTTGGAGCCGAGGTCGAAGCCGGCGACCATCTGAGGGGGAGGCTGGTTCATCAAACTCTCTGAGGCTGCCATCTGCGCCCTCGCACTACCTTGATGTTCACCTAAGAGCACCCCTACCGATTCTTCCCGTCGCCGGGCACAGCACTGCCGGCCGCTTTCAAGGCCTCAGAAAGCTCGCACCAGCACCAGTATGGCTCAATTCTTCGGCTACGAAAGCGGCTCGGCAGCTCAGCACCCGGCTCGGTCCCGAATGTGTGGGGAAGCTCCTTACACCCGCGCGGCGATCCGCTCAAGGGAAGATCACACCTTGCTCTTCGGTCTCGTCGAAGCCCTACACTCCGCTGGCATCATTGCTCGTTTATCAGACACCACCCATGTCGGATGATCTGCGACATGGGCTCGGAGAGTGCATAAAGCGCCTACAGGCAACCCGTCGGCGTTGAGAAAAGCGACGCCAACGAGTTGCCTATTGGGAAGTCAATTGCTATAAAATGACAACATCGGGGTACCTCGGGTGAGGACGGGTGAAGGTCGAGCAGACGTCGTTAACTGTCTGCTGCGGCGCCCGCGGTGCTCGGTACCCGATGTTGATGCGTTTGATGTGCCAGCGTCCGACCCGCGGTTAGGTCGGCGTCTCCAAAGGCAACGCCAATCAATCGGATGAGTTTTCATCCGACCTTCACTCGTGACGCGAGTGATTAGTCGAGGATGCAACAAATGGCGATCACGGTGTCCAGCAGCGCTCGAGAGCGGCTCAACGAGCTCTTTTCCAAGCATCCAGATGCGCGCGCTCTGCGAGTGGGCATTCGCGGCGGCGGCTGTTCAGGCTACTCTTATCTGTTCGAGTTCGAGAAAGAAGACCCTTCGGACAAAGATAAGATATTTGATTTCGAAGACTTTACTATCTATGTCGACAACAAGAGCTACTTCTATCTCAACGGGAGCGAGCTCGACTACGTTGACGAGCTGATGGGAAAGCGGTTTCAGTTCAATAACCCCAACGTGAAGAGCAGCTGTGGCTGCGGCGAGAGCGTGGCGTTTTAGCGATGAGGTGGGGCGAGGGTAGAGCTTAGGGGGGTGGTAAAGGGCCGTCGACGTCCCACCTCCCCGCTGTTGCGTTCGTTCAACCGCGTCTCTCGAGATGGTGCAGGGCAGTGGGTGCAGCTCGAATCCGAGCCACGATGGTGGTGAGGGGCAGTGAAGCTGGGCAGGGCGGCGTTGTGACAGCGGCGCACACTCTACACGCAAGGAAGTAGGAAGAGCGATGCAGCAAGGCATGGTCAAGTGGTTCAACAACAGCAAGGGCTTCGGTTTTATCGTCCAGGAGGGCAATGACGAGGATATCTTCGTCCACTACTCCGTCATTCAGGGCAATGGCTTCCGCACGCTGAAAGAGGGAGAGAGCGTCCTCCTCGACGTGACGCGCGGACCCAAGGGCCTCCACGCGGTGAACGTCCAACGCGTCAGCGATCAGGAAGTCTAGCGATCGGGACGTCTCGCGATCGGGACGTCTCGCGATCGGGACGTCTCGCGCGTTCACCAAGGCTTGGTGCGTGTCTAGAGCCGCGCCGAGTCTATGAGTTCATCCTGTCTATGAGCTCATCCTGGTGCTCTCGATCTCGCCCTCTACCTCGTGCGGCGGGCGCATCCACGTCGCTTGACGCCAGACGCCAACAACCGATCCATACGAACGGGCTCGAGGCCGCGCTTGCGCAGGCCATCGATGATCGCGGGAAGCGCCGCGATGGTCTGACGGCGGTCGCCACCGCCGTCGTGGAGCACGACGATCCCTCCGCGATGCAGCCGCGTCGTCACCTGCCTGACCAGCGCGTCCACCCCGGGGCGCCGCCAGTCGCTCGAGAGCAGCGTGTAGAGGGCGATGGTGTAGCCGAGGTCGGCGCAGATCTTCCGTACCAACGTGTTGACGATGCCGTGGGGGGGCCGGTAGTAGCGCGACAGCGGCACGCCGGCGCGCCTCACCGCGGCCTCGGTACGGCGCAGCTGTGAGATCCACCCCTTGCGCGACTGTCGTTTGGGGTGATCCCAGGAGTGGCTCGCCAGCAGATGCCCTTCGCGATGGATCCGCTGCAGCAGCTTCGGGTAGCGTCGCGCGAGGCGGCCGAGGATGAAAAATGTCGCCTTGACGCGCTTGCGGGCCAAGATCTCGAGCACCCGCTCGGTCTGGCGGCGGCTACGGTAGGGGCCGTCGTCGAAGGTCAGGGCGACCTGTCTGCTCGAGGGAGGCGCGCAGCGCACGATGGGCGCGAGCTGAGGCCGCGAGGTCGCCTGCCGCGAGGTCGCCTGCCGCGAGGTCACCTGCCGCGAGGTCACCTGCCGCGAGGTCGCCTGCCGCGAGGTCGCGCTGCTTCGCGCCGCGACGGGCTCCGAGGTCGTGCCCTGCGAGGTCGCGCTGCTCCTCGCGGTGGGGCGAGAGGTCGAGGCGGGCGAGAGCAGCCGAGCCGATGGCTGGATCGGACGGGTGGTAGGCAGGGCGCTGCGTCGCGTCGTCGGCTGGCTGGCGCAGCCTCCCTGCGCGACCAAGGCGATGAGCGCCGTCGCCGGGAAGATGAAGCGTGTCGCCGACGTCGAAGCGAGGGGCCGCTTGTTCGCGATGGGCAGCGCCATAGGGTTAAGATAGTACGCATGTTGTCCCGCGCGGCCAGAGATACCGGATGAGATCCGCGCCCTTTCTTGTGGCGATGCTGGTGGTCTCGGCGCTGCCGCTGGGGGCTCGCGCGGCGAGGGCGCCCTGGGATGCGCGCTGTCGCCCTCGGCCGCTGCCGCAGGCCACTCCCCAACAGCTGGGCTTCGCCGCCGACCTCCGAGGCGACCTACAGGCCTTACTCGACGCCGCCGTACGCCGCCGCCTCGCTCCCGCCGCCGTGTTGGTCGTCGCGCGCAAAGGGAAGGTCGTCTTTCGGGGCTCGGCGGGCGCTGCCGATCCAAGCAAGATCTTCGACCTGGCCTCGCTGACCAAGGTGGTGGCGACGACCCCGGCGATCATGCAGCTCGTCGAGGAAGGCAAGCTGAAGCTCGACGCGCCGATTGAGCGCTATCTGCCTCGGCTGCGTGGCACCAGCAAGGCGACGATCACCGCTCGGCAGCTGCTGCTGCATATCTCCGGGCTCCACTCCAGCGTCTGGGCTGGACCGCGTCCAAAGGGGCCGGTGGTGCGGCTGAGAGACCTCAGCGCGACGATCATCCCACGGATCAGACGCTCCCGCCTCCGGGCGCTCCCCGGCGCACGCTTCAAGTATTCCGACATCGGCTTCATCCTCCTCGGCCGGATCGTCGAGCGCCTCCGCGGGCGATCCTTGGCGGAGGTCGCCCGCCGCCGCCTCTTTGCGCCGCTGTCGATGTGCGACACGGGCTATGTCCCGCGGGGACCCTGGCTGCGACGCGCCGTCAGCCCCTGGCCTCATGGAGGCAACCACGGCGTCGTCTACGACCCGCTGGCCGCGCGCCTCGCCGGTGTCGCCGGCCACGCGGGCCTCTATGGCACCGCCGACGATCTGGCGCGCTACGCCCAGGCCCTCCTCGACGGGGGCTCGCTGGACGGCAAACGTGTCCTCCGCGCGCACACCATCGCCACCATGCTCACCTCCGCGCCGCTGCCCGGTGGGAGCCGCCGCGCCCTCGGCTGGCGAGTCGCCGGCGCGGGCGCGGCCCCGCGCTCCTTTGGCCACACCGGCTACACCGGGACCTCGCTCTGGGTCGATCGAAGCGCGAAGCTGGTGGTGGTGCTCCTGACCAACCGCACCGCCGTCACGCCCTCTGGGCGGGTTGGGGCGCTGCGAGCGCGGGTCAACCGCGTGCTCACAGCGGCGCTCGCCCGGCCGGTGAAGCGCCCCGTCCGCGGAGGCCTCGATCGGCTGGTGGGGCATCGCTTCAGAGAGCTACAGGGCGCGCGGGTCGCGCTGATCACCAACCACACCGCGGTCGACGCCAAGGGCCGCTGGATCGTCGACCTCCTGCTGTCGGCCCCCAAGGTGACGCTCCAGGCGATCTTCGCGCCCGAGCATGGGCTGAAGGCCAAGCTCGATCGCTACCTCGGCGACAAGGTGCTGAGGCGTCATGGTCGAGTCATCCCAGTCTATAGCCTCTTTGGGAACCGCCGGCGCCCCACCGACAAGACCCTCCGGGGCGTGGACACCCTGGTCTTCGATATGCAGACCGTCGGCGTGCGGTACTACACCTACCTGGCGACGATGGGCTGGGCCATGGAGGAGGCGGCGCGCCGCAGGCTGCGCTTCGTGGTGCTCGATCGGCCCAACCCGCTCGGTGGGCTCGCCGTGGAGGGGCCAGTGTCCAGCGCCACCCGCCGGACCTCGACCAACTACCACCCGATCCCCGTGCGCCATGGCATGACCATCGGTGAGCTGGCGCGGCTCTACAACGGCGAGCGGCGCATCGGCGCCAAGCTGCAGGTGCTGCGTGTCTCGGGGTGGCGGCGGGCCTGGCGCTACGACCGCTGGGGTCAGGCGCGCTGGCGCTACCCATCGCCGAACATCCGCAGCTGGCGACAGGCGCTGCTCTATGCCGCCGTGGGCTTGCTCGAGAGCACGCGGTTAGCCGTCGGTAGGGGCACAAAGAGCCCCTTTCATTGGTTTGGTGCGCCCTGGATCGACGGGCCCAGGCTGGCGCGCGCCTTGGCGCGGCATAAGCTGCCGGGAGTGCACATCGTGCCCGTGAGCTTCACGCCCCGCTCGAGCTGGTACCGCGGCAAGCGCTGCCACGGCGTGCGGCTGCTCTTGACCAACGCGGCGCGCTTTCGGCCGCCCCGCGCCGCCGTGGTCTTCGCGACGACGCTGCTGAAGCTCTACCCGAAGGCCTGGCCTCATCAGGGGCTCTTTCGGCTGTTTAGCCACCCGCCGACGATCAAGGCGATCCTGGCGGGGAGGGCCCCGCGGCACGTCTGGAGCACCTGGGAGCCGGGCCTCGCGCGCTTCCGCAAGGTCCGCCGACGCTATCTCCTCTATTAGGAGCACCCCTACACACTCGGGACCGAGCCGGCTGCTCAGCTGCCGCGCCGATTTCGTAGCCGAAGACATGAGCCATACGGGTGGTGCGGCGAACGTTCTGAGGCCTAGAGCGCTGACCAACGTCCTTCCCGTCGCCGCGCTGGTCTGCGACATCACAGCGGTTGTCGCTCGTCGGTTGCGTGCGACCAGCAGGCGCCCTTCTCGCTCCTACCCCGTGATTTGGCATCCTTCGCGCAGCTCGGTCCGGCAAGCGGATCAGCGCTCTAGCGGCCGGCGGTGCTGTGCCCGGCGACGGGAGGCATCTGTGGGGGGCGCTCTTAGCGGTTGGCGACGATGAAGATCGCGATGGCGAGGCCGATCGCGATCAGCGTCCCGAGGATCAAGGTGAGCCTCAGCGGCCAGCGGCGTCGCTCGGCGCGGGTCGGCTCGGTGAGGCCGAAGTCGGGCTTCGGCTCGAGGTTCGGCGCTTCGACCGTCGCGGGCCTCCGGGGGCCGGTGACCCGTGGTCGCGTGGCGGCCTCGGGTACCTCCTGTAGCGCGTTGTCGAAGGTCTCGGCGTTCTCGAAGCGCTCCTCTGGCCGCTTCTGCATCGCGCGGACGATCGCGCCTTCGAGCTCGGGGCTGAGGCCCATCTGCGGGCGCAGCGCGCGCAGCGAGGGGATCGGGCTCTGGAGGTGCATCTGCAATACCCGCAGCGGGTCGTCGGCGACGAAGGGGCGCTCACCGGTGAGCAGCTCGAAGAGGATGATCCCGACGGCGTAGAGGTCGGTGCGATGATCGGTGGGCTGGCCAGCGGCCTGTTCTGGCGCCATATACCAGGGGGTGCCGACGTCCGTGCCGCCCTCCTGCCGCTTGCCCTGCTCGTCGGTGAGGATCTGTGCCGTGCCGAAGTCCATGATCTTGGCGAAGTCCTCGGTGCCGGTCATCTCCACCAGCATCACGTTAGCCGGCTTGAGGTCTCGATGGACCACCGAGCGCGCGTGGGCGTGGCGCAGGCCGGCGAGGATCTGACGGGTGATGTGGATCGCTCGGCGCGGCTCGATCTGGCGCTTGGCGATCGCCTCGGCGAGGGTCATGCCGCCGACGTACTCCATCACCAGGTAGGGGATGCCGAAGGCCACGCCGAAGTCGAGCACGCTGACGCAGTTGAGGTGGTTGAGCCTGCTGCAGGCCTGGGCCTCCTGCTCGAAGCGCCGCACGAACCCCGGGAGGTTGACGAAGGCGCTGCGGAGGAACTTGATCGCCACGGGCTTGCCCATCCCGACGCGCTCGGCGAGGTAGACGAGGCTCATCCCGCCGCTGCCGACGCGGCGGCGCAGTCGGTAGCGTTCGTCGATCACCCTCCCGACGAAGGGGTCTTCTTGGGCTTGGCCCGGGGTGGTCAAGGTTGGCTCTTTCGGGGCAGGAGTCGGTCGGCTCGCGCCGGAGCACGAGACGGTAGCGCATGGGGATAGCCGCAGCAAGACGCGCTCATGTGAGCTCGCTCGCCCCGATCACGAAGCCCAGGGGGACGGGGGTGGTCGGCAACGCCTCCGCGCTGGCTGCGTCGTCTTGCGGTTCGATCGCGTAGATCGTCGCCCCTTTGCCCTTGCTGACCTGACGCGCGCGCTGCCGCAGCGCCGAGAAGGGGAGCTGGCCGACGGCGCGGCGCTTGCCGCCATCGGTGGAGAAGACGGTGACGGTGTCGACCGCCGGCAGGAGCGTCGCCTTGCTCGGGTCCCAGCCCGCCACCAGGGATAGCTCAGGCGCGCTGTCGGCTCGCTCGACCTCGATGTTCTCGGTGATGATGAAGGCGACCGGGTGGGCGAGGTTGTGATCTGGGTGCTTCTTGCCCGCGGTGAGCAGCGCCGTCTCGGCGCCGGCGATGCGCCGGTCGTAGAGCGCGAGCACGCGCTTGACCAGCCGCAGGCTCTTGGGATCTCCGCCCGCGCGGGCCTGCTCGAGGTCGCCATGAAGCTGGTCCATGGCGGCGTGGTAGGAGCGCGGGAGCACGCGCTCGAGCCAGCTGCGGCCCTCGGCGCCGTCGCGGAAGTCGTGGCGGAGGTAGGCCACCTGCACGCGGGTCAGCTCGCCGAGGAGCTGGGTCACGACGAAGCGAGCCTGGCGCTGCTCTTCCTCGGGCGTCATCGGCGCGGCGCCGCTCGCGCTCCCGAGGCTCTGCCGCTGCTTGCGCTGCACCAGGACCATCAGCAGCAGCATCAGCCCGCCGAGGGAGCCGAGAGCGAGGGCTAAGAGCGGCGCGGGTCGCCACATCAGCACGACCAAGACGACCAGCGCGATCAGCACGCCGAGCTGCAGGAGTTTGTTGAGCGCCGCCATCAGCGCGAGTCTACTCCGGAAGCGACCCAGCGGCGAGGCGTAGCCAAGCGTCGCCGAGCACGACCCGTAAGAAAGCGTGGCGTTGAGCGTTGGTCTCGCGATGAGAGTGACAGCAAGCTTGCGTCAGCGCCTCGCTGCCTGGTTAGAATGGGGCATGTTGCGCAACCTCTTACGTTGGCGCGGGGGCTGGATCGTGCTTGGCATCGCGCTCCTCATGCCGACCCTCTCCAGCTGCGCCACCGACTCGGGCAGCCGTCGGGGTGACCGCTACGATGACGACGACGACCGCGACCGGCGCCGGCGTCGACGCCGCAAGCCGCCGATCCTGATCAAAGCGCGACGCCTCCCCGACGCCGTGATCGAGCGCTCTCGCACGGGGCGCGCTCGCAGCGATATACGCCAGCTTCGGGACACCTTCTGCGAGGGCCGCGTCGGTGATGACGTCATCTTCTATCAGCTGGTCGTCTCGCGGCATTGGCACTACTACTGGCTCTGCTCGTCGACGAAGGCCAAACGAGTCGCCAGCCGCCGCGGGCAGCGCAAGCTGGACGCCTGGCTGCGCCGGGTCAAGCGCCGCGCCCGGGTCGAGGCCGGCGATTGCTCTCCAGGCAGCGCACGCAAGCTCTTCTCGCAGCGTCACGAGAGCGGCGTGCGGGTCAAGGCCTACTGCGACGGCGTGCTTATCCTGCGCTATCCGGATCGCGGCAAGTCGACGAGATCCTTCCGCGGCGGTTCGACTGGTGGCGGGAGCACCGGCTCGGCCTGCCCGGCCTGTCCGCGCTGCCCGACGAGTGGAGGACGCCAGTGCCCCGCGTGTCCTCCGCAGCGCACCTGTCCTCCACAGCGCACCTGCCCCCCACAGCGCCGCTGCCCCCCACAGAAGACGTGCCCTGCGCCGAACACCAAGGCGACCTGCAAGACCTACGGCGAGAAGGCCTTCTGGATGGGCGTCGGCCAGGCCTGCAAGCGGATCTGCACGGCGATCTACAAAAAGTGCCGCAAGATCAACCCCAAGACGGCGATGTGCTACCAGCTCAGCGAGTACTGCGCCAGCATGCGTGGCGTCTGCAAACGCTAACCGAATACACACCAGCCTCAGCAGCTCGTTCGCTTCGCTCGCCATCGCCACGCGTACGCCTCGGGCGCCTCTATTGCATTGCAATAACGAGCTTTCTCCGATAGAACGGCGAGACCTTCGGGCGGTGCGTTGGCGAGCTCTGATGCTGGCGTCGTCGCCCGTTCGCGTCGGTCGCGCTGCGCGGGCGATCGGCGTGGTGGCTGTGCGTCACCGCGCGAGTAGAAGGATCCCGCATGTCCAAGATCGTGTTTCCCGAGGCGCTCTTCGAGCGCGTACGCTCTGGCAACGTCGTCCTCTGCACTGGTGTGAGGTTGGCCGCCGCGGCGGGGATGCCCACCTGGGAGCAGCTGCTCGAGAAGCTCAGCGCCAAGCTCGAGCAGGGCAAAGACGACGTCGAGCGGCTGATCGAGGCACGACAGCTGTTGACGGTCACGGGGTATCTGCGCCGCAAGCTCGGCACAGAGACGTTCAGAGAGACGATCCAGGAGGCCTTCGGGGCCAGCAAGGATCCCTCGAATACGCATAAATGGCTCCACCGGATCCCGTTCCATGCGGCGCTCTCCACGGGCTACGACTGCCTGATCGAGCGTGCCCTGCAGGATAAGGAGGAGCCGAAGGTCTACAGCCACACCGACGGCGCGAAGCTCCGCATCGCCGAGGACCTGAAGCACTACGTCGTCAAGGCTCATGGCGACGTCGAGCGTCTCGACGACCTCGTGATCTCGGCGCGCGACTACAAGCGTAAGATCCGCGCAAACCAGCCCTACCACGCGTTCTTACAAGACCTCTATCGTACGCGTACGCTGCTCCTGGTTGGCTACCATCACGACGACCCGGACTTCGTGCTCTTTATGGATCGCCTCGTGTCGACCTTCCGCGACGCGGTCAGCGACCACTACCTGATCGTCCCCTCGATCAGCGAGCCCGAGGCCGACGAACTCTACGCGAACTACCGCATCCGCACGATCTCCTTCGATCCGGGCAAGGACGAGGTCGCCTCGTTGACGGAGGTGCTCAAGCAGTTCAAAGAGCAGTTCCTCGCCACCGGCGGCAGCGTCGACGCGCAAGAGGATCCAGCGCGGTGGCTCGAGAGCCAGCTCTCGGCGGTCAGCTTGCGCATCGACGTGGTCACGAGCGAGGGGCTGACCTTGACGCAGGCGCGGCTGCGTCGGATCCAGCAGGCGGCCAAGGAGGTCGACCTCACAAGCCTCGCCGCCGAGACCCTCTGCCGCCTGGGCAACGTACAGATGACCTTCGGCGAGCTGCCGAAGGGCATCGAGTGCTACCAGGCGGCGCTGGAAAAGAAAGGCGACATGGCGCAGGCCCACCTCAACCTGCACCACGCGCTGGCCGAGGCGGGCAACTTCGGTCCGGCCCTCGACCACCTGAAGAAGGCCGCGCAGATCGACGAGTCGACGCGGGTCGTGCCCAAGCGCTACGAGGTGAAGGCGATCCTCGGCCGTGGCAGCACAGGCACGGTCTACGCGGCCCGCGACAGCGAGGGCGACCGCAACGTCACGATCAAGGTGCTCAAGCCGAGCTCAGTCAAGGAACACGTCTCGACCGAGCTCTGGCTCGAGGAGACGGCGACCCTCGGCGAGCTCGATCACCCCAACATCGCCAAGGTCTACGACGCCTTCGTCGAGGGCGGGCGCTGTATCCAGGTCACCGAGAGCATGAAGGGGCGCCCGCTGGCGCGGCGCGTGGCCAAGGATGGTCCAATGGCCCCGGAGGAGGCCGCCAAGGTGATGGCGCAGGCCTGCGAGGCGCTGGCCTACGCTCACGGCAAGGAGATGCTCCATCTCGACATCAACCCCGGCAACCTCTTCCAGCGCGAAGATGGCAGCGTCGCGGTGATGGACTTCCGCCCCGGTCGCGCACGTAAGGGGCGCACCGTGGCGCTGACCGAGGAGGCCGAAGGCTACCGCGCGCCGGAGCTGCTCACCGGCGGTGGCGGTGACGCGCGGGCCGACGTTTATGGCCTCGGTGCTACCCTCTACACCTTGGTCACGGGCACCCAGCCGGTCGGCTCTTTCCCCCGCATCGCCGAGAGCAACCCGGCGGCCCGACGCTTCGATCGGCTGGTGCAGCGCGCGATGCGCGCCGTACCCGACGAGCGCCCGGCGACGATCGAAGACTTCGCCAAGGAGCTCGCCGGCAGCGCCGAGGCGGTGCAGCTGCCGGAGAGCAAGGACGACCTCGCCGGCTGGCTCGAGGTGCTGGCCTTTCAGCCGGATCACGGCGAGGCTCTCGAGACGCTGGAGAACCTCGAGAAGCGCTTCCGCGAGGCCAAGGAGTGGGACAACCTGGTGACCCTGCTGCTCGGTCGCCACGAGGTCGAGCAGGACGCGGCGAAGCGCCTGACCATGATCCGCGAGGTCGCCCGCGTCTTCGAGAAGGAGGAGGGCGATCAGAGCAAGGCGCTGACGGCGCTGCTCGCGGGCTTCCGCGAGGATCCGGAGAACGTCGAGATCCAGCAAGACGTCGAGCGCCTGGCCGGCGCGACGGGGCTCTGGAGCGAGGTCGTGCAGGAGTATAGCGCGATCGCTCAGAACCAGCGCGAGCCGAAGGCCGCGGGCGATTGGTGGGTTCGCATCGGCAAGCTCTACGCCGAGAAGCTCGGGCATGAGGACTACGCTGTCGGTTCCTACAACCACGCCCTCTCCCTGGACGCGAACCGCCTCGACGCGCTCACCGCGCTGGCCGAGGTGGTCAAGCATCGTGCGGGCGACGCGGCTGACGAGAAGAAGGCCGAGCAGTGGCGCGAGTACGCCAAGCTGCTGTCGCGGATCTCTCGCCTCGAGGGCGACTCGGCGAGCAAGGCGGAGGTGCTCGAAGAGCTGGCGATGACCTACGCCAAGCGGCTCAAGAGCGAGGAAGAGGCGATCCTCGCCTACCGCAAGGTCCTCGACGTCGATCCGGCTCACAGCGAGGCGATCACGCAGCTGATCGTGCTCTATCGTCAGGCCGAGATGTGGGATGAGCTGGCCGAGCTGATGCGCAGCCGGATCCCGCTAGCGGAGGTGGCCGAGGACGCGACGCGTTTTCGCCACGTGCTGGCCGAGGTCTACACCGACCACCTCGACAAGGACGAAGACGCGATCGACGTGCTCTCGAAGGTGCTCGAGGACAACCCCGACGACGCCAAGGCGCTGCGCACGCTGGAGCGCCTCTATGGCAAGACCGGGCGTCATGAGGAGTACCTGGCGATCCTCGACAAGCGCATCGCCGCGGCCAAGGACGACAGCGAGAAGGCGACGCTCTACCGCCGCCTCGCGGAGGAGAGCGAGGAGCAGCCGGGTGGGCTCTCCCGCGCGGCGGAGTACCTGGTCGAGGTCCATAAGCTGGGCAAGGCCAGCGCGGGCAACTACCGCACGCTGACCCGTCTGTACTGGGAGCTGAAGGAGTTCGACAAGCTCGTCGATGTCTACAATTGGCACATCGAGCTGGTCGAGCGGCCGGAGGATCGAGGCGTGCTCTATGCGGCCCTCGGCGGCGTCTATCACGAGCACCTCCATGACGCCGACAAGGCGATCGAGGCCTACAACAACGTGTTGTCGGCCGACGCCAGAAACAAGATCGCCGTGGCCGCGCTGGCGAAGCTCTACGAGGACAAGGAGGTCTGGGGCCAGGCCGTACAGATGCTCGAGAAGCTCGGTGAGCTGGAGCAAGACAAGGCCGAGCAGGTCAAGATCTATCAGAAGCTCGGCGCGCTGCAGTCCGAGAAGCTCCAACAGCTCGACGAGGCCGAGGCCAACCTGGTCAAGGGGCTGGAGATCGACGGCGAGCACGTCGGCACGCTGCTCTCCCTCGGCGGGCTCTACGAGCAGCGCAAAGACTATGGCAAGGCCGCGCGGGTGTTCTACGACGCCGCGACCCATACGACCAACGAGCTGGAGAAGGTGCGGCGGCTCTTCCACGCTGGCGAGCTCTATCGCGAGGAGCTCGGCGACAAGGAAAAGGCCCTCGATGTCTACATGGAGGTGCTCTCCCTCGACCCCGAGCACCTCAGCGCTGGGGAGCATGTGGCGGAGATCCTGATCGGCCGCGAGGCTTACGCGGCGGCGCTACCGCGGGTCGAGATGCTGGTGCGCAAGACGCCTGATAAGGAGCGCGCCCAGCTGCTGGCGCGAAACCTGCGCCTCGGTGAGCTCGCGCTGAAGGTTCGCGACCAGGATGAGGGTGACGGCGAGGAGTATCGCGACAAGGCGCTCGCCGCCTACCGCGCGGCCTACGACCTCGATCCGACCTCCCATCAGGCGCTGCAGAACCTGGCGCAGCTCTTGTTCGAGACGGGTGAGTATGAGGAGGCAGGCAAGCTCTTCCACGCGCTGCTGGTCCACCGTCGAGACACGATGGACGACGAGGAGATCGTGGAGGTCTTCTTCAACCTCAGCGCTGTCAAAGAGAAGCTCGGCGAGCACGGCAAGGCGCTGAACATGATCGAGAAGGCGCTAGACGTCTCGCCTTCGAACCCGCGGGTGCTCAAGCGGGCGATCGAGGTCTATGAGGCGAAGGAAGACTTCGAGGCGGTGCTGCGCTGCAAGAGCAACCTGCTGAAGGCCTACGAGGAGGACCCGCAGGCGCGGCTCAAGCTCCACGAGGAGCTCGGCGATCTACAGGCGCGCAAGCTCAAGCGCCCGGCCGACGCGGTGAAGAGCTACGGCAAGGCGCTCGAGGTCCAACCCGACCTGCGTCGCGTGCTCTACAAGAAGATGGAGAGCCACGTCGCGCTCAAGCAGTGGGACGACGCTCTGGGCATGATCCGCAAGATGCTCGAGGGGGAGCAGGACGCGGCTCATCGCTACCGTCTGCACCATACCGCTGCGCTGATCCTGCAAGAGGAGCTCAAGCGCCCGGCGGAGGCGGCGGAGGAGTTCGACCTGGCGCTTCAGGACGACCCAACCAACATGACCGCCTTCGAGGCGCTCAAGACGCTCTACACTGAGCAGAAGAAGTACAAGAAGCTGGTGCGGGCTTACCGGCTGATGCTCAAGCGCCTGCCCCAAGACACGCCGAAGACCAAGCGCGTCGAGCTGTGGCGCGAGGTCGCCGCGTTGGCGCAAGACAAGCTGCAAGACGGTCGTGAGGCGATCATCGCCTTGGAGATGATCAGCAAGATCGACCCATCGCAAGAGGGGCATCGCGAGCGTCTCGCGGCGCTCTACGCCTCGGCGGGGCCGGACGCCTACGATAAGGCGGTGGTGGTCAACCAGAACATCCTCGACCGGAAGCCGCTCAACAAGGAGGCCTACAAGGAGCTGCTGCGGCTCTACACGGAGATGAAGCAGAGCGACAAGGCCTTCTGCGTGTCGGCGGTGCTGACGCTGCTCAAGGCGGCGACCAACGAGGAGCGCAAGCTCTACGACGCTCGTAAGCCGAAAGACGGCGAGAGCGTGCGTCGGGTTCGAGCGAAGATGTCCGACGACGCGCTCTGGCGCGAGTCGATCCACCATCAGCGGCAGGTGCCGGTGATCTCCGAGATGCTGAGCATCGTCACGCCGCTCTTCGCGCCGATGGCGCTAAAGAAGCGCGAAGAGCTCGCGCTGAGGCCGGCCGAGCAGCTGCAGTTGCAGGAAGACAACCGACGCTACGCCCAGACCTTCGCCTACGTCTGCGATGTGCTCGAGCTGTCGCCGACGGAGCTCTATCTGCGACCGAACAAAGAGCAGCTGCGGCTGGCGATGGTCGAAGAGGAGGAGGGCGACGGGCGCTCCACCGTGCTCTTCGTCGATCCGGGGATCCTCGAGCTCAACGAGCGGGAGCTCTGCTTCCACTTCGCGCGCAACCTGGGGCTGATGCGCAGCGAGCATCAGGTGCTCTACATTAGCCCCACGCCGACGGTGATCCGGGCGCTGGCGCTGGCCTGCGTCAAGCTGACCAACCCGGATTACAAGGTCAGCGGTGACGTGGCCATCATCGATCGGCTGGCCGACGCCTTCTACGACCAGCTTCCGGCGAGCCACATCGACGCGCTGGCCAAGCGCTATGATGATCTGATCGAGGCGAGCAAGGACGGCAACGCGGAGCAGTGGATGCGCGCCGTGGAGCTGTCGATCGATCGCGCGGGGCTTTTGATCTGCGATGACCTCGAGACCGCCGGGCGCCTCGCAGCGTCGACCCAGCCGCTGGCGCTAGAGGAGGGGTTGACACCTAAGGAGCGGGTCGCCCAGCTCTTCCGCTACGCCGCGAGCGAGCCCTACTTCGCCGCCCGTATCCACCTCGGCCTAAGGTACGGCGAACTCTCTGAGGCCTAGCAGCCTGTTGATCGAGCCCTCCTATCGCGACCAGCCCTTCGAACCGAGTTCGTTGTCGCTCAGACTCGCCCTAGAGCGCTGATCAGCTTACCGGACCGAGCTGCGCGAAGGATGCGGAATCACGGCGTAGGAGCGAGGAGGGCGCCTGCTGGTAGCAAGCAAC
>PDWJ01000316.1_pt1 | contig 73436 bp, 64 predicted proteins | sample 1430881 | NCBI WGS metagenome assembly PDWJ01 (sample SAMN01162460, study PRJNA174530) | Oral metagenome, whole genome shotgun sequencing project. | biome: Marine environment; feature: Marine mammal; material: Swab sample of the gingival sulcus; isolation source: swab sample of gingival sulcus...
GCGCGGCTACAAACCGCGCCCGCAGATCGTGTGAATACGGTCGCCCCATCTCGCCATCCTCCTGCCTGAACTACGACAAAGGGAATCAGAAATCGCCGCTCTTGGGAATCCAACGATTCAGCCTGATCGGGAACAACTCTAATGGAATACCGGAAGTCCGGAATAACAGACAGTTCAAAACATGAATATGTGCTGCGCCCAAGTGCGCATCGCTACAGCTGTCAGGCCCCGAATGTTTGCGAAAGGGCCGAGTGAACCTGCGCCGGACCGCCCCTCGGGGCGAAAGCGGACCGATCTGTTGAGGCACCACAGCCCGGACAAATCACCGGCTCAGCGGCACCAGAGCGCGGGCGGGCCTTCCACGATTTCGCCGATCACCGCGGTTTCGTGCCCAACCGCGCGCAATGCCGGGACCAGCCTTTCGGCTTCCGCTTTGTCGAGGGCGGCGAGCAACCCACCTGCCGTCTGCGGGTCATGCAGCAGCGCGCCCGGCGCTCCTTCGGCGCCTTCGACAGGCGCGGCATCGCGGTTGGCGGCCCAGATCGACGACCGCACACCGGCCTCGGCCAGCGCCCGCGCGCCGGGGTAGAGCGGCACCCGGTCGAGCGCGATCTCCGCCGCCACGCCGGAGGCCTTGCAGATCGCCAGCAGATGCCCGGCGAGGCCGAAGCCGGTCACATCGGTCATCGCTCGGGCCCCCCGCAACAGCGCCGCCGCATCGCCCTGCGGCCGGGCCATCACCTCGAACATCGCCGCGATGTCGCGCCCCTCGGCCTTGCCCTGCATCTCGGCCGCCAGCAGCGTGCCGCTGCCGATCGGTCGGGTGAGCAGCAGCGCGTCGCCCGGGCGGGCCCCGGCATTGGTGATCGGGGCGCCATCGACCAGCCCGGTGACGGTGAAGCCGAGCGTCATCTCCGCGCCCATGGTCGAATGCCCGCCGACCACCGCGGCCCCGGCGGCGGCGAAGACCTCACCGGCCGCAATCATCACCTCTTCCATGCTGCGGGCCTGCAAATCGCCCGACATCCGCGGCAGGATCACGCTGGCAAGCGCCGCCTGCGGGTGGGCGCCCATGGCCCAGATGTCGCCGAGCGCATGCACCGCGGCGATCCGGGCGAGCAGGGCGGGGTCATCGGTAAAGGCGCGCAGATGGTCGGTGGTGATGACCTGTTTCGCGCCGCCGACCATCAGCGTTGCGGCATCGTCGCCCGGGCCGGAGAGGATATCGTCGCGGGGCACCACGGGCAGCGCCGCCAGCGCCTCCGACAGCGTGCCGGGGCCGACCTTGGAGCCGCAACCGACGCAGAGCGGCTTGTGTTCGCCCGCAAGCGCGTCGTGCAGGCCAAGCGCGACCTGCCTTGGGAGCGGCGCCGGCCGCATGTCCGGCAAGGCCTGAAACCGAGCCATGAACTTCCGGTCGATCCGGTCCTTCCAGCGCCAGAGCAGGGGGCCTGACAGGGTGCGGCCCCATTTTTCGGCCAGCGCGGAGGTGCCGCCGAGCGAGATCAGCTTCAGATAATCCTTCTGCGGCTGCCACGCCCGTGTCTTGCCGCCGCTCAGCACCGCGCGCAGGTTGTAAAGCAGCACCGGAGCGGCGCGGACCGCGAAAACCCCGGCCTTGGGGCGCGGCGCATGGGCCATATGGGCGCAATCGCCGACCGCGAACAGATCCCAATGTCCTTCGACGCGCAGATGGCTGTCGGTGCGGATGAAGCCGTCCTCGGTGAGGGGCAGCGGGCTGTCTTTCAGCCAGGGATGCGCCACGGCCCCGGCGGCACCGAGGGTGAAGCGTGAAGGGATCGTGGTGTCGGTGAGGTCGACGGTTTCGGCGGTGATCCGCCGGACCTCCGCTTTTGTATGCACCGCCACCCCCGCCTCGGCCAGCGCTGCCCGCAACCGCCGGGTGGTGGCGGGAGTGCTGCGGGCGATCTCGTCGCCCGCCTCGATCAGCGCCACCCGCGTGGCCGCGCCCGCATCGCGCTTCAGCGCAAAACTCATCGCCAGCGCCAGTTCGATTCCCGCCAGCCCGCCGCCGATCACCGCCGCCTCCGGGGGCGTGCCGGTCTTCACCTCGGCCAGAAAATCGCGCCACGCCTCGGTGCAGCGGTCGAGCGGCTTGGCGGCGACGGCGTGTTCGGCAAAGCCTTCGATCGCAGGCATTTCGGTATGGATGCCGATGTCGACCGAGGCGACATCATAGCCGATCTCGCCGCGCCCCTCGACGGTGACGGTCTTCGCAACCGGGTCGATATGGGTCGCCGCCCCCAGAACCAGCCGCGCCCCGGCAAAGCGGGTGAGCTTCACGAGGTCGATGTCGAGCGCCGCGCGGCTGTAATGCCCCGCGACATGGCCCGGCAACATGCCGGAATAGGGGGCGGTCGGCGCCGGGTTGATGAGCGTGAGCCGGGTGCCCGCGAGCGGCTGCATCGCCCACATGCGCAGCACCAGCGCATGGGCATGGCCGCCGCCGATCAGCACGAGGTCGCGGGTAAGCGGCAGGGGCATTTGCATCATGGCGGGCTCCGGGGCTGGTTGCGGCTGGATACGCCGCCCGGGGCCCGGCAACAAGGGCAGCCGGTTCTGCGGCGTTTGTTCAAAACGTTCAGTTGGTATTGAATACTGTGTCGGGATGGCCCAGATTGCAGACATGACCACACCCATGGACCGTTTCATCGAACAGATGGGCCTGATGACCCAGGACGAAGGCGCGCCCAGGATCGCGGGGCAGATTCATGGCTATCTGCTTGTTGAGGGCGAGCCGCGCACATTGGCACAGATGGCGGCGGCGCTGAGGATTTCCAAGGCATCGGCGAGTACCAATGCGCGGTTTCTGGAAATGAAAGGTGCGGTGCGCCGGGTGTCGCGCATCGGTCAGCGGGGCGACGCCTGGGAGGCGCTCGAGGACCATTGCGACACGATGCTCAGCGAGATCGCCAGGCGGATGCGCGGCAATGCCGATGCCCTGGCGGGTATCGTCGCCGAATTTCCCGAGAGCCATGCGGGGGCCCGGGCGAGGGCCGAGAGATTCACCGTGTTTTACAGCCAGATGGCGGATTTCGTCGAAGACTGGCTGGAAAGGCTGACGGGCAAGGCCGATGTGCCCGCCGGACAGAACGAGAGCAAAGAGTAGCACCATGGCCGAGACGGGAAACAGACCGCAGAGCAAGCCCGAATGGGCGATGAGTGCCCGCGAAAAGGACGCCGCCCGGCGCGCCGAACAGGGCCTGCCACCGAAGAAAAGCAAGCGCTGGATCGGCTGGCTGGCGGTTTTGCTGGCGCTGGGTGCGGGGGGCGGATGGTTCGTGCAATCGGGCGGGCTGGCCGACTACCGGGCCGAACGGGCGGCGGCCGAGGCCGAGGCGCTGGCCGAGGAAGAGGCGCGGGCGGCGCGGGCGGCGATCGTTCAGATCGCGCCCTATGAGGTGCTGGAGCTTCGGCCCCGGCGGCTCACCGAAACCCTGAAGATCACCGGGTCTCTGGCGCCGGTGCGCCAGTTGCAGCTTGCGTCTGAAGTGTCCGCGCAGGTCACCGATGTGACCCTGCGCCCGGGCGACAAGGCCGCTCTCGGTCAGACCCTGGTGACCTTCGACAGCGAGACATTGCAAAGCGCACTCGATCAGGCGCAGGCCACGGCAGAGGCGACGCGGGTGCAGCTTGTCCAGTCCGAGGCCGATCTTGCCCGCACCGAAAACCTTGTCGAACGCGGATTGCAGGCGGTCAACACGCTGGAGCGCGCCCGTTCCTCGCTCGACCAGCTTCGCGCCACGCTCACGGCGCAGGAAACGCTCGTCGCCAATGCCCGGCGGGCGCTGGACAAGGCGGTTGTGGAGGCGCCGTTTGACGGGGTGATCGCAACCCGTTCGGTGGAGCCGGGGCAGATCGTGGGCGCCGGGGCGCCGCTGCTGACGCTGGTCGACATGTCGTCGCTCGAGGTCGAGGCCACCGCGCCGGTCGCCTTCGCGCCAGAGCTTGCCCGCGGGCAGGCGGTGGATCTGACCGTGGAGGGCTTTGGCGACCGCCGCTTCAAGGGCGAGGTCGCCCGCCTTGCGCCGGTGGCGATCGAGGGCAGCCGGATGCTGCCGGTCTATGTGGCGCTCGACAATGCGGGCGGGGAGCTGCGCGGCGGCATGTTCGCCTCCGGGCGGATCGAGCTCGAAGCCCGCGAGGGGGGGCTGGCGGTCCCCGAAGCGGCGCTCCGGTATGACGTCGAGGGCGCCCATGTGGTGGTGATCGCGGAGGGCAAGGCCGAACGCCGCGCCATCGAGACCGGCCGGACCTGGGAGGGGGGCGCGCTCATCGAGGTTACCATCGGGCTCGCGCCCGGCGATCTGGTGGTGATCGAACCGCTCCCCGAACTCGAACCGGGCGACACGGTCCGCCTGCTGCCGGAGTAGCTGCCCATGTTTCTCACCCGTATCTCCGTCGGCCACCCGGTCTTTGCCACCATGATGATGCTGGCCATGGTGGTCGTGGGGGCCGTTTCCTACATGCGCCTGCCGATCGAGCGCCTGCCCGACATCGACTTTCCGGTTGTGGCGGTGGTTCAGAGCTATCCCGGCGCCAGCCCGGAAGCGGTGGAAAGCGACATCATCAAACCGATCGAAAACGTGGTTTCGACCATGGCCGGGATCGACAATATCCAGTCCACCGCCCGCACCGGCGCGGCGCTGGTGGTGATCATCTTCGATCTGGAAGTGAGTTCGGACGATGCGGCGCAGCAGGTGCGCGACAAGATCGCCCGGATCGAGACCTTCTTTCCCGACAGCGCGAAAGACCCGGTGATCCTGCGCTTCGACCCCGCCGAAATGCCGGTGATGTCGGTCGGCATCAGCTCCGGCATCTATGACGTGGGCGCGCTCACCACCATCACCGAAGATGTGATCGCCAAGCGGATCGCCAATATCCGCGGCGTCGGGCGCGCCAGCGTGGTCGGCGGGCGCGAACGCGAGGTGCATGTGGATGTCGATCCCGACCGGCTGACCTCGCTCGGGGTCGGCATGTCGGAGATCATCGGCGCGCTGGCCACCGAAAACCGCGACCGTCCCGCCGGGGCGATCAGTGACGAGGCCACATCGGTTACCGTCCAGGTGGAAGGCAAGCTCGAAACCCTGCGCGACTTCCAGGACGTGATCGTCGCCCGCCGTGCCGGCCAGCCGATCCACCTCAGCGACATCGCCTTTGTCGAACAACGTCTCGCCGACGCGAGTTCGCTGGCGATGATCGGCGGCGCGCGCGGGCTTTCGGTCGATATTGTCAAGACACAGGGCACCAACACCGTGGAAGTGGCGGAGCGAATCAAGGATCTGGTGCGCGAATTGCAGGAGGGTGAGGATTTCGCCGGCATCGACATCACCATCCTGCGCGACAAGGCGGAGCCGGTGATCGACAGCTTCCATTCGGTGCAGAACATGCTTGTCGAGGGCGCGGCGCTCGCCACGCTGATCGTGTTTCTGTTTCTCAACTCCTGGCGCTCCACGGTGATTACCGGCCTGACCCTGCCGATCTCGATCATCGGCTCGATGACGGCGATCCATGCGCTGGGCTTCACCCTCAACATGATGAGCCTGATGGCGCTGTCGCTGGCGGTCGGCATCCTGATCGACGATGCCATCGTGGTGCGCGAAAACATCATGCGCCACCTCCACATGGGCAAGAGCCACCGTCAGGCGGCGCTCGACGGCACCAACGAGATCGGCCTCGCGGTGCTGGCGACGACGTTTTCGATCGTTGCGGTCTTCCTGCCCGTGGCCTTCATGGAAGGCATCATCGGCCGGTTCTTTCTGCAATTCGGCGTCACCGTCTCGGTGGCGGTGCTGATCTCGCTGTTCGTCTCCTTCACGCTCGACCCGATGATGTCGTCGGTCTGGTACGACCCCGCCGCCAACCCCGCCGCCAAACGCGGGCCGGTGGGGCGGATGGTGGCGAAGTTCGACGATTTCTTCGCCTGGCTCAGCGCTGTCTACGGCCGGTTGCTGAAACGCGCGCTGAAATTCCGCAAGACGACGATGGCAATCGCGTTCGGTGCCCTCGCGGGCGGGCTGGCGCTGTTTCCGCTGGTGGGGGCGGAGTTCGTGCCGGCCTCGGACACCGGCGAATTCCAGATCGACGTGGAATTGCCGGTGGGCAGTTCGCTCGACCGCACGGCGGCGAAGATCGAACAGGCCGATGCGCTGCTGCGCGCGGAGTTCGACGAGATCGTGAGCAGCTATGCCACGGTCAATTCCGGCACCTCTTCGGGTGACAACAACGCGCGGCTTCTCGCCATCCTCAAGCCGCGCGAGACACGGGAGCGGACCTCTGCCGATCTCACCGGCCCGGCCCGGACGGCGTTGGAGGCGATCCCCGGGGCGCGGTTCAAGGTCGGTTCCATCGGCGGCATGGGTACGGTCGAGGCCCCGATCGAGATTTCGGTCCTCGGCCCCAGGCTCGACGTGCTGGAGCGGCTCGCGGGCGAGCTCAAGGCGAAGTTCGAAGAGATAGAGGGGCTGGCAGATGTCTCGACCACCCTCGACGCGCCCCAGCCCGCGTTTGGCATCCGCATCGACCGCGAAGCGGCGTCCGACCTCGGGGTGTCGCTGGCGCAGGTCGGCGACACGCTGAGCCCGATGATCGGCGGCAAGGTGGTGTCGGAATGGACCTCGCCCCATGGCGACAGTTTCGATGTGGTGGTGCGCCTGCCCGAAAGCGCGCGGCGCGACGCGGAGGCGCTGCTTGCCTTGCCGATTTCCCAGGCGACGGGCGGTACCATCCGGCTCGATCAGATCGCCACCGTGGTGCGCTCCGAAGGCCCGGGCGAGATCCAGCGCAAGGACCGCGACCGCGCGGTGCAGGTGACCGCCAGCCTCGACGGTGTGACCCTCGGCGATGTCGATGACGCGATCGACGCCGCGGTGGCCAGCCTCGATCTGCCGCTGGGTTACCGCACCGATACCGGGGGCGATGCCGAGAGCTTCGGCGATGCCACCGCCTCGGCGACAGAGGCGCTGGTGCTGGCGGTGATCTTCATCTATTTCGTGCTCGCCTCGCAATTCGGCTCCTTCCTCCAGCCGGTGGCGATCATGGCCTCGCTGCCGCTGGCGGTGATCGGGGTGATGCTGGGGCTTCTGGCCTTCGGGACCACGGTCAACATGTATTCGATCATCGGCTTCATCATGCTGATGGGCCTCGTGACCAAGAACGCGATCCTCCTGGTGGACAATGCCAACCAGCGGGTGCGCGAGGGGCAGAACCTCTATGATGCGCTGGTCGATGCCGGGCAAACCCGGTTCCGCCCGATCGTGATGACCACGCTGGCGATGGTCTTCGGGATGCTGCCGCTGGGGCTCAACCTGCATGGCGGCACCGGCGAAAACGCCTCGATGGCGCATGCGGTGATCGGCGGGCTGATCTCGTCGACGCTGCTGACGCTGGTGGTGGTGCCGGTGCTGCTGACCTATACCGAAGGGCTGTCGCGGCGGATGGCGCGCTGGTTCCCGGCACCGCCAGACCATGGCATCGCGGCGGGCAAGTAACAGCGGAAAGACTCGCTCAGGCGCGGTCCCTTGCGGATTATGATCTGGTATCGCACTGGAATCACTGAGGTTTCCAGATTTGATGCAGAAAAGCCGACCGGGGAGTCGAAAAAAACCTTGATCGGCGCGCGATTCCATGGCCGATTGTGCTTCACCGGGGCTTGACGCATTTCCGCGGGTCCGCGCAGGAACAAACCGCCAGGCGGCCTGCGCCTGCCGATGAGACAGAGACCGCCGGGGCTGGTCTGGCCTGCAAGGCAAGCATAGAGCATAATGGTTATTACATATGACCAAAGATGCAACAGATGCCACTGGCTGCGGGTTTCGCCAGGGCGGGCGGAAAATCCGGTGGATGCGCGCCAGGCCCCGTGGCAGAAACCGCGCGAAAAGCCGAAAGGCACGAAAAAAAGCCGAAAGGCATGGTCAACAGGGAGGATATACATGACCAATCGCAGAACCATTCTCGGCCTTGCCGCCGGGGTTGCGCTCGGCGCGCTCACCGCTGGCGCGGGCTTTGCCGAGCCCGAGGTGACGCTCAAGATGCACCAGTTCCTGCCGCCGCAGGCCAATGTGCCGAAGCACATTCTCGACGTCTGGGCGGATGAGGTGGAAGACGCCTCCGACGGCCGTATCGAGATCGAGCGCTACCATGGCATGGCGCTGGGCGGCAAGCCGCCCGAGCTGATGGATCAGGCCATCGACGGCATCGCCGACATCGTCTGGACGGTCAACGGCTACACCCCCGGCCGCTTCCCGACCACGGAAGTTTTCGAGTTGCCGTTCATGGTCGCCGATGCCCGCGCCGGCTCCTATGCCCTGTGGAAGATGTTCGAAAAGCACATGAAGGACACCGAGTTCAAGGATGTCCACATCCTCGCGACCCATGTTCACGGCCCCGGCATGTTCCACACCGCCGATCCGGTCGAAACCCCGGACGATCTCAAGGGCATGCAGATCCGTGGCGGCTCGCGCATGGTCAACCAGCTGCTCGAGCTCGTGGGCGCGACCCCGGTCGGCATGGCGGTGCCCGCGATCCCCGAGAGCCTGTCCAAGGGCGTGATCGACGGCACCACGATCCCGTGGGAAGTCACCGGCGCGCTGAAGATCGCCGAGCTGGTCGGCAATCACACCGAGTTCAAAGGCCCGGCGCTCTACACCATGAGTTTCGTCCTGGCGATGAACAAGGATGCCTACGAGGCGATGCCGGAAGATCTGCGCAAGATCCTCGACGAACATTCCGGTCTTGAAGCGTCGGTCTTCTTCGGCGGAACCCAGCAGGATTACGACGCCCCGGCGCGCGAAGCCGCGCTCGAGTTCGGCAACAACATCATCACCGTGTCGGAAGAAGATGCGGCGGCGTGGCAGGAGCTGGTCAATCCGATCTACGAAAGCTGGATCGCCGAGATGGACGCCAAGGGCATCGACGGTCAGGCGCTGATCGACGAAGCCCGCGCGCTGATGGCCGAATACGAAGCCAACAAGTAACACGGCCGGCGCCGCGGCGGGCAGGAGCCCCGGCCGCGGCGCCTTTCTCTTGAACCCCGCCGCAGTGCGGGGAATCCCGGGACAGAACCCCATGCATCGTTTCTTCTCCGCGCTGTCGCTGGCCATGGCCTATGTCGGCGGCGCCGTGCTGAGCGCCCTCATCGGGATCGTCGTGCTGTCGGTCCTCGGGCGCGAGATCAACGGAATGCTTCATTCCGATTTCTTCCAGACCAACCTCAAAGGCTTTGCCGACGCGCTGCTCGGCATCCGGATTCCGGGGCTCTGGGGTGACATCAGGATCGGCCCGTTCACCGGCGATTACGAGATCGTCGAGGCGGGCATGGCCTTTGCGGTCTTTTCCTTCCTGCCGCTGGCCCAGATCGGCGGCGCCCATGCGGTGGTCGACATCTTCACCCAGAACCTGTCCGACAAGCACAACCGCATCCTGACGATGGTGATCGACATCCTGTTCGCGATCGTGCTGGTGATCATCGCGGTGCAGCTGTTTCAGGGCGCGGTCAGCAAGTTCGAACGCGGCCAGACCACCCTCCTGCTGCAATTCCCGTCGTGGTGGGCCTATGCGCTCAGCCTGTTCGGCGCGGTGGCTGCGGCGGTGGTTGCCGTCTACCTCGCGGTCATGCGTATCGCCGAAGCCGTCACCGGACGGCATCTGATCCCGACGGGTCAAGGAGCAGGACATTGAGCAATATCGAGATCGGACTGTGGTCCTTCCCCGCCCTGATGGTGGCCATCTTCCTGCGCGTGCCGATCGGGCTGGCGATGTTTCTGGCCGGGTTCATCGGACTTGGCATCGTCAACGGCGGGTTCGACATCGCGCTGGCCAAGCTGAAGAGCGAGACCTTCGGCACCTTCAGCTCCTATTCGCTGTCGATCGTGCCGATGTTTCTGCTGATGGGTCATTTCGCCACCCTCGGCGGCATGAGCCAGGCGCTGTTCCGCGCCGCCGAAAGCTGGCTCGGACACCGCCGCGGCGGGGTCGCGATGGCCTCGATCGGCGCCTGTGCCGGTTTCGGCGCGATCTGCGGCTCCTCGCTCGCGACCGCCGCCACCATGGGCCGCACCGCGCTGCCCGAACTGCGCCGCTATGGCTATTCGGGCGGGTTTTCCACCGCCACCCTCGCCGCCGGCGGCACCCTCGGCATCCTGATCCCGCCCTCGGTGGTGCTGGTGATCTATGCCATCCTCGCCGAGCAGAACATCGCCAAGCTGTTCCTCGCGGCGATCGTGCCCGGCATCCTCGCCGCGGTGGGCTATGTGCTCACCATCTCGCTTTATGTCCGGCTCCACCCCGACAGCGCCGGCGTGCGCGCGCCGGTGCCGATGGCCGAACGTTTCCGCGCCATCGCCGACGTCTGGCCGGTGCTGCTGGTCTTCGGCCTCGTGGTCGGCGGCATCTATGGCGGGCTGTTCACCCCCACCGAAGGCGCCGCGGTCGGCGCGCTCGGCACCGGGCTGATCGCCTTTGCCGCGCGGGGGCTCGACTTCAAGGCGCTGCTCGGCTCCTTCACCGCCACCGCGCGCTCCACCGCGATGATCTTCTTCATCGTGCTCGGCGCGGCCTTCTACAACGGGTTCCTCGCGGTGACGCAGGTGCCACAGACGATGGCGGAATGGGTGCTGGCCCAGGGCTTCAGCCCCTGGGTGGTGCTGATCATCATCCTGTTCTTCTACCTGATCCTCGGCTGCCTGATGGACAGCCTGTCGATGATCCTGCTGACGATCCCGATCTTCTACCCGATCATCTCGGTGCTCGATTTCGGGATGGTCGATTTCGTCACCATGCAGCACGACCTGATCCGCGAGGCGCTCGCCAACGGCGTCGGTGACGCAGTGGCGCCAGACATCATCGAGCAGATCAAGGGCTTCCTCGCCGAAGGTCAGGAAGTGCCGCGCAAGCTCGCGCGTGAGGTCGGCGTGCGGCTGACCGAAGGCCGGGCCAATGCGATCGGCGTCGAATACACCGCGATCTGGTTCGGTGTGTTGGTGCTGATCGTGGTCGAGGTCGGGCTGATCACCCCGCCGGTGGGCATGATCCTGTTCATCATCAACGCGATGGACCGCACCACGCCGATCATCGAGACCTACAAGGCGGTGATGTATTTCATCACTTCCGATCTGCTGCGGGTGGCGCTGCTGGTGCTGTTCCCGGCGATCACGCTGTTCCTGCTGCCCTGACGCGGCGGGGCCGGGCCCGGACGTGCGTTCGGGCCCGGCGTTTCACAGGCCTCCGGCGGCCTGAAACGCCGGATCCCCGAAACGCTGGTTCCCCAGAGCGGCGCGCAATTTCCGGATTGTCTTTCCGGCGGTAATGGTTATGTTTCATAACAGTTATGAAAATACATGATCCCGGAAGCGAAAGGCGCGGCATGAGCGACGATATCCTCAAGGTTTCGGTCTCAAAGGATGGCGTGGCCACCCTCACCATGAACCGTCCCGGCAAGCGCAACGCGATGAACGACCGGTTGCTCGCGGCGCTCGGCGGCTTCTTTTCCGCCCCGCCCGAGGGCGTGAAGGCGGTGGTGCTCACCGGCACCGAGGGGCATTACTGCTCCGGCCTTGACCTCGCCGAACACACCCAGCGCAATGCCGAAGACACGATGCGCCATTCGCGCAACTGGCACGCGATCATGGACCGGATCCAGTTCGGCGGGCTGCCGGTGGTCTCGGCGATGTTCGGGGCGGTGATCGGCGGCGGGCTGGAGTTGGCCAGCGCCACCCATGTGCGCCTCAGCGAACCCTCGACGATCTTTCAGCTTCCCGAGGGCAAGCGCGGCATCTTCGTCGGTGGCGGGGCCTCGGTGCGGGTCGGGCGGATTCTCGGCGCCGACCGGCTGACCGAGATGATGCTCACCGGGCGGCGCTACGGCTCGGAAGAGGGGCTGGCGCTCGGGCTCAGCCATTATGCGGTGGGCGAGGGCGAGGCGCTCGGCAAGGCGCAGGCGCTTGCCCGCAAGATCGCCGCCAACGCGCCGCTGTCCAATTACATCATGATTCAGGCCATCGCCCGGATCGCCGACATGTCGAAGACCGACGGGCTGTTTACCGAAAGCCTCTGCGCCGCGATCACCCAGACCAGCCCCGACGCCATCGAGGGGTTGCAGGCCTTCCTGCAAAAGCGCGACCCCTCGTTCCGGTAGATGCCCATGCCCGATGCCAAACGCCCGACTGTCTCGGACGCCGCCCTGCGCGGCCTCGTCGGCTACAACATGAAGCGGGCGTTCATGGCGGTCGGCGCCGATCTGGCACGCAGCCTCGACCCCTTTGGCCTGCGCATGCTCACCTTCACCGCGCTCACGCTGGTGGACGACAACCCCGGCCTCAGCCAGTCGCAACTGGCGCAGGCGATGCAGATGGAACGGCCCAATCTGGTGGTGGTGGTCGATGAGCTGGAGCGGCGCGGGTTGATCACCCGCGACCGCGTGCCCACCGACCGGCGCGCCTATGCGCTGCATGTCACCGCCGAAGGCGCCCGGCTGCGCGCCAGCGCCGCCAACGCCGTGGCGGCCCATGAAGCCCGGCTCACCGCGGGGCTGACGCCGGGGGAACAAACCGCTCTGATCGCCGCGCTCAGGGCGATCGAAACCTCACCCAAAGGAAGAAGCTGATGGGCCCGCACTACCGTCCCCACGCCGCCCGGCTGGAAACCCGCGCCGATGGCACCCTGCTCTACACCAGCGCCTGCGAAATGTCGGCGCCCGTCCGCACCACCGGCGACTGGCTGCACCGCTGGGCCGAAGAGCGGCCGCAGAAGACCTTTCTCGCCGAACGCTACGGCGCCGGATGGCATGAGGTGAGCTATGCCGAGGTGCTGGAGCAGGTGCGGGCCATCGGGGCCGCGCTGGTGGCGCGGGGGCTCGACGAGAGCACCCCGGTGCTGGTGATCTCCGGCAATGGCATCGACCACGGGCTGCTGGCGCTCGCGGGGCAATATGTCGGGGTGCCGGTGGTGCCGGTGGCGGAGCAATATGCGCTGATCCACGGTGCCCACGCCCGGCTGCGCCATGCGATCGACCTCGTGCGGCCGAAAATGGCCTATGCGGTGGATGCCGACCAATACGGCGAGGCGCTGGCGCTCGACGCCTTTGACGGTATCGAACTGGTGGCGACGCGCCCCGGCCACAACCCGCGCGTCACCCCCTTCGCCGATCTGCTGAAGGGCGACGCGGGCGTGGATGTCGATGCCGCCCATGCCGCCGTCGGCCCCGACAGCGTGGTCAAGATCCTGCTCACCTCCGGCTCCACCTCGGCGCCCAAGGGTGTGCCCACCACCCACCGGATGATGTGCACCAATCAGGCCCAGCTTCTGGATGCGCTGCCGTTCCTCGCCGATAACCCGCCGGTGCTGGTCGACTGGCTGCCGTGGAACCACGTCTTCGGCGGGTCGAAGAATTTCAATCTCGTGCTGGCAAGCGGCGGCACGCTCTATATCGACGACGGCAAGCCGGTGCCCGCGCTGATGGCCCGCACCCTCGAAAACAACGCGCTGGTCTCGCCGACGATCAGCTTCAACGTGCCGCTCGGCCATGCCCGGATGGTGGAGGCGCTGAAAACCGACGCCGATCTGCGCAAGACCTTCTTTGCCCGGCTCGACATGATCTTCTACGCCGGCGCCTCGCTGCCGCAGGAGGTCTGGGAGGGCTACAAGGCGCTTGCCCTCGCCGAGACCGGCCGGGTGCCGCTGATGAACACCTCCTGGGGGCTCACCGAAACCGCCCCCTCGACGCTGATCCAGCACGAACCGACCGACCGCGCCGGGATCGTCGGCGTGCCGGTGACCGGGGCGACGGTGAAGCTGATCCCGGGCGAGGACGATCCCGCGCGGTTCGAAGTGCGGGTGAAGGGGCCGAACCTGTTCAGCGGCTACCTTGGCGACCCGGAGAAGACCGCCGAGGCCTTTGACGCCGAGGGCTTCTTCATCACCGGCGACGCGATGCGTTTCGTCGAGCCCGGCGCGCCCGACCTCGGGCTGGCTTTCGACGGCCGGATCTCCGAGGATTTCAAGCTGATGACCGGCACCTGGGTGCGCGCGGCGCAGCTCAGGCTGGAGCTTCTGGCGCAACTCGGCCCCCTTGTGAGCGACATCGTGGTGACCGGCGCCGACCGCAGGGAAATCGGCCTGATGGTGTTCCTCGACGAGCCGGAACTCGACGCCGAAGGCTTCGCCCGCGAGGCGCAGGGCGGCGCCTATACCAACCGCATGCTCAAGGGAGAGATCGCCCGCCGCCTCGCCGAACGCGCCCGCGAGGTGCAGGGCTCGTCGACCCATGTCGCCCGCGCTATCCTGCTCACGGAAGGCCCCGACATCGGCGCGGGCGAGGTCACCGCCAAGGGCAATCTCAACGCCCGCAGGATCCTCGCCCGCCGCAAGGCGCTGCTGGACCGGCTCTATGACGACGCCGATCCCGCCACCATCACCTACTGAGCCGGAAGGCCGGAAACAGGGTCCAGAACCCGGGAGGCACATATGATCGATATTTCAAAGGTCCGCGCGATCGACATCCACACCCATGCCGAGGAGCCCTGCGGCTGTCATGCCGACGACGGCTATGACGAGCTTCAGGCCAATATGGCGAAATATTTCGGCGCCCCCTGGTCGCATCCGCCGACCATCCCCGAGACCGCCGCGCACTATCGCGAACAGAATATCGCCGCGGTGATCTTCCCCGTCGATGCCGAGCGCGAAACCGGCTACCGGCGCTATTCCAACGACGAGGTTGCCGAGCTGGTCGCGGATAATTCCGACGTGCTGATCCAGTTCGCCTCGATCGACCCGTGGAAGGGAAAGATGGGCGTGCGCGAGGCGCGGCGCATGGTCCGTGACTATGGGGTGAAGGGCTTCAAGTTCCACCCGACCATGCAGGGTTTCTACCCCAACGACCGCATGGCCTATCCGCTCTATGAGGCGATCGAGGAGGAAGGCGCGATTGCGCTGTTCCACACCGGCCAGACCGGTGTCGGCTCCGGCATGCCCGGCGGCAACGGGATGCGGCTGAAATATTCCAACCCGATGTATATCGACGATGTTGCGGTCGACTTCCCCGACCTGAAGATCATCCTCGCCCACCCCTCCTTCCCATGGCAGGAGGAGGCGCTGTCGGTCGCTCAGCACAAGCCCAATGTCCATATCGACCTCTCCGGCTGGTCGCCGAAATACTTCCCGCCGATCCTGGTGAAATACGCCAATTCGATCCTGAAGAAGAAGGTGCTGTTCGGCTCCGACTGGCCGCTGATCTCGCCCGAACGGTGGCTCGCCGCGTTCGACCAGCTCGAGATCAAGCCCGAAGTCCGCCCCGACATTCTCAGGAACAACGCCGCACGGTTGTTGGGCTTCGCCCCATGATACCCTTTGCGGCCCCGGTGGACGACATCCTGTTCACCCTCGACCATGTGGCCGGCGCGCCCCGCCTTCCGGGCTACGACAGCGGCATGGCCCGCGAAATCGCCGGCCATTTCGCCGCTTTCGCCGAAGGCGTCATCGCCCCGATCGACGCCCCCGGCGACCGTGAAGGCGCGCGGCTCGTCGACGGCCGGGTGACGCTGCCCGCGGGCTATCGCGCGGCCTTTGCGGCCTTTGCGGAGCAGGGCTGGACCGGCCTCACCGCGCCCGAAGACTACGGCGGGCAGGGGCAGGACGGGGTGATCGGCGCCATCGTCTCGGAAATCGAAACCGGCGCGTCCCAGGCCTTCAACATGCTGGTGAACCTGACCCCGGGGCATATCCGCACGCTGATGGCCCATGGCACCGAAGACCAGAAGGCGCGGTTCATCCCGCCGCTGGCGGAGGGACGCTGGCTCGGCACCATGTGCCTCACCGAGCCGGGGGCGGGGTCGGACCTCGGCCAGATCCGCACCCGCGCGGTGGCGGAAGGCGCAAACTGGCGCCTGACCGGCGAGAAGATCTTCATTTCCGGCGGCGATCAGGACATCTCCGAAAACGTGTTCCACCTCGTGCTGGCGCGGACCGGCGCGCCGGACGAGGGGGTGAAGGGGCTGTCGCTCTTTGCCTGTCCGGCGGTGCTTGAAGACGGCGCCCGCAATGCCGTGCGGGTCACCCGTATCGAGGAGAAGATGGGTCTCCACGCCCAGCCCACCTGCCAGCTTGCCTTCGACGGCGCCCGGGCGGAGCTTGTGGGCAAGGCGGAGCAGGGGCTCCGCGCGATGTTCACGCTGATGAACCACGCCCGGATCGACGTGGCGCTTCAGGGCGTGGCGCAGGCGGCGCGGGCGAGCCATATCGCCCGCAGCTATGCCGCCGACCGGGTGCAGGGCCGCGGGCGCACCATCGACCACCACGGCGATGTCGCCCGGATGCTCGCCGAGATCGACGCCGCCGCCCTCGGTGGCCGCGCCATGACCCATCTGGCGCTGGTGACGCTGGAGGCGGGCGACGACCCATGGCTGCTCGAATGCCTCACCCCCGTGGTCAAGGCGCATTGCACCAAGGCCGGGATGCGCGCCGCCGAAACCGCCATGCAGGTGCTGGGCGGCTATGGCTATCTCGAGGAATACCGGCTCAGCCAGATCTACCGCGACATCCGCATCGCGGCGATCTACGAGGGCACCAACGGTATCCACGCCATGGCGCTCGCGGCGCGCCTGCTCCGCCTCGAAGGCGGCGCGGCGCTTGATGCTTTCGCCCGTTTCATCGCCGCGCAGGACGAGACCCCCGGCCTCGCCCGGGCCTTTGCGGCGTGGAAAGCGGCACGCGCCCATCTCGACGCCGGTGCCGACCCGGGGCCGATTGCCATGGCCTTCCTGCGGCTCACCGCGCGGACGCTGGAACAGGCCATCTGGGCCCGTATCGAGGCCGCCGCGGCGCATCACCCGGACCCGGCCCGCCTCATTCGCGCCGCGGCGCAGGTGGCGCGGCAGGCGGCGCGGGCCGAGGCCGATCTGGCGGAGATCCAAGCGGGCTAAGCCCGGGCAAAGGCAAAGGGCGGCTGCGGGGCCGCCCTCCGGGCCCGGCCTCAGGCCTCGGCAAAGGCCTGTCCCCCGGCCGCCAGCCGTTCCACCAGCGTCGAAGGTGCCCAGGCCACCGCATCTTCGGCCCCGAAGGCGCGCAGCCTTTCAAGCACATGATCGGGCCCGAGCGTATCGGCATGATGCATCAGCCCGCCCCGCCAGCGCGGGAACCCATAGCCCGCGACGGTCACGAGGTCGATATCGGCGGCGGATTGGGCGATGCCCTCGTCGAGGATCGCGGCGGCCTCGTTGATCATGGCGATGACGATGCGTTCGCGGATCTCGTCGGCGCTGAAGGTGCGCCGGACCACCCCCGCCCGCCCGGCCTCTTCGCGGGCGATCTCTTCCACCAGCGGATCGGTCGCCTTGCGGCCATCCTCGTAGCGATACCAGCCAGCGCCCGTCTTCTTGCCCAGCCGCCCCTCGGCGACCATGCGGTCGGCGATCGGAATGTAGCGCCGGGCCGGGTCGCGGGTGGCGTCCTGACGGCGGCGGTTGGCATGGGCAATGTCGAGGCCGGAAAGATCCTGCGCCTCATAGGGCCCCATCGGGTAGCCAAACCCGACCATGGCCGCGTCGATCTCCCAGGGCGCGGCGCCATCCATCATCAGCGTATCCGCCGCTTCACGGTAACGCGCAAGGATCCGGTTGCCGATGAATCCGTCGCAGACGCCCGACAGCACCGGCAGTTTGCGCAGACGTTTGCCGAGGGCGAAACCGGCGGCCAGCGCCGCATCGGACGATGCGTCGCCACGGACGATTTCCAGCAGTTTCATGATATGGGCGGGGGCGAAGAAATGCAGCCCCACAAGGCGCGACGGGTCGGCCAGCACCGAGGCGATCTCGTTGACGTCGAGATAGGAGGTGTTCGAGGCCAGCACCGTGCCCTCGCGCAGGGCGCCCTCCAGCTTGCGGAACACCTCGTGCTTCACCTCCATCGCCTCGAAGGCCGCTTCGATGGCGATGTCGCAGCCGGACGCGGCCGCATAATCGGCGCTGGCAGTGAACCGCGCGCGCCGCGCCTCGGCGCCGGCTTCGTCGATCAGCCCGCGTTTGAGCGAGGCGGCGACGATCTTTTCGACGTTTTCCTCCGCGCGGGCGACCCCGGCGGCATCGGTCTCGAGCAGCACCACAGCGATCCCGGCGTTGAGCAGCGCATAGGCGATGCCCGCGCCCATGGTGCCGCCCCCCACCACGGCGGCGGTTTCGATCTCCGCCGGAGCGGTGCCGGCGAGCCATTTCGGGGCCTTGGCGCCGCGTTCGGTGAAGAAGATATGGCGCAGGGCCTTTGCCTGCGCGCCCTGGCGCAGCTCGAGGAAATGGCCGCGTTCGATCTGCATGCCCTCGGCAAGCGGGGTGTCGCAGGCGCGGCGCAGAAGCTCGACGGCGATGGCGGGTGCGGTCTGGCCGCGCAGCCGCGTGGCGGCGCGCTTTTCAGCCGCTTCGAACGCCGCCTCGTCGGCCTCGGGCGCGGGCAGTTCGCCCACGGCCTTGCGCGCCGCGAGTTCCGCGGGGGCGAGCTTGGCGGCGGCAGCGACCGGGTCATCGGCCAGCGCATCGACAAGGCCGATCTCCAGCGCCCGGGTGCCGCCCACCGGCTTGCCGGTCTGGATCATCTCCAGCGCCGTGGCGAGCCCCACCAGCCGCGGCAGCCGCTGGGTGCCGCCGGCGCCGGGCACCACGCCCAAGGTGGTTTCGGGCAGGCCGATGGCGGCGCCGGGCGCGGCGATGCGGTAACGGCAGGCGAGCGCCAGTTCGCAGCCGCCGCCGAGGGCGGGGCCGTGGATCGCGGCGATCCAGGGCACGGCGCAGGTCTCGATCCGGGTCACCACCTCGGGCAGATGCGGCTCCAGCGCCGGGCCGTCGAATTCGCGGGCATCGGCCCCGGCGGCAAAGGCGCGGCCGGCGCCCGAGAGGATCACCCGCTCAAGGCCGGTCTCGGCGGCGATCCGGTCGAGCGCGTCGATCAGCCCCTGACGGGTGTCGCGGCCGATGGCGTTGACCGGCGGGAAATCGAGGGTGACAAAAGCGGTGGCGCCTTCGCGGCGGGTGGTGACGGGCATGGTCTTCTCTTTGTTGGACAGGACGTGTTGGGCAGGACGTATTGGGCAGGAAACAGGCCCCCGGGCCGGTGTCGCGCGGACCGGGGGCAATTGTGACGCAGCGCTGCGGCGGGCCGGGCGGCCGGGCGGCTCAGCCCAGCAGCACGTCGAGATGGCGGATCACCGAGCGCGCCAGCGCATGGGGCTCGTAACCGCCTTCGAGCATCGACACCACCCGGCCTTCGGCGTGTTTCTGGGCGACCTTCACCAACTCGCCGGTGAGCCAGCCGAAATCCTCGTCGCTCAGCGCCAATGTCGACATGTCGTCGGCCATATGGGCGTCGAACCCGGCGGAGATCAGCAGCATCTGCGGCGCGAAAGCGTCGAGATGCGGCAGCCAGTGTTCGGCGATCGCCTTGCGGAAGGCCGGCCCGTCGGTGCCCGCGGGAAGCGGCACGTCGACGAGGTTGTCGGTTTCCTTTTCGTGGCCGGTGAAGGGGTAGAACGGGTGCTGGAACGACGAACAGAACAGCACCCGGGGCTCGTCCTTGAAGATGTCTTCGGTGCCGTTGCCGTGATGGACGTCGAAATCCACCACCGCGACCCGCTCGAGCCCGTGGACGTCGAGCGCATGCGCCGCGGCGACGGCGATGTTGTTGAACAGACAAAAGCCCATCGCCTGCCCGCGCACCGCATGGTGCCCCGGCGGGCGCACGGCGCAGAACACCGGGTTGGCCTCGCCGCGCATCACCAGATCCACCGCCAGCACCCCGGCGCCGGAGGCGCGTTCGGCGGCGCGCAGCGAGCCCGGGCTCATCACCGTGTCGCCGTCGATCTCCACCGAAGGCTCGCCCGGCCCGGGGGCCATGGCATAGACGCGGTCGAGGTAACCGGCATCGTGCACCCGTTCGAGATCGGCGCGCGCGACCTGAGGGGCGTCGTAATGGCGCAGCACATAATCCATGCCGGAGGCGATCAGCTGGTTGGTGATCGCTTCGAGGCGAATGGGGGCGTCAGGGTGCAGATCGCCGGCATCGTGATCGTGGCACTCGTAGTGGGAAATGAAGCCGAGCATGTTACCTCCGGGCTGGTTGCGAGAAGGTTAGGCCCGGCGCCGCCGCCCCGCAAGAGATTGCAGCAAAAGACGCGCACCGGGAGAGGACGCAAGCCCCCGGCACGCTGCGCTCGCGAAAGGCTCAGAGGTTGCGTTCGACGATCACCAGTTCGGGGTCGTCCGGGTCCATCCGGCGGGTGAAGCCGAGATCGCGCATCAACTGGTGCATCGGCGCGTTGTTCTTCAGCACCGTGCCTTCGATCGACTGAAGCCCGTGTTCGCGCGCGGCGCGGAACAGCGCCTTCATCAGCCGGGTGCCGATCCCCTGATGGGTGATCTGGTCGCCCACCACGACGGCGAATTCGCAGGAGCGTCCGTCGGGGTTGGTGACGTAGCGGGCGGCGCCGAGTTGTTGCTCCCTGCCGTCGCGAATCGCCATGGCGACCATGCCCATCTCGCGCCGGTAGTCGATCTGGGTGAAATGCGCCAGCATCTCCGGGCTGAGCTCGTTGATCGCGCCCATGAAGCGGAACATCTTCGATTCGTCCGAGAGGCTGCGCACGAAATTCTGCTCGCTGTCGGCGTCTTCCGGCCGCACCGGGCGGATGATCAGCGGCGTGCCGTCGCTGAGGTAATCCCTGACCACAAGGTGGCGCGGATAGGGGTGGATTGCCACGTGATCGTAGCGGCCGTCGCGGGCCGGTGGCCGCGCGACCCTGATCAGCGCATCCACCGCAACCACGCCTTCGGGACCGGCGAACAGCGGGTTGAGGTCGAGCTCCACCACCTGCGGCAATTCGCAGACGAGATCGGAAATGCGCACCAGTACATCAATCACCGCGTCGCGGTCCACCGCATCGCGATCGCGGAAGGCGGCCAGCAGCCTGGAGACCTTGGCCTTGTCCACCAGCCGGCTGGCCAGCACGGTGTTGAGCGGCGGCAGCGCCACCGCCGAATCCTGCAATATCTCCACCATCGTGCCGCCGGCGCCGAACAGGATCGTCGGTCCGAACACCTTGTCGCGGCTGGCCCCGACCACGAGTTCGCGCGCCCCGGTCAGCCGCGCCATGGCCTCCACGGTCACGCCTTTGATGCGGGCGTTGGGCCGTGCCGCCCTGGCGGAGGCGGTGAGCTCCCGGAAGGCTGCCATGACTTCCGCCGCGTCGGTGATATTGAGCCGCACACCGCCGACATCGGACTTGTGCGAAATGTCGGGCGAGTTGATCTTGATCGCCACCGGGAAGCCGACGGTTTCGGCGGCCACCAGCGCCGCGATCTCGCTGTCGGCCTCGATGGTGGTGTTGACCGGAATGCGGAAGGCGCGCATCAAGGCCTTGGCTTCCACATCCGACAGCATTTCGCGGTCGTCCGCCATCACCGCATCGACGATCATCCGCGCGCCTTCGAGGTCGGGGTGGTAGGCTTCGACCCGCGGCGAAGGGGTTTCCAGCGCCAGTTTGCGGTTGCGGTTGTGCAGCGCGAGGTAGGAGAAGGCCGATACCGCCGGCTCCGGCGTTGCGAAATCGGCAATGCCGTTCTGCGACAGGTATTCGCGCGCCTTGCCCACCGATGCCTCGCCCATGAAGCTCGCCAGCACCGGCTTGGTGCGCCGCTTCGGCAGCGCCGCGACCACCGCTTTGGCAATGGCCTCTGCGTCGGTTATGGCCTGGGGCGTGAGCAGCGCCAGCACGCCATCGACATTCGGGTCTTCGTAGACCGCCTTGACCGCGGCACCGTATGCCTCTGGCCCGGCGTCGCCCAGCACATCGACCGGGTTGGCGTGGCTCCAGTGTTTCGGCAGGATCTTGTCGAGTTTCTCGATCGTCTTCGGGGCGAGGTCGGCTATCGCAACCCTGGTGTCGCCGGCCCGGTCGGCCGCCAGCACGCCCGCACCGCCGCCATTGGTGACGATGCCGAGCCGGTTGCCCCCCGCCCGCTTGTTGGAGCCGAGAATCTCGGCCGCGGCGAAGAGCTGGCCGAAGGACAGCGCGCGGACCGCCCCGGTCCGTTCCAGAGCGGCATCGAACACCTGATCGCCCCCCATCAGCGCGCCGGTATGGGTTGCGGCGGCTCTGGAGCCCGATTCGTGGCGCCCGGATTTCAGCACGATCACCGGCTTCAGGCGGGTGGTCATCCGCATCGCCGACAGAAACGACGGCGCATCCTTGATGCCTTCGACATAGAGAAGAATGGCGTCGGTACGCGGATCGGTCGACAGGAACTGCATGACGTCGCCGAAGTCGATATTGGTCGCGTTTCCAAGCGAGACCAGCGCGGAAAAGCCCAGGTGATGCGGGCCGGCCCAGTCGGAGATCGCCGAATTGAGCGCGCCGGATTGCGAGATCAGCGCCAGCCGTCCTTTCGGCGTTCCGGCGCGCAGGAAGGTGGCGTTCATCTTGTGCCAGGGCCGCACCAGCCCGACGCAGTTCGGCCCCATGAAACGAACGCCCGCCCGATTGGCCTGGGCGATCAGCTCGGTTTCGAACTCCTTGCCGCCGCCGTCGCCTTCACCGAAGCCCCCGGACAGGACCACGGCGTTCTTGCAGCCGACTTCGCCACAATCGCGGATGATCCCCGGAACGGTGCGCGCAGGTGTGGCGATCAGCACAAGATCGACCTCTTCGCCCACATCGAGGATCGACGGGTAGCATTTCAGCCCGCCGACCGTCTTGCGTTTGGGGTTGATCGGGTAGACCTTCCCCTCGAATCCGTCTGCCTTCAGGTTGGCGAATACCCTCCCGCCGACGCTGGTCGCATTGTCGGACGCGCCGCAGATCGCGATCGACCTCGGGTTCATCATTTTTGCAAGAGGGTTGGCTTCCATCTGGGTATGACTCCTTCTGCCCGGATCCTGCCCGGTTTCAGTTGCCGGGGTCTTTTTGTTATCCCTTTGGCGGTTTGCCGGAAAAGGGGTGGTATTTCCTTGACGTGTGTCAACAAGCCGGCCGATCGCGGGCCGGCCCGGTGGGCTGTTGCATGTCTGCCATGAAAGCGGCGCGGGCGGCACGGCTTTCGTCTGCGGGGCGGCGTGGTAGACTTTTTCGCGGGTAGCGAGGCGAGGGCATTGTCATGGACCGACCTGTCGAAGGGCTCACCAGCCGGGAGGCCGCGAAGCGGCTGGAGGCGCATGGCCGCAACAGTCTCGGCGAAGCCGCAGGCGCGCCGTGGTATGCGATCCTTCTCCGGCAGTTCACCGGGCTTCTGGTGGTGATCCTGATCGTTGCCGCCGGGATCGCCCTGGCGCTGGGCGAGACGATCGACGCCATCGCCATCGCTCTGGTGGTGATGCTGAACGGGGTGCTTGGCTTCGTGCAGGAATGGCAGGCGGAGAACGCGCTGGAGGCATTGCGGTCGATGCTCGCGTCCCATGCACGGGTGCTGCGCGACGGCCGTGAGCAGATGGTCGATACCCGCGAGATCGTCCCGGGCGATGTGGTGCTGCTGTCGGCGGGCGACAAGGTGCCGGCGGACCTTGCGCTTCTGGCCTCGGTGGAATTGCGGGTCGAGGAAAGTGCGCTCACCGGCGAGAGCCTGCCGGTGTCGAAATCGGCCGAAGACCCGGAGGCGAAGCTGTTCATGGGCACGGCGGTGGTGGGGGGGCATGCCACCGGCGAGGTGGTGGCCACCGGCCGGGCGACGGCCTTCGGCGAGATTGCCGGGCTCACCACTTCGGTGGCACAGAAGAAGACCCATCTGCAACAGGTGCTGGAAGTTCTGGCGCGGCAACTCGCACTGGCCGCGATCGTGCTGGCGGCGGTGATCTTCCTCGCCGGGATGGTCGCGGGGCATCCGTTGCACGACATGTTCCTGATGGCGCTGTCGCTGGCGGTGGCCATCGTGCCCGAAGGCCTGCCGGCGGTGGTGACGATCACGCTGGCGCTGGGCGCGGGCGCGATGGTGCGCAAGCACGCCCTTGCCCGCCGGTTGCAGGCGGTGGAGACGCTGGGCGCGGCCAGTGTGATCTGCACCGACAAGACCGGCACCCTCACCGAAGACAGGATGACCGCCATTTGCATCGCGATGCCGGGCGGGGTCTATCGGGTGACCGGAGGCGGTTACGACCCCACGGGCCATATCGTCAACCCGAAGGGCGCGAAGGTGCGGGCCGACAGCGATCCGGAGCTTGCGGCGCTGCTCGAAACCGTGCTCACCTGCAACCGCGCCCGGCTGGACCGCGACGACGGCGAATGGCAGATGACCGGCACCCCGACCGAGGGCGCGCTGGTCACGCTCGCCTGGAAGGGCTGGTGCGCCCGCGCGGGCGAGCCGCTGGCTGAGCTGCCGTTTTCGTCGGAGCGCAAGCGCATGAGCGTGCTGACCGCGGGCGCGGACGGCTATGTGCTGCATGTGAAGGGTGCGCCGGAACGGGTGCTGGACCGCTGCACCTTCTGGCGCTCGGAGGGTGAGACCGTGGCGATGTCGCCGGCCGACCGCGCCCGGTTCACCGCGGATTGGGACGCGCTGGCGCGCGACGGGGCGCGGGTGATCGCGGTGGCGCGGCGGCCCCAGAAGGACCGGGTGCTGCCGGCCGACGAGGCGGATCTCACCTGGCTCGGCGCCGTGGCGCTGATGGACCCGCCGCGCCCGGAGGTGAAAGCCGCCATTGCCGCCGCCAGAGGCGCGGGCATCCGGGTGGTGATGATCACCGGCGACGGGGCGGCGACCGCGAAGGCGGTGGCGGGGATGGTCGGGCTGGAGGTCGACCGGGTGCTGACCGGGGCCGATGTGGAAGGCTTCAGCGACGCCGGGCTCGCTGCGGCGCTCGACCAGCGCGTGCTCTTCGCCCGCACCGCTCCGGCGCACAAGATGCGTCTGGTGCGGGCGTTGCAGGCCAGGGGCCAGATCGTCGCCATGACCGGCGACGGGGTCAACGACGCTCCGGCGCTGAAACAATCCGACATCGGCATCGCGATGGGCGAACGCGGCACCGATGTGGCCCGCGACGCCTCCGATCTGGTGCTGCTCGACGACAATTTCGCCACCATCGTGCGCGCCATCGAGGAGGGCCGGCGGCAGTTCGACAATGTCCGCAAATTCGTCCGTTATCTTCTGAGCTCGAATGCCGGCGAGGTGGTGGCGCTGCTGGCGAATATCCTGATCGGGGGGCCTTTGATCTTTCTCGCCACCCAGATCCTGTGGATGAACCTGATCACCGACGGGGTGACGGCGGTGGCACTGGGTCTCGAGAAGACCACCCCGGGGACGATGAAACGCAAGCCCCGTGCCCGGGACGAAAGCCTCATCGGCCGGGCGGGGCTCGGGATGATCCTGGCCTTCGGGATCTATACCGGCACGGCGGCTTTGCTGATCTTCTATCACCTCCTGTCGGCGGGCGACGAAGCGGTGGCGCGGACGGCGGCCTTCACGGCGATGGTGTTTTTCGAAAAGATCAGTGTCTTTGCCTTCCGTTCCTTCCACCACAGCAACTTCCGCATCGGCTGGTTCTCCAACCCGCTGCTGATCGCGGCGCTGTTCGCGATGATCGGGCTGCAACTCGCCGCGATCTACTGGGCGCCGATGCAGCTGCTGTTGAAGACCGCGCCGTTGGGTTGGGAGCACTGGGGGCTGATCGCGCTGGCCGCGGCGCCGCTGCTGGTGGTGCCGGAGCTGTGGAAGGCGCTCAGGCCGGCGCCGGGCGGGGACGGATAGTTCCGGTCCGGGGGCCAGCCCCCGGACCCCCGGCGTATTTGACCCGGGAAAAGAGGAGGTCAGCGGTAGCGGGCGGGGTCGAGCGCGGCGATGCTGTCCGGGGTGAGCTGTGGCTCGATTCCGGCCACGAGGTCGGCGAGCAGCCGGCTGGCGGCGGGCGCGGTCTGGAAGCCATAGCCGCCCTGGCCTGCGGACCACAGGAAGCTGGGGTCTTCCGGCGCCGGGCCGATCGCGAGGTTGCCGTCGGGGGAGAAGGTGCGCAGCCCCGCCCAGTTGGAGATCATCCGGGTGACCGGGGTGGTCACATGGGCCTCCCAATCGGCGATGCCTCTGGCGAGCACCATGTCGTCGGCCCAGGCGTCATGGGGCTGGCAGGGTTCGGCATCGGCGGGGGAGATCAGCAGCGCGCCGCCATCGGGCTTCATGTACCAGGTTTCGCCGGCGCCGATGGCCATCGGCCAGGGGTGCGGGTCGTGCCCGTCGGGGGCGGCGACGCAGGCGATGGAGCGTCGTTTCGGGGTAAGCCCGAGGGGGGTGATACCGGCAAGCCGGGCGATGGCGTCGGCCCAGGCCCCGGCGGCGTTGACCAGCATTTTCGCGCGGTAGGTGGTGCCGCCGGCCACGACCTCCCAGCCGCTGGCGGTCCGGCGGATGCTTTCGGCGCGGGCTCTGGTCACGATCTGGCCGTTGCGGCGGATCTCCTGGGCGAAACCTTGCAGGACGCGGTCGGTGTCGATGTCCCAGGCCTCGGCATGCCAGGCGGCGCGAATGCTGCGCGTGGGGTCGAGCACCGGGATCCTGTCGCGGGCTTCCCCGGGGCTGATCTCGGTGAGGTCCATGGTGGCCTTGTCGGTCTCGAAGGCGGCGTCCTCGCCGGGGCCGGCAAGGATGACCAGCCCGCGCGGGGTGAGCAGCTTTGCGGTGTCGAAGAAGCCGGCGGAGGCGCGGGTGAGGGCGACCGTGGGGGCGAGGCCGTAGTTCGGTTCGAACATCGCCGCCGAGCGGCCGGTGGCGTGGTAGCCGAGCACGGTTTCGGCTTCGAGAAGCGTGACCCGCCCGAGGGCGGACAGCCGCGCCCCGGCGCTGGCCCCGGCGATGCCGCCGCCGATGATCAGAAAATCGTCCATGGGACGATCCTGCCGCCGGCGGGCAGGCAGGGCAAGCCCGGGAGCGGGTCAGTCGGAATAGCGATAGGTGAATTCGAGACGCTCCCAGACCTTCTGGCTGGTCGGGCGGCAATTGCGAAACACCGGCCGCCAGCCCTCGAGCACCATGTGGGTCTCGGATGTCAGCCAGCCTTCGATGTGGAAGGTGTTGGCACCACAGCGGTCGGAAAACACCCGCGCGGTCCCGTAATAGAGGTTGCCGTCGCGGTAGCCGTTGAAGAACAGCGTGCCGGGGCGCACGCCGACCTCGACCATCCCCGGCCTCGGCGCCGCATAGGTGAAGCTGCGGGCCTGGCCGTTGGCGGTGAGGCGCATGAGCGAGCCGTTATGGTCCCAGAAACTGTCGGCAAGAGCGGGCAGGGCGGCGAAAAGCGCGAGGGTGAAAACGAAGAGACGGGTGAGCATGGGTTTCGGGGCTCCGGTGTCCGGGGTTGGCAATGGGCCGATTCTTGCATGCGTGGCGCGAAAGGCAAGGCCGAAAGCGGCGGTTTGATGGCCCGGTGGAGGGCCCGGGGGGAATGGGGATGCGGGCGCAGAGAATCCATTCGTCCGGTATTCCGGACTAGAGCGAAATCGCTTCAATCTGCAACACTGCGCATCAAAATTCACGTTCGAAATCAGCAGGATGCTGATTGAGAGGCAGAGAATTTTGATTCAGATTTAGCGATTTCTGCTCTAATGGACACAGTAGGGGGCAATAAAACGGTTGTATTTCATGAGGTTAAAAAGGTTCTGCGTGCCTTTTCCGGCACCGTATTTCTGAGCAAACGCACCGCCACGACGCATGGCGGCATTGCAATGTGCAGCCGTGGTGCCATGCCGGTGGCCCCAAAAGCCCCAAAAGAAAGCCCCGCCGGTCGGGGCGGGGCTTCCGGTTGCATCCCTGTGCGGCGCTCAGTTGGGGATCTCGCCGTCGAGCCCTTCGACGTAGAAATCCATCCCCGCAAGCGTGCCGTCATCGGCCACTTCGCCCTCGGCCAGCCAGTCCGAACCATCCTGCTTTTTCAGCGGCCCGGTGAACGGATGGTAGGCGCCCGAAGCGATCGCGTCGCGCAGGGCTTCGGCCTCGGCCTTCACATCGGCGGGCACCGCGTCGGAGATCTCGCCGATGCCGACCATGCCGGCGCCGATCCCGTCCCAGGTGTTCACGCTCTCCCAGCTGCCGTCCATCACCGCCTGAGTGCGGGCGATGTAATAGGGCCCCCAGTTGTCGATGATCGAGGAGACCCGCGGCAGCGGCGCATAATCGGCCATGTCGGAGGCTTGCCCGAAGGTCACCACATTGCCGGCCTCGGCGGCGGCGGCCTGCGGGGCGGTCGAGTCGGTGTGCTGGAGGATCACGTCGGCGCCCTGTTCGATCAGCGCCTTGGCGGCGTCGGCTTCCTTGGCCGGGTCGAACCAGCTGTAGGCCCAGACCACCTTGAACTGGACGTCGGGGTTGACCTTCTTCGCGTGGATATAGGCGGCGTTGATGCCGCGGATCACTTCGGGGATCGGGAAGGAGGCGATATAGCCGACGATGTTCGATTTGGTCATATGCCCGGCGATGGTGCCCTGCACCGCGCGGCCCTCGTAGAACCGGGCCGAATAGACGCTGACGTTATCGGCGGTCTTGTAGCCGGTGGCATGTTCGAACTTCACCTTCGGGAATTTCTCGGCCACGGCAATGGTCGCCTCCATATAGCCGAAGGAGGTGGTGAAGATGAGATCGGCGCCGGCCAGCACCATCTGGGTGATCGCGCGTTCGGCGTCGGCGCCCTCGGGCACGCTCTCCTGATAGATGGTCTCGATTTTGTCGCCGAAATGCGCCTCGAGCGCGAGGCGGCCCTGGTTGTGCTCGTAGGTCCAGCCGCCGTCGCCGATCGGGCCGACATAGATGAAACCCACCCTGGTGGGGTCTTCGGCCTGGGCGGCGCTGGCAAGGCCGAGCGCCAACGCGGTACCGGCGGCGAGGGTCTTCAACAGGTTCATGGGTCTTCTCCGTCTTGGGTTTTGTCAGGTGTCTTGTCAGGGTTCTTGTCAGGTGTTTTATCGGAGGCGCCCTCGGGCCCGGAAGGCCCGCGCCTGCCGATCATGGTCTCCGCTTCCAGGAGCGCCGTGGTCACGATCGCCGCCGGCACCGCCACGATGCCGAGGCCGATGAACAGCACGAAGGTGGTAAACACCCGGCCCCCCGGTGTGACCGGCACCATGTCGCCATAGCCGACGGTGGTGAAACTCGCCACCGCCCACCACAGGCTCGAAAGGATCGAGCGAAACACCTCAGGCTGCGCCTGGTGCTCGAAAATATAGATCCCCACCGCGCTCACATAGAGCATCAGGAGGGCGATCACGATGAACACGAACAATTCGCCCCGCACCTCGCGCAGCGCCGCCACCAGACGGTCGAGCGCCTGCGAGGTGCGAAACAGCTTCAGCAACCGTACCAGCCGCAGGGCGCGCACCACCTGCCATTGCGGGGTGAACAGCGCGATCGCCGGCAGCACCGACAGCAGATCGACCACGCCCCAGAAGCTGAGCGCGTAACGCCAGCGGTGCTCCGCGGCCCAGAGTCGCAGCCCGTATTCGAGCGCGAAAACCCCGAGCACCACGATTTCGAACCCGAACAGCAGCCGCTGGATCGTCTCCGGGATCGTCGGTTCGGTCTCCAGCGCGATGGCGATGGCCGACAGCCCGATCAACACCAGACTCGCATGCGCCACCGCCGCGCCGAGCCTCGGATGGGTGCCGCTGAGCGCCTGACAGATCTCCTCCCGGGTCATGTCCGCCCCTCCGCGTTCACCCGCCTCATGCCTGCTGTCCGTGCTCAGTGCGACGCATGAAACACCCGCCCGAGCGAACCCGGCGCCCCGTGATTGCCGCGCATCGAGATCACCACCAGCACCAGAATGGTAACGAGATAGGGCGAACTGGTCAGCAGCAAAGTGTCGGCCCCGGTTGCGAAGCCGGTCAGCAGTCCGAGCAGCCAGGCCGCTCCCGCCGCCGCGCCGAAGATCAGCGGCCAGCGTCCCGCCTTCCGCAGCGAGAAGCGGCGCCCGGGCAGCTGCTTTGCCAGAGCCACCAACAGGCTCACCGGCACCAGCGCCCCGAGCAGCCAGGGCAACGCCGCCAGCAGCGCAATCCCCGCCGCCTGCAAATTGAGCTGCAACACCGTGAGCCCGCCGAACAGATAGGCCCCGAACAGCACCCAGCCGGTGCGCCAGCTGGCAAAGACCACGATCGCCAAGGCGATCCAGCCCGCACCCGAGGTCATGCCCTCGGTCCATTGCGGCACCCGCACGAGGCTCACATAGGCGCCGCCGAGCCCCGCCATGGCACCGCCGAACAGGATCGCCAGAACCCGCACCCGCACCACCTTGTAGCCGAGCGCATGGGCCGCCTCGTGGTTTTCGCCCACCGCCCGCAGGATCAGCCCGGCGCGGCTGTAGCCGAGAAACAGCCAGCACAGCACCACCGCCAGCAGCGACAGATAAACCATCGGGTCATGCTGAAACAGCACCGGCCCGACCACCGGCAGATCCGCAAGCCCCGGCAGAGGCAGCTTGCCGAGGGTGGCCGATTTCATCCCCTCATAGGGCTTGCCGATCAGCGACGACAGCCCGAGCCCGAACAGCGTGAGCGCCAGCCCCGTCGCCACCTGGTTCGACTTCAGCACCTGGGTGATCAGCGCGAACACCAGGCTGAGCCCGGCCCCCGCCAAAGCCGCCGCCACGAAACCCGCCCCCGGGCTCGCGGTGTTGACCCCGACGGCAAAACCCACCACCGCCCCGGTGATCATCATCCCCTCGACCCCGAGGTTCAGCACCCCGGCCTTCTCGACCACCATCTCGCCCAGCGCCGCCAGCAGGATCGGGGTCGAGGCCACCATCAGCGAGGCCGCCAGAAGTACCGGGTTGATCTGTCCGAAATCCATCACCACCCCCCTCCGGCGCGCCCTTTTTTACCGGTATTTTTCCTGGAGAAATACTCCGGGGGTCCGGGGGTGGAACCCCCGGCCACGCTGCCCGCCACCCCGCTCATGCCTTCGCCTCCGCGCCCCGAAGCCGCACCCGGTAATTGGCGAAGACATCCATCGCCAGCAGGAAAAACAGCAACATCCCCTGAAACAGCTGGATCGCCGCCGCGGGCATGCCGATCATGGTCTGGGCCAGCTCGCCGCCGATATAGGTCAGCGCCATCAGCAGCCCCGCCAGCAGAATGCCCACCGGATGCAGCCGTCCGAGAAAGGCGACGATGATCGCGGTAAACCCGTAGCCCGAGTTGAAGTCGATCGAGATCTGCCCCGCCGGCCCCGAAACCTCGAACAGCCCCGCCATCCCCGCCAGCGCCCCGCCGGTGCCGAGCGAGAACAGCACCAGCCGCGCCGGATTGACCCCGCCGAACCGCGCCGCCTTCGGCGCCTCTCCCGCCAGCCGGATCGAAAACCCCATCCGGTGCCGGGTCATCAGCACATGGGCGAAGATCACCGCGATCAGCGCCGCCACCACGCCCAGATGGATGCCGGTGCCGGCAAACAATTCCGGGTTGGCGGCGGCGGGAAAGTCGCGCGCGAGGTTGCGGCTTCCGGGAAAGCCATGGCCTTCGGGGTTGCGCAACAGCCCGGTGGAAACGCTCGCAAGGATGTTTTCCGCCACATAGACCAGCATCAGGCTGACGAGGATTTCATTGGTGCCGAGCCGTGTCTTCAACAGCGCCGGGATCATCGCCCAGAGCCAGCCGCCGAACGCGCCGGCACCGATCATCAGGGGAAAGATCAGCCGGTTTTCGGTCGGATAGAACGCCAGCCCCACGCCCGCGCCGAGCACCGCCCCGATGATGTATTGCCCCTCGGCGCCGATGTTCCAGATCCCCGCCCGGAAGCCCAGCGACAGCCCGGTGGCGATCAGAATGAGCGGCCCCGCCTTGATCAGCAATTGCCCGCGGGTGTAGCTCGCGAAATTGCCGAACAGCGGATCCCAGAAGATGATCCGGATCGCTTCGACCGGATTGGCGCCCAGCGCCCAGAACATCACCCCGCCCGCGACCATGGTGGCGATCACCGCCAGCACCGGGGTGAGGGCGGTGACGAGGCGCGAGGGCGCGGCGCGGCGGTCGAGTTTCAGTCTCATGCCCGCGTCTCCCCGGCGGTGGGTCCGGCCGGATCGCCAGCTGGATCACCGGTCTTGTCCCGGGCCACATCCGTCATGTCATGGGCCCCGCCCATCATCAGCCCGACCTCCTCGATCGACAGCCCCAGGGTCGGCCTGGGCCTGGCAAGCCGGCCCTCGTTCAGGGCGGTGAAATGGTCGGAAATGTCCATGAGTTCATCGAGATCCTGGCTGATCACCACCACGCCCGCGCCTTCGGCCGCGAGGTCGAGGATCGCCTGCCGGATCGCCGCGGCGGCGGCGGCATCGACCCCCCATGTCGGCTGGTTGACCACGAAAACCTGCGGGCGTTGCAGGATTTCGCGGCCGATGACAAACTTTTGCAGATTGCCCCCCGACAGCGCGCCCGCGGTCGTGTCGGGCCCGGGGGTGCGCACGTCGAAGGCTTCGATGATCCGTTCGGCGAAGCGGCGGGTGCGGCCCCAGCGGATGAAACCGTGCCAGGCGAGGCTCTCGCGCCGCTCGCCGGTGATCAGCGCGTTTTCGGTGAGGCTCATGCCGGGCGCGGCGCTGTGGCCGAGACGTTCTTCGGGCGCGGTGAGCAGGCCGCGCGCGCGGCGCGCGCCGGGGCGGCGGCGGGCGATGTCTTCGCCGTCGAGCAGGATCGTGCCGCCGGGTGCGAGGCGCTCACCGGAGAGCGCGGCCACCAGCTCGTCCTGCCCGTTGCCCGCCACCCCGCCGATGCCCAGCACCTCGCCGGCGCGCAACGTAAACGAGATGTTGCAAAGCGCGGTGCCGAATTCGCTCGGCGCGGGCAGGGAGAGCCCCAGCACATCGAGCAGAACCGTGCCATGTTCGCCGCCGGAGCGTTGCGGCCGGTGCAGGCTGCTGCCGACCATGGTTTCGGCCAGTTCAGCGGCGCTCTGCTCGCGCGGGTCGCAACGCGCCACCACCCGGCCGTGGCGCAGCACGGTGGCATATTCGCAAAGGGCGCGGATTTCTTCGAGCTTGTGGCTGATATAGAGGATCGCCGCGCCGTCGTGCGCAATCTGGCGCAATGTATGGAACAGGATCTCCACCTCCTGTGGCGTCAGCACCGAGGTGGGTTCGTCCATGATCAGCAGCGAGGGGTTCTGGAGCAGGCAGCGCAGGATCTCGACCCGCTGGCGCTCGCCCGCCGAGAGATCGCCCACCAGCCGGTCGGGGTCGAGCGGCAGCCCGTAGGCGGCGCTCACCTCGGCGATCCGGGCGCTGAGGGTGCGCTGGCCGGGCGGGTCGTCCATGCCGAGGGCGACGTTCTCGGCCACGCTCAGCGCCTCGAACAGCGAGAAATGCTGAAACACCATGGCGACGCCGGCGGCCCGTGCGGCGCGGGGGTTGGCGGGGGCAAAGGCGGCGCCGTTGAGCGTCATCGCGCCCGCATCGGGCTTCACCAGCCCGTAGATCGCCTTCACCAGCGTCGACTTGCCGGCGCCGTTTTCGCCCAGCAGGGCGTGGATCTCGCCCGGCCGGATCTGGAACGATACCCCGTCATTGGCGATGACCCCGGGGTAAGCCTTGGTCAGCCCCTCGATGGTAAGAAGCGCGTCTGTCATCCCGGTCCTCTGGCCATCCCCCGGCCCACCCTTTGGCCCATCCCCCGGCCAACCCTTTGGCCCATCTCCCGGCCAACCCTTTGGCCCATCTCCCGGCCAATGTCTTGCCCGTACCTTGGAATCCGGCGCAGGTCTAGTGGCTGGCCTCTCCTGCCACCACCAGCAGTAGCGCGTGAGCCGCGCCGACCGCAATGGCCCCCGGGGCTTTCCTGGCCCGGGTGTGCCGATGGGGCAGCGGATGCGTGCGATTGCCGCGGGCGAATGGCCGTTTCCGGCGAGGCGCGCCCGGAACCCGGCCCATCTGGTGGCCGATCCGATCAGCCCGGCGGAGGTGACTCCGTGGCCGGGCAGCGAATCGCACAGGGCGAGGTCGAGCGCGTGGGAACAGGTTAGGATGAAGTGATGCACCTGCGGCGGCGCCTTTCGCAAGACGCCGGTGAGCGGCTCGGCGGCACGGGGGATGACATTGGCCGGGAGCGTGGGCGGGGGAAGCGCGCGGGCGTGGTGTCGACGAGGGTGATGGCAAAACCGGGGAGCGGTGCGAGCACATGGACCGGCTCCCGCCCCACATGGCCCGCGCGCGCCAGATCCGGACCTCGATGGTGGGGGGCGACCGGTTCGATGACCCAGTGGTTGCGCAGGGCGGGCAGGGGCGGCGTGTCGGGTGGTGCCGCCCCGGCTTCGGTCGGGTCGCCAACCCTGCGGGCGAAGGCCGTGCCCATATCGGGCAGCGTCTCGGGAAGTGTCCCGAAACACGCGAACAGCAAAGCCACCCTGCCGCCGTTGCACTGGCCGAAATCCGGGCCGAGGGCGGCGCGGACGAAGGCCCGCGCCTCGCCGTATGCGCGCATCTCCCGGGTGCGGGGGGTAGCGTCGTGTTTCAGCCGACCGCCGATGCTGCCCTGCTGGCCGCCGTCCCGGACCAGCATCGCCGTGCCGATCTCACGCGGGGGGCGCGCGGAGCCCGCGAACATCGGCCACCACCACCCGCCCCGGCGCCCCATTGGCCGCCGGTGAGTGCCTCGCGGCCGAAGCTCACCGGAAGCTCGCCGCCCCCTACCGGCGGACCCGCCGCACCGCCCAGAGCATGCGTTCGGGCGTGGCCGGGGCGTCGAGCGCCGGGTAGCGCTTGCCGCAGGCAGCGGCGGCGTCGGACAGCGCCATGAAGGCGGAGATCCCCAGCATCAGCGGCGGCTCGCCCACCGCCTTGGAGCGAAACACCGTGTCGGCCTGGTTGGGCCGGTTCCACAGCGCCACGTTGAACACCTCCGGCAGGTCCGAGGCGGTGGGGATCTTGTAGGTCGAGGGGGCATGGGTGGCGAGGCGGCCCTGCTGGTCCCAGACCAGTTCTTCCATGGTGAGCCAGCCCGCGCCCTGGAGATAGCCGCCCTCGATCTGGCCGCGGTCGAGGGCGGGGTTGAGGCTGTCGCCGACATCATGCAGCAGATCGGCACGCAGCAGCCGGTATTCGCCGGTGAGCGTGTCGAGCGCCACCTCCGTCACCGCCGCGCCACAGGCGAAATAGAAGAACGGATGGCCCTTGCCGGTCTCCGGGTTCCAGTCCAGCCCCGGCGTGCGGTAGTGGCCCACGGCCGACAGGCTGATGCGGCCGAGGTAGCAATCTTCCACCGCCTCGGCGAAGCTGAGACTGCGGCCGCCCACATGCACCACCCCGTCGCGGAAGGCGATCTGGCGGCTGCGCACCCCGTTCGACTGGGCGAGGTAGCGGGTCATCCGGGTCTTGATCTCTTCGCAGCCCGCGCGCACCGCGGCGCCGTTGAGGTCGCTGCCGGAGGCGGCGGCGGTGGCGCTGGCATTGGGGATGATCGAGGTGTCGGTGGGCAAAACGCGCACCCTGTCGGGCCCGATCCCGAAACATCGCGCCGCCACCTGCGCCACCCTGGTGTGCAGCCCCTGGCCCATCTCGGTGCCGCCGTGGCTGAGGGCCACGGAACCGTCGCGGTAGAGGTTGATCAGCGCGCTGGCCTGGTTCAGATGCGGCAGTGTGAAGCCGATGCCGAATTTCACCGGGGTAAGCGCGATGCCACGTTTCAGCACCTCGCTGCGGGCGTTGAAACCGGCGATCTCGCGGCGCCGGGCCTCGTAATCGGCGCTGTCTTCGAGCTGTTTGACCATGTCGGGCAGCGCAAAGGCGGGGACGGGCTGGTCGTAATGGGTCTTCTGCGGCCTGGTCTTGGCGTAGAAATTCTTGCGGCGGATGGCGAGCGGATCCTGTCCGGTCACATGGGCGATGTGGTCCATCACCCGTTCGATGCCGAGCATCCCCTGTGGCCCGCCGAAACCGCCGCAGGCCGTGGCCGAGACGGTGTTGGTGCGCAGCCGGTGGCTGGCGATCCGCATTGCGGGGACGAAATAGGCGTTGTCGGCATGGAGCATCGCCCGGTCGGCCACCGGGGCGGTCAGGTCCGCCGACCAGCCGCCGCGCAGATACTGGGTGAAATCGACCCCGGTGAGCTTGCCGGCCTGGGTGATCCCGGCGCGGTAGGCAATGCGGAAACCGTGGCGCTTGCCGGTGATGGTCATGTCCGCGTCGCGGTCATAACGCATCTTGCAGGGGCGGCCGGTCCTTGCCGCGGCAATGGCGGCGGCCACCGCGGGCGCGGCGGCGTCGGTTTCCTTGCCGCCGAAACCGCCGCCCAGGCGGCGGGTCTCGACCCGGACGGAATGCAGCGGCAGGCCCAGGGCTTCGGCCACCTTCTCCTGTACCCCCGCCGGATGCTGGGTGGAGGAATGCACCACCATTTCGCCCGCTTCGCCGGGCAGGGCGAGCGCGGTCTGGCTTTCGAGGTAGAAATGTTCCTGCCCGCCGATCTCGATCTCGCCCTCGATCACCTTGTGCGCCCCGGCCAGCGCGGCCTCGATATCGCCCTTCTCCCAGATCACCGGCCCGTCGCCGAGATAGCTTTCGGCCGCCAGCGCTTCCTCGATCGACAGGATCGGCAGCCGCTTCTCGATCTCGATCCAGGCGTGAAGGGTGGCGGCGCGGGCGGCGCGGTGGCTGGTGGCGGCGACGAGAAACAGCGGCTGGCCGTGGAAATGCACCTCGCCGGTGGCGAGCAGCGGCGCGTCATGGGCAGCGGGCGAAACATCCGCCGGGCGGTCGAGGTCGGCGGCGGTGAGCACCAGCACCACACCAGGGGCCTCGCGCACGTCGGAAAGGTCCATCGACAGCACCACCCCATGGGTCTCGGGGCTGAGCCCGAAGGCCAGATGCAGGCAGCCGGGCGGGGTGGGAATGTCGTCTGCATAGGCCGCGCTGCCGGTGACATGGGCGCGGGCGGAGAGGTGGGGCAGGGGGCGTCCGGCACTCATGCGCTCACCTCCGAGAGCCTCACGCGGGCACCCTGGTCTTCGAGCCAGTAGCGCAGCAGCATGTTGGCGGCGGCGGCGAGGCGGTAGGCCCGGGAGCCGCGATGATCGCTCAGCGGGGCGAAATCCTGCGAGGCGCGGGCCTTGGCGAGTTCCACCGTCTCGCGGGTCCAGGCCTTGCCGGTGAGCGCCGTTTCCATCGCGCGGGCCCGCTTCGGGGTGGCGGCCATGCCGCCGTAGACGATGCGGGCCGTGGTGACGCGGCCGGCGTTGACCTCGATGTTGAACGCGCCGAGCACTGTGGAAATGTCCTGATCCATGCGTTTCGACAATTTGTAGACCCTGAGCCGGTCCGCCTCGCCCGGCTCGCGCGGGACGGTGATCGCCTCGATGAACTCGCCGGGGTGCAGATCCTGCCGGCCGTAGTCGAGGAAGAAATCCTCGAGCGGCAGTTCGCGGGTCGCATCGCCGCGGCGCAACAGCAGCACCGCGCCAAGGGCGATCAGCGGCGGCGGGGTGTCGCCGATGGGCGAGCCGTTGGCGATATTGCCGCCGACGGTGGCCGCGGCGCGCACCTGCGGGCTGCCGAAACGCGCCAGCATGTCGGCAAAGTCCGGATGCAGCGGCGCCATCGCCAGCCGCAGATCCTCGATCGTCGCCGCCGCGCCGATGCGCAGCATGTAGCGCGCGGTTTCGATCCGCCGCATCTCCTCGATCCGGTCGATGAACACCATCCGGCCGAGATCCTCCATCCGCGTGTTGACCCGCGGCGCGATGTCGGTGCCGCCGGCGACGATCCGGGCGTTGGGGAAGCGGGTGAGATAGGCCGCGAGCGCCTCGGCCGTGTCGGGCAGTTCGGGCTCGCAGTCCGGCGCCGGTGCGGCCCCGAGCCCGGCGAGCCAGTCCGGCACCGGGGCTTCGGCGGCCGCTTTCGCCGCCTTCAGGGCCGGCGTATAGCCGGTGCAGCGGCAGAGGTTGCCGGTGAGCTGGCGGACATGGTCGGTCTCGCCCGCGATCTGCCCGGCGGCGAGGCTTATGGCGATGCCGGGGGCGCAGAAGCCGCACAGGCTGGCGTGATGGTCGATCAGCGCCTGTTGCACCGGATGCAGTTGCCCCCCCGGCCCCGCGAGCCCTTCGACGGTGGTGAGCGTGCGGCCGTTGAGCTGCGGCAGGAACATCAGACAGGCACTGAGCGCGCGGCTGCCCTCGGCATCGCTCACCAGAACCGAACAGGCGCCGCAATCGCCCTCGTTGCAGCCCTCCCTGGTGCCGGTCAGCCCGCGCACCTCGCGCAGCCAGTCGAGCACGCTCGTCTGCGGGTCGACATCCCTGAGCTCGACCGCCTCGCCATTGAGAATGAAGGCAATATCCATCTGCCGGTTCGCTGCCCCGTCCGCCGCCCCGCTACCGGCCCGGTCTCCCCCGGTGCGGCTTGGGGGGCGGGCGTCACCAAGGGGCAAGAAACCGCAAACGGAAGGTCAAGGCAAGCGCCGGGATGGCGCCCTGGTGAAGGCGCCGGGGCGCGCGTTGCGATCGGGGGCGCCGGAATGCCTCAGCCGAGCGCAAAGGCCGCCGTCGCGGCGGCGACATCGCGGCTTGACGGTTCGGCTGTCAGCACCGCGCGGGTGAAGATCAGCGCCTTGTCCGCCTGCTCCACCGTTGCCGCGCATCCGATCCGCTCACCCTGCGCAGGCCGGAAGAACTGCATGTCCAGGCTGACCCTGTTCATCGGGCGGAAGGCGCGGAGATGGCGGGCGCAGGCAAGTATCATTGCCGTTTCGGCAAGTGTTGTCAGCGCCGGGCCGGCGACGTGCCCGCCGGGCTGGGTGATTGCGCTGCGCACCGGGATCGACAGCGCCACCCCGGTGCAGCCCGCCCTGACAACCTCCGGTTCGAGGGCAAGCACCCAGTCGGCGAAATTCCCGGTCAGCCAGGCATTGGCGGTGTCGGTGTCCATGCGGAAATCATGCACGCCTTAGCCCGCATCCCGCAAGTCCGGACCCGCGGCGGAGGTGGGGAGTCCTTGAATTGTTGTACTTTTTTGAACGTTGAATCAAATCCTGTGGTTTTGTTGATTTCAATCAACAATATCGCAACGGCCCGTGATAAGGTCCGGCATGGCCGCATCGCGGGATTCGCCGCCCGGCAGGGTTTTGCCCTGAAATGCGCGTCTTTCTGGAGCTGCGCTCAGACCGGCGCGGCGTAGCATGGAGGTTAACATGACGTTTCTCAGCAAGATCGGCCTTGTCGCCGCGATGGTCGCGGGCTCGGTCACGGCCGCTTCGGCCTTTACCGCCTGCCAGGTGACCGACATCGGCGGCATCGACGACGCCGGGTTCAACCAGACCGCCTGGAAGGGCGTGCAGGACTCCATGGCCACCCATGGCATCGACGGCCGGTTTCTCGAAAGCCAGGCCGAAACCGACTATGAAGCCAACCTCAACTCGCTGCTGGGCGGCTCCTGCGACGTGATCATCACCGTCGGCTTCCTGATGGGCGACGCCACCGCCGCCGCAGCCAGGGCCAACCCCGACCAGAAGCTTTCGATCGTCGACTTCGCCTATGATCCGGCGATCCCGAACGTGCTCGGCCAGGTCTATGCCACCGACCAGGCGGCGTTCCTTGCCGGTTACCTCTCCGCCGGCATGTCCAAGACCGGTGTGCTCGGCACTTTCGGCGGCATCAACATTCCGCCGGTGACCATCTTCATGGACGGCTTCGTTGCCGGCGCGAATTACTACAACGCCCAGAAGGGCACCGATGTGACCGTGCTCGGCTGGAACCCCGAAACCAGGGAGGGTCTGTTCACCGGCAACTTCGACTCGCTCGACGATGGCCGCGCCTTTGCCCAGAACCTCTATGACGAAGGCGCCGACATCGTGATGCCGGTTGCCGGTCCCGTGGGCCTCGGCTCCGCCGCGCTGGCTGACGAACTCGGCACCGACCAGCTGAAGATCGTCGGTGTCGATGCCGACCAGGCCCTGACCGACAGCGAAAAGGCCCATGTCTACCTGACCTCGGTGCTGAAGCGGATGGATTCGACCGTGCAGGCCGCCATCGAGGCCGCGATGAACGATACATTCGAAGGTGGTGTGATCGTTGGTGATCTGGCCAACGATGGCGTGTCTCTGGCGCCCTACCATTCCTTCGAGGATGCGGTGCCCGCCGAGCTCAAGGCCGAGCTCGAGGCAATCAAGGCCGGTATCATCGACGGTTCGATCAAGGTCGGCAAATAACCCGATCCGCCGCCGCCGGAACCACCGGCGGCGGTTTTCCTATCTGACGGTGCGCGGGCACCCCTGCCTGTGCGCCCTATCCGGGGACAGGCAATGGACGTCGAACTGCGCGGGATCACCAAGCGCTTCGGCCCGGTGGTGGCCAACAACAATGTCAATCTGACGATCCGCGGCGGCGAGGTGCTGGGGCTTCTCGGCGAGAACGGCGCGGGCAAATCCACGATGATGAACATCCTCTCGGGGCTCTATTCCCCCGACGAGGGCGAAATCCTGATCGACGGCAAGCCGGTGCGCTTCGAGGGCCCGGGCGACGGCATCGCCGCCGGGATCGGCATGGTGCACCAGCATTTCATGCTGGTTCCGGTGTTTACCGTGGCCGAAAACGTGGTGCTCGGGGTCGAGCCCACCGGACGGCTGGGCTATCTCGACCTGAAGAAGGCGCGCGCCCAGGTCAACGAGATCAACGAGAAATACGGATTGCGCGTGCCCGCGGACGAATTGATCGAGCATCTCCCCGTGGGCATCCAGCAGCGGGTGGAGATCCTCAAGGTGCTGTTCCGCGAGGCCGATGTGCTGATCCTCGACGAACCCACCGCGGTGCTCACCCCGCAGGAGGTGGAAGACTTCTTCGGTATCGTCAATTCGCTGAAGGAGGCGGGCAAGGCGATCGTCTTCATCACCCACAAGTTGCACGAGATCCTCGCCATCAGCGACCGCATCAGCGTGCTGCGCCACGGCGCGATCACCGGCGAAGGCGATCCGCAGCATCTCGACGAGGCGAAACTCGCCGAGATGATGGTGGGCCGCGCGGTGAGCTTTACCGTCGACAAGACCACGGCCGAACCGGGCGAGGAAATGCTGAGGCTCGAACATGTCACCATGCTCGACGACAACGACGACAAGGTTCTGGACGACGTGTCCTTCACCGTGCGTTCGGGCGAGATCGTCGGTATTGCGGGCGTTCAGGGCAACGGCCAGACCGAGCTTGTCGAGGTGATCACCGGGCTCATGCGCCAGCAGGGCGGGCATATCATCTTCGCGGGCGAGGACATTTCCCACGCCAGCGTGCGCGACCGGCACCGCCGCGGCATGGCGCATATCCCGGAGGACCGGCACCGTTCGGGCATGGTCGACGGCTTCTCCATCGCCGAGAACATGGTGCTGAATTCCTATTACGACGAGGAATATGCCGCGCCCTTCGGCTCGATCAACTGGCCCCATGTGCATGAGACCGCCGCGGCCTTCTGCGTCGATTTCGACGTGCGCACGCCGAGCGTCTTCCTTGCCGGCGGGGCGCTCTCGGGCGGCAATCAGCAGAAGATGGTGGTGGCGCGCGAGCTTGAACGCGAAACCCGTCTGGTGATCGCCAGCCAGCCGACCCGCGGGGTCGATGTGGGCTCGATCGAATATATCCACAAGCGGCTGGTGGAAAGCCGCGACGAGGGCGACGGGGTGCTGATCGTGTCTTCAGAGCTTGACGAGATCATGGGGCTTTCCGACCGCATCCTGGTGATGTTCGACGGCCGGATCGTGGCCGAATTCGACAATACCGGCGGCCGTGCCGACCGTAACCAGATCGGCCTTGCCATGGCCGGCGCGACCGCCGGGGAGGACGCGGCATGACCACAACCATTGGCAAACGCACACTCGACGACGCCGGACGCAAGCTTCTCGAACGCGTCTCCGGCGGACGCGAAGAGTTCGAAGATCTGGTGATCGTGCCGATCTTTGCGGTGGTCGCGGCGCTGGTACTGGGCGCGGTGGTGATGCTGGCAACCGGCGTCGACATCGCCACAATCGGGCGGAGCTTCGTGGCGCTGGGCAAGGGCTCCTTCGGCTCGCTCAACGCGATCTCGGAGACGCTCACCTCGGCGATCCCGCTGGTGCTGGCGGGGCTCGGCCTCGGGCTCGGCTTCCGGGCGGGGCTGTTCAACATCGGCGCCGAAGGCCAGCTGCTCATGGGCGGCATGGCGGCGGCGGTGTTCTCCTTCAGCTTCCCGGGCCTGCCGTTTCCGCTGCTGATGCTGCTGTCGCTGATGGCCGGCGCGGTGGTCGGCGCGCTCTATGCCGCGATCGCCGGCATCCTCAAGGCCACCACCGGGGCGCATGAGGTGATCTCGACGATCATGCTCAACCTCACCAGCTTCCAGATTCTCGGGTTCCTTCTGCGCCAGCCCTATATCCAGAAGGCGGGCCGCTCGGACCCGGTGTCGAAATCGGTGCCGGATGCCGGGCGTCTGCCCCAGCTTCTCGACTGGATCGACCCGAATTTGCGGTTGCACGCCGGTCTCATCCTGATGCTGCTGGCGGTGGCCTTCGTCTGGTGGCTGCTGTTCCGCTCGAAGATCGGCTTTGCCTTCCGCGCCTCCGGCGCCAACCCCGACGCCGCCCGCTATGCCGGCATGCGTTCGGGGCTGATCGTCGTGCTGGCGATGGCCACCGCAGGCGCGCTGGCGGGTCTTGCGGGCGCCGTGCAGGTGCAGGGGGTGCTCGGGCGGGCCTCGCCCGGGTTCTCCGCCGGCATCGGCTTCGACGCCATCGCGCTGGCGCTGCTGGGCCGCTCGCATCCGGTGGGCATCCTGTTTGCCGGGATCCTGTTCGGCGGGCTCGAGGCCGGCGGCCGGCAGATGCAGGTGGACGCAGGCGTATCCATCGACCTGATCGGCATCATCCAGGCGCTGATCATCGTCTTCATCGCCGCACCTCTGCTGGTGCGCGCCATTTTCCCGTGGGGCTTCTCGCGCAAGGGGGGCAAATGACATGACCGACGTGACGACAACCGCAACGGCGGAAAAGATCGAAAGCGCCGGCGCGCTCCGCGCCCGGATCTCGGGGGGTATCCTGCTCGGCCTCGCCGTGCTGGTGCTGTTCCTGCTCGACGTCGCCCCGGGCGAGGTGGCGACCTTCAAGCTCACCGGCCCGCGTGACGCGATCCAGATCCCCAATCTGGTGGTGCCGGGCGGCTTCACCACCATCGTGGCCGCGGTGCTCGCCTTCCTCGGCGCGCGGCTGTTCTTCCGCGGCGGCGGGCGCTGGGCGACGATGTTCATCGGCATCGGGCTCGGCATCGCGGTGCTCGCCTTCCTCGTCTGGGCCGACGCGGGCAAGAGCTTCAACCTCACCGGCATGCTCAGCGAAACCATGGTGCGCGCGGTGCCGATCGCGCTGGGCGGCCTCGCCGGCGTGCTCTCGGAGCGGGTGGCGGTGGTCAACATCGGCATCGAAGGCATGCTGCTTGCCGGTGCCTTCACCGGCGCGCTGCTCGGCTCGCTGCTGGGCAGCTGGATCGGGCTGGTGGCCGCGGTGGCGGTCGGCGGCATGTTCGGGCTCTTGCTGGCGGCGCTGGTGGTGACCTTCCGAATGGACCAGATCATCGCCGGGGTGGTGATCAACCTGTTCGTGCTCGGGCTGACCAGCTATGTCACCAGCCAGGTCTTCGCCGAACACCGCTGGATGAACAACGCCGAGGTGTTCCGCAAGATCAGGATCCCGTTCCTGTCCGACATCCCCGTGCTCGGGCCGATGCTGTTCAGCCAGAACATCTTCGTCTATGGCGCGCTGATCCTTGTCGGCGTCGCGACCTATTATCTGTTCTACACCAAGGGCGGCTTGCGCGCCCGCGCCGTGGGCGAACACCCGCGTGCCGCCGATACGCTCGGCATCGACGTCTACTGGACCCGCTATCTGCATGTGACGCTGGCGGGCATGGTCGCGGGCTTCGGCGGGGCCTATTTCACCCTCGGCTCGGTCGGGCGGTTCGACGAGAACATGACCAACGGACGCGGCTTCATCGGCCTCGCGGCGATGATCTTCGGACGCTGGCACCCGGTGGGGGCGCTGGCGGCGGCGCTGATCTTCGGCTTCGCGGATTCGCTGCAACAGAAGCTCGCCCTGCTCAACACCCCGATCCCGTCGGAATTCCTCGCCATGGCGCCCTATATCGCCACCATCGTCGTGGTGGCCGGGCTGGTGGGCAAGGCGCGGCCGCCCGCGGCGGACGGGCAACCTTACGTGAAGGAGTAGCTTCGCGGGGGCCGGGGGGCGCATGCCCCCCGGGCTCCGGTTGGTCCGGGGGCCTCTGGTTCCCGACTCCCGCCTTTTGTAGGATCGCCCCATGATCCTTTCCCGCGGCCGCCGCTACATCTTCGTCCATGCCCCCAAGACCGGCGGCACCTCGCTCGCGCTCGCCCTCGAAGCCCGCGCCATGGCCGATGACATCATGCTCGGCGACACGCCCAAGGCGAAGAAACGCCGCCGCCGTCTGAGCGGGGCCGAGGCCTCCGGGCGGCTGTGGAAACATTCCCGCCTCTCCGATCTCTACGGCCTTGTGACACAGCAGGAGATCGAGGATTTCTTCGTCTTCACCCTGGTGCGCAACCCATGGGCCCGGATGGTGAGCTATTACCACTGGCTCCAGACGCAGAGCTTCGCCCATCCGGCCGTGACCCTCGCCAAGAGCACAGATTTCCCCGGCTTTCTGCGGGCACCGCTGACCCGCGCGAGCTTCAAAGCCGCGCCCTATACGGCTTACGTCACCGACGCCGAGGGCGTGGAGCGGGCCGATCTGTTCATCCGCCTCGAACACCTGGACGAAGATCTCGCCCCGCTCGAAACCCATCTCGGCTTCCGCCTCGCGCCCCTGCCGCATGTGAACCAGTCGAATCGGACCCGCGACTGGCGCGGCTGCTACGGCGAATCGGAGGCTGAAATCGTGGCAGAACTCTGCCAATCGGACATAAATCGGTTCGGCTATGCCTTTGCCTGACACATTTCGTCCGCGCCCTGGCCATAGCCACAATGCCGTCTAAAGACTGTTTCATGCTCGGGGACAATGCCGCAACATCGTCTTATTCCCGCCGAATAATTTCCCCGCCACCAAATCATTCCTGAACCTGAGGCAACGAAGCGCCCTGGGCGCCTGCTCGGTTTCGGGATGGAAGAGAAAATGTTTGGTCCGGTTTACAAGCATATGCGCCAGCGTCCGTTGCGCGACAGTGCCGGAACCGGTTCTGACATGCCCTGCCGCGACGACCAGATGCGCGGCATCACCTCCGGAACCCGGATTGCAACCGCAGACGGCTGGCGTACGGTCGATGCGCTCACCATCGGCGACCGCATTCCGACCCTTGACAGCGGGCCGCAGAACCTCGTTGCCATCACCCGGGCAACCCGGTTTGTGCGCAAGAACACCCCCCCTGATTTCGCAAGCCCGGTTCACGTGCCCGCCGGGGTTATCGGCAACAGCGAACCAATGGTGCTGCTGCCCGAACAGATGGTGATGATCGAGAGCGACGAGGCCTTGGCCAGAACCGGCGATCCCTTCGCGCTGGTTCCGGCCAAGGCCCTTGTCGGCTACCGCGAGGCCGAGCGTTTCCGGGCGCTCCGGTCCTTCGAAGTGTTCACACTGCACTTCCGGAATGACGAGATGATCTATGTAGATGGCGGCGCGCTGGTGCTGGCGCAGGCCGCAGTCCCCGGCGAAATCGTCCCTCCCGACGCGTTCGCTCGTCCAACCCCCTATGCGGTCTTCCGCGGTCGTCAAGCGGGCGAACTCGTGGCCGCTCTTGCAGAGGAAAGTGAATTTGAAACCGGTCAGGCCGCGACTTACGCGGCGGCGGCCTGACCAGACCGGAGCGCGCGGCCTCCCCCTCCGTGCCGGCGCCCCATACAGCTATCGCGCTCGTTTCCGCCCCCCCAAGTCACAGCGCGATTTAGAAGCCCCGTCCGATCCCCCTTGCCGGACGGGGCTTCGCCTGTTTCTGGTCCCGAAGCTTCGATCTCCGCCCGAAACCGGCAGGCGCGCAGGCGCAAGGCAGATTGCGGATTGCCGGATCGAAACTCCGGCCGGGTGCCTTTGTTTGCCGGGGCAGGAACGATCTGCGGCGTCCCGCATGATCTATGCTGAAGCCTCCCGCCGCAGGGCGAACAGGTCTACAAAGCGCTGCGCCATTGCGGTATCTCCTGACACCCCGACCAGCCCCTGAGCCACAAGACCGGCCAGCGGCACCGGCCCATAGACGGCCATGGCCAGACTGTTGCCATCGCCCGACAGCACGAACTCTCCCGTGGCACGCTCCACCGCTTCGGGGCGCGGCGGGGCGTCGCCGGTCAGGTGCATGACAAACTGCTCCCCCCCCATGTCGAACCCCGCTTCGATCCGCTCCCCACGCGCCTCCGGCCGCACCATGCAAATCATCGACAGCATCAGCGCGGTCGGACTGATGAAGCGCGTCGGGTCATGGCCCGGCTGGCGCACACCCCATTCGCACAGCGCCAGCAATACCGGCCGAAGGTCGCGCCCCGCCTCGGTCAGCGCGTAAATCCCCAGCCGCGTGTCATGGGCCACGACCCCCGCCTCGGCCAGTTGCTTCAGCCGCCCGGTCAGCACCCCCGCCGTGATCCCCGGCAGCCCGGCGCGGATCTGCTGAAACCGCTTCGGCGCCAGCATCAACTCCCGCACCACCAGAAGCGCCCAGCGATCCCCGATCAGGTTCAGCGCATGGGCGGCGAGGCAGCCTTCGTCGTAGCGGGGTTTGGCGGGTTTAGTCATATAAAAATGTTACCAGTAGCTTTTTCATACCACAAGCCGTATCGTGAGGAACCAAAGCGATTCCCGACAGGAGGAAAACAATGAGCTACTATTTCGGAACCATGGCCGCCGTGCCGACCGCCAACAAAGCGGCCTATCTGGAGCATTGCCGTGCGGCATGGCCGTTGCTCCGGAAATACGGCGCGCTGCGTCTGTTCGAGATCTGGGGCACCTCGATCCCCGATGGCGAGGTCACCGACATGAAACGCGCGGTGCAGGCGAAGCCGGATGAAACCGTGGTGATGAGCTGGATCGAATGGCCTGACCGCGCCACCGGCGAGGCCGCCATGGCACAAATGCAAACCGACCCCGACGCGGCGGTTCTGGCCGACATGCCCCTTGATGGCAAACGCATGATCTTCGGCGGCTTCGAGCCGTTGTTCGACAGCGCGCAAGAGGGGTGAGGGAACGCCGCCGCCACCCAAAGCCGCCACCCCATGAATGCGCGACGCTGGCCGCAATGGCCGCCGATCCCGACCGTGCCGGGCGCCATTGGCCCTGTCCCGAACCACCGCCGGGGCCTCTCCCGTTCGCCCGTTCACAAACCAATAAAGCGTTATGCGAAAAACCTGACTCACCTGACGCTGCCTGAAATCAAAGATTTTGGGCGCGTCAGGTGATGCTCCTTGTATCAGGTATTTCGTCAAACGCTATAGGCGGCAGGTGCCTTGCGCTCTACCGCAAAGACCGGCGCCACCGGGGGCCGGCCCGTCGCATTCCGCTTCAGTGGTGTGAGGTCGGTCGCCGCGCGGCGGTTCCCCGTGCCGGCAGCATATCCGCAATCAACTCACTGTGAAGCTCGGGGTGCGAAAAGTCGAAGCTGCGCAGCAGGCGGAACAGCAGTTTCCGTCTGAGGGCCACTTCTTCCATGCTTGACGCAAGACCAAATCCCCCGCCATCGGTGTCCGTCATCGCACCCCTCCTCACGCTCCCGGGGAGGGCGCCATGGGCGCTGCCTCCTCGTCCGCTCCCCAACATCAAGCCCAGTATTTGCGGGAAATCTGGCCCGGTGATGGGAGAAACAGGGGATTTTTGGGATGTGAAAGAAACCTCCCGCGACGAGAAAGGCATTCCCGGGGCAAAAGCATGGCGTGCCGTCACGGAATTGCCGCAATACCCCGGATGGGGCCCTGGCGGATGTCACACGGGGGCCGCCTTCACGGGCGGGCCGTCCCGGTCACTTGCCAAGCGCGGCCCTGAACCGCGCATGGAGCGCCGGCGGCAGCACCTCGCTCGGCCGGTAGAAGCCTTCGAACACCGGGGTGCCGTCGGCGGGCAGTTCCAGCCAGGGCTGTTTGGTCGAGGTGAAGATATGCACCCCCGGAACCACGCCCGAGGTGTCCTCGAGCGTGCCCATGCGCACATAGGCAAAGGGCTCGGCCCCGTCCCGCGGGAATGTCGACCAGAGCGCCACCTGACAGCCGGGGCAGCGGCGCACCCGCTGGATGCCGCCGGACGCCGTCGCCAGATCCACCGTGACCGGCGCGCCACGCACAAGCTCGACCCGCTCCGGTTCGATCACCCCGTTCAGCACGAAAGCCGAGCCCGTCTCGCGCTGGCACCAGGTGCAATGGCAGGCATGGACGATGATCGGGTCATCGGTGAGGCGATAGACCACCTCGCCGCAGGTGCAGCGACCTGTCCGGTCTTTACTCATACCCGTTCCCTTTTTCCTGGCGAAAATACTCCGGGGGGTGCGGGGGGCAGCGCCCCCCGCGACTCGTCCGGGCATCAGCCCGGGCGAAATCCCTGTTCAAAGCCCTACTTCGCGGTGATCCGCCCGTCGGTGAACGGTGCGTAAGGCGTATGTTCGGCGAGATATTCCGCGGTCACATCGGCAAGATCGGGGCCGAAATCGTAGACCTTGGAAGCATCGCCGAACATCTTGTAGCCGTCGCCGCCGTTGCGCACGTAGTTGTTCGACACCACACCATATTCCGCCGCAAGGTCGATCGGCGCCCCGCCGACCATCACATCGGAAATCCGCGCCCCGGGCTCCGCGGCCGCGTCAAAGGTGTAGCTCATCCCCGCAACCTGCGGGAAACGGCCGGCGCCTTCCTCGAGCTGGCTGACACCGTTCTCCAGCGCATCGACGATGGTCTGACCGCTGACGAAGAAGGTCGACAGCGTGTTCTGGAACGGCAGCACCGTCACCACCTCGCCCATGGTGACCTCGCCCGCGTCGATCGAGGCGCGCAGGCCGCCGCCGTTCTGGATCGCGATGGTGATGCCCTGGTCCTTCACCCGGTCGAGCATGGCATCGGCCACGAGATCGCCCATCGGGCATTCCATCGACCGGCAGGTATCGCGCGATCCGTCGATCATCTCGGCTGCCTCGGCCACGACCTTTGCCATCGCCTCTTCGACGGGTCCGGCAAGCTCGGCCACGCGGGCGACGATCTCGCTGTCTTCCCCGACGGAAGCATCAAGCAGGATGGTGTCGCCGGTCGCCGAAACCACCTTGCCTTCGTCATTGAAGACCAGCGTCAGATGGCCGACATATTTCGAATAGGCATAGGCCTGTACCACCGGCACATCGCCCACCATCGTCGGATAGGCCATCGCGCCTTCCTCGGTGTTCGAGAATCTGGTGTGCGAATGGCCGCCCACCACGGCATCGAGCCCGGGCACCGACGCGGCGATCCGCATGTCCTTGGTCACGCCCACATGGGTGAGCGCGATGATCTTGTTCACGCCTTCGGCTTCCAACGCGGCGACATCGGCGGCCAGCGATTCGATCTCGTCCTGGAAGACCACGTTCGGCCCGGGCGAAGAGGTCTCGGTGGTGTCGGTCGCGAGCGCGCTCACGATGCCGATCTTCTCGCCGCCAACCTCCAGCACCACATAAGGCGTGACCTTGTCTTTCAGCAGGGTCGAGGCGCTGAGGTCGAGGTTGCCGGAGACAACCGGGAAGGAGGTCTTGTCGATGAGCTTGGCAAGGCCCTCGGGGCCGTCGTCGAACTCGTGGTTGCCCACGGCCATGGCGTCGAAGCCGATGCGTTCCATCATCTCGGCTTCCACATCGCCCTTGTAGGTGGTGTACATCAGCGAGCCCTGATACTGGTCGCCGGCGTCGAGCACGATCAGGTTCTGGCCCGCGAGCTCCTCGCGGAGCTGGTCGATCATGGTCTTGACCCGCGCCACACCGCCGAAACACTTGCCTTCGGCATTGTCCTCGGGCTTGCAGGTCGAATCGTATTTCGAGATCGGCTGGATGCGGCTGTGCAGATCGTTGATATGCACGATGTTGAGCGTGTAATCGGCAAAGGCGGTGCCGGACGTCAGCGCCAACGCGGCGGCGGAGGCGAGGAGACGGGTGTACATCTGGGGGCTCCCTGTTGTGATGATGAAAAGACAGTGCCTTGTCTTGGGTGCGGAGTCAAAACAACTGCCGCCCCCGGGGGCTGGTGAGCGGCGGGCACGCGATTGCGCAATCGCGTGACACGGCGCTTCGAAGCGCCGTCGCCCGCTCCTGCGCCACCCTGGGCGCTACCTTGGGGCGTCTTGACGAAACCGCCCCCCCTTGGCACACCCGCTTCATGCTGATCTACAAGATCTTCCGCGCCTCCGAGTGGGAGGCCTTCGCCGCCGCGGGTGCGACCGCCGGCGCCCCCGTCGACCTCGAAGACGGCTATATCCATTTCTCCACCGCCACCCAGGCCCCCGAAACCGCGGCGAAATATTTCGCCGGCGCCGGGGGGCTCCGGCTGGTGGCCGTGGACACCGACCGGCTCGGTGCCGATCTGAAATGGGAACCCGCGCGGGGCGGCGCGCTGTTTCCGCATCTCTACCGGGAGCTTCGCGCGGCCGACGTTGCCTGGTCCTGTCCGCTGCCGTCCGGTCCCGGCGGCACCCACCTGTTCCCCGCGGAGATGACATGACCCTTTACGAACGCTTCGGCATGTGGATGCTGCATCGCTTCGATGCCGAGACCTCGCACAGATTGTCGCTGATGGCGCTGAAGGCCGGTGTCGCGCCGATGCCGGGGCTCTACAGTTCCGACGTTCTGAAGACGACCGTGGCCGGGATGGCGCTGCCCAATCCGGTGGGCCTCGCCGCCGGTTACGACAAGAATGCCGAGGTGGTGGACGCGCTCGCCCGCGCCGGTTTCGGCTTCATCGAAGCGGGCGCGATCACCCCGCGGCCGCAGCCCGGCAACCCGAAGCCACGGCTGTTCCGGCTCTACGAGGATGCGGCGATCATTAACCGGATGGGCTTCAACAACGCGGGCCAGGAGGCCGCGGCGCTGCGGCTGTCGCGCCGGTCGCACCATCACCCGGTGCCGGTCGGGCTGAACCTCGGCGCCAACAAGGATTCGCCCGACCGCGCGGGCGATTTCGCCGAGGTGTTCAGGGCCTGCGGGCCTTATGTGGATTTCGTGACCGTCAACGTGTCGTCGCCCAATACCGAGCGGCTGCGCGACTTGCAGGGTCCGGCGGCATTGAAAGCGCTTCTGGAGCGGGTGTTCGAGCTCCGCGAGGCGCAGGACAAATACACCCCCGTTCTGCTCAAGATCGCCCCGGACCTTGATGACGAGGCGCTTGAGGCGATCGTCGGGGTGGCGCGGTCGGTCCGCCTCGACGGGATCGTCGCCACCAACACCACGCTGGACCGCGAGGGGCTGGCCTCGCCCAACGCGCGTGAGGCCGGCGGGCTCTCCGGCAAGCCGCTGTTCGAAAAGAGCACCCGCGTGCTCGCCAAGCTTTCGGCGCTGACCCAGGGGCATCTGCCGCTGATCGGGGTCGGGGGGATCGGTTCGGCCGAGGATGCCTATGCCAAGATCACCGCGGGCGCGGCGGCGGTGCAGATCTATTCGGCGCTGGTGTTCCACGGGCTCAGTCTGGTGGACGACATCACCCGCGGGCTCGAAGCGCTTCTGGTCCGCGACGGCTTTGCCCATGTGTCGGAAGCGGTGGGCACGAAAAGAGGAGACTGGCTGTGAGCGACGTGACCATCTGGCACAACCCGCGCTGTTCGAAAAGCCGCCAGGTGCTGGCGCTGCTGGAGGAGCGGGGCGTGACCCCGACCGTGCGCAAATATCTCGACGACGCGCCGGACGAGGCCGAAATCCGCGCGGCGCTGGCGGCGCTGGGGCTGCGGCCGATCGAGGCGATGCGGGTGAAGGAGACGGAATTCAAGGCGCTCGGGCTGACCCGCGACAGCGATGATGATGCGCTGATCCGCGCCATGGCCGAGGTGCCGAAGCTGATCGAACGGCCGATCGTGTTCAGCGGCGGCAAGGCACGGCTCGGGCGTCCGCCGGAACAGGTGCTCGAAATTCTCTGAACGCGGTCCGAGCGGGGCGGCGCTTGCGAAAGCGCGCCCGTTTGACGGCCCCTACTGCCGCCGCACCCGGCGTTTCACCGCGGCCCGGCCCATCGGGCTGACGAGGGCCGCGAGGCCGAACCCCGCGCCGAAGCCTGCAAGATCGGCCACCCAGTCGAGCGAGCCGCCGACGAGCAGCGCAAACACCAGCTGGATCCCGGCGAGGAAGGCAATGAGTGTAAAGGCCTGCACGCCGGTCGCGCGCCCGGCGAGCCCCGACCAGAGCACGAAGGTAAACCCGCCGACGAGCCCATAGGCCCCCGGGTAGCCGCCGAACAGCACCACCGGCGTGTCCCAGACCAGCCAATAGGCCAGCGCCCCCACCACCGAGGCGCCGAGAAACACCACCGGCACCGCCCATCCGCCCAGCACCTCGCCCACCAGCTTGCCGAGCGCGAGCACGAAGACCACGACGAACAGCGCATGGGTAAAGCTGCCATGGACGAAGGGATAGCTCAGCATCCGCGAGAGATATTCCCAGCGGACCACGTTGTTTTCCAGCATCCAGCGCATCAGCGGTTCGTGGAAGCCGTAGCGTTCCAGCGCGGCGAGGCGCCAGCCGGTCGCCTCCGGTCCGCCGATCAGCCCGGAATCGGCGGCGGTGAAGATCAGCTCCACCGCGAAGATCACCGCCGCGAGCAGCATCACCTGCCACGGCATCGGGTTGAACGGCGGGGCATCGTGGTCTTGCGGGATCTGGTGGGGCAGGGGCGGTCTCATGAGGGTTCCTTGACGGTCGGTTCCGTGGCAGATAAGCGGGCCGGGCGCGGATTACCAGCGCAATACCAGCGGAGAAGCCCATGTCCGAAGCCCAGTTCACCAAGCGCGTCTTTTCCGGGATCAAGCCCTCGGGCGGCATGACCCTCGGCAATTACCTCGGCGCGATCAAGCGCTGGGTGCAGATGCAGGGCGAGGATTACCAGACCATCTATTGCGTGGTGGACCTGCATGCGATCACCGTCTGGCAGGCCCCCGACGAGCTCAGGCGTTCGACCCACGAGGTGGCCGCGGCGATGATCGCTTCGGGGATCGACCCGGCACAGTCGATCCTGTTCAACCAGAGCCGGGTGTCGGCCCATGCCGAGCTCGGCTGGCTGCTCAATTGCGTCGCCCGGGTCGGCTGGATGAACCGGATGACCCAGTTCAAGGACAAGGCCGGCAAGAACGCCGAAAAGGTGTCGCTCGGGCTCTATGCCTATCCGGCGCTGATGGCGGCGGACATCCTCGCCTATCACGCCACCCATGTGCCGGTGGGCGAGGACCAGAAACAGCATGTCGAGTTGACCCGCGACATCGCGGCGAAGTTCAACCACGATTACGGCGTCGATTTCTTCCCGCTCACCGAACCGGTGATCGAAGGGCCGGGGATGCGGGTGATGAACCTGCGCGACGGCACGAAGAAGATGTCGAAATCCGGCGAGAGCGACATGGAGCGGATCAACATGCTCGACGATGCCGACCGGATCGCGAAGAAGTTCCGCAAGGCCCGCACCGACCCGGAGGCGCTGCCCTCGGAGATGGCGGGGCTGGAGGCGCGACCGGAGGCGAAGAACCTCGTGGAGATCTACGCCGCGCTGGCGGAGATGCCGGGCGAGGCGGTGCTGGCGGAATTCGGCGGTCAGGGCTGGGGCCGGTTCAAGCCGGCCTTGGCGGAGCTTGCGGTCGAGAAGCTGTCGCCGATCTCGGCGGAGATGAAACGGCTGATGGACGCCCCGGACGAGCTTGACGCGCTGCTGGCGACAGGCGCCGAAAAGGCCGCGGAGATCTCGGGGCCGGTGCTGGAGCGGACCTTCGGGATCATGGGCTTCGTCCGCGGGCGGTAAAAGTCCCGGCGTTTAGCTCCCTTGTGGGTGTCCGGGCGCCGCAGGCGTATTTCTGCCAGGAAAAAGGGGCTTTCCGGCGGGCGCGGTTGCGGGTGTTCGGGGCCGTCAGGGCCGGGGCGCCGGTCTGCGCGCTGGACCTCATCCCTCGCGGCGCCTAGTCTCGCGGGGGGCAATCCAAGGGAGGGAACCATGGCGGTCGGCACCAACCTGCGCACCTATTTCGAAGGCAGTTGGCACGAGGGCGATGTGCCGGTCATGCGGGCGGGCGATCACGGGGCGTGGCTGGGCTCCACCGTGTTCGACGGCGCGCGCTATGTCGACGGGATCGCACCGGATCTCGACAAGCACCTCGCCCGGGTGAACCGTTCGGCAGAGGCCCTGCTGATCACGCCCACGGTATCGGTCGAGGAGATGCTGGAGATCGTCTGGGAGGGGCTGCGGCTCTATCCGAAGGACGCGCCGGTCTATGTGCGGCCGATGTATTGGGGGATCGATTCCGCGACGCTGGGGATCCTGCCCAGCGATCAGGCGACGGGTTTTGCGGTTTGTCTCGAGGTGGTGCCGATCGCGCCGGCCGGGGCCACCACCACGCTCGGCACCACCCGGTTCCGCCGTCCGGTGCTCGACGATGCGGTGGTCAATGCCAAGGCGGGGTCGCTTTACCCCAACAACGCGCGGATGATCGCCGAGGTGTCGGCCAAGGGCTTCGGCAATGCGCTGGTGGCGGATGCGCTCGGCAATGTGGCCGAAAGCGCCAGCGCCAATGTGTTCATGGTGAAGGACGGGGTGCTGATGACGCCGGTGGCCAACGGCACCTTCCTCTCCGGCATCACCCGGGCGCGGCACATTTCCAATGCCCGCGCCGCCGGGATCGAGGTGCAGGAAACGGTGCTGACGTTTGAGGATTTCCGTGGCGCCGACGAGGTGTTTTTGTCGGGGAACATGCACAAGGTGACCCCGGTCACCGAGTTCGAGGGGACGCATTACCGGCATGGCCCGGTCACCGAACGGCTGCGCGACCTCTACTGGGACTGGGCCCACGCCGAGGCGGGGCGGCCCTGAACGAGGGGCAGCGGTGTGCCGCGCCGCGTTCAAAACCGGTTGTGAGATGGCGCGACATGTGCGAGCCATGGGTCAGGGTCGGTTGCGGCCGGGCGTCTGGTGAGGGCGTTTGGTCGGGCGCCTGACAGGGAGTGACAGATGCGCAAGTTTCTCGTCGTGCTCGACGACAGCAAGGAATGCCTCAACGCCATGCGCTTCGCCGCGATGCGGGCGGAGCACACCGGCGGCGAGGTCGAAATTCTTTCGATCATCCCACCCGATGAGTTCAACCACTGGATCGGGGTCGGCTCCATCATGCAGGAGGAAGCCAGGGAACGGATCCACGCGCATTATGAAGTTTTCGCCAAGTGGATGCGGGATAAGCATTCGGTCGATCCCGAACTGGTGATCCGCGAGGGGATTGCGGTTGACGAGATCCTGAAGCGGGTGAACGAATCGAGCGAGATCGGCGTGCTGGTTCTGGGCGCGGCCTCCGGGCGGCGTGGGCCGGGACCGATCATCGCCCAGTTGATGCGGCAAACGGCGACGCTTCCGGTGCCGCTCACCATCGTGCCGGGCGAGATGTCGAAAGAACGGCTGGAAAAGATTACCTGAGCGGTCGGGCTGTGAAACGGTGGGCCCTGTTGCGGACGGGTGGCCTTCGGCACGGTCGGGATTTCGAGTATTTTTCCCAGGAAAAGGGGCGCGGTTAACCGGCTGTCAAGGTCAGTCGGCCAATGATGGGGGCGCGGTACAGGCAGGAGAGCCGATGACCGCCCAAGGAAAAGAGATGCCCCCTGCTGCCGACTTTAACTGGCCCGGTGGGGGCTCGCCCGTGTGAAGCGCTCACGCAACTGCCGGACCGGGGATGACCCGGTCCGGTTGGTGCGTCGGAGGCTCGCTCTGTGTCACTCCGTGTATAGAGCACCTTGCGTTTAATCGGTTCTGTATCCTGCGGCTTTGAAGAAGTTGAAGCATTCTTTGTCGGTGAATAGATCGCAGACGTGGCCGACAGCGCTCCGGAGGTCTTCGCAGCTGCGTGCAGCAGCCTTCCCGATCAGCGCCTTGAGCTTTGAGAACGCCATCTCGATCATTGGCCGGCAGGGCATTGCGCATGCAATGTCCCGAGAGGTGGGGTTCAGGTCGGGCGAGTATGGCGGCAAGACCAAGAACAACGCGCCGACATCATGCAGCATTTCAGCGGTCCGCGCGCTTTGTGGCTGGATAAGGCGTCATGCGAAAAACCTGACTCACCTGACGCTGCCTGAAATCATGGATTTTGGGCGCGTCAGGTGATGCTCTTTGTGTCAGGTATTTCGTCAAACGCTATGGCATAGGGATTGATGTTTCCAAAAGCACTTTGGACTGCCACCGGTTGAGCGACGGGGCCTGTGAGACCTTCGCCAACACCAAACGGGTTTGCGCAGCCGCGCCGCTGGATTGGAGCGACCGCACCGGCGCGCATGATCTTCGAGGTAACCGGCCCGTATCATGGCGCGTTTGAACGCAGGCTTGCCGGGCATCTGCCTGTGGTCAAGGTCAACCCGTTGCAAGCCCGGCGCTTTGCGCAGGCGCTCGGCACCCGGGCAAAGACTGACCGGGTTGACGCGGTGGTTCTGGCGCAGATGGGCGCGGCTCCGGGTCTGCAACCGGATGCGCCTGCGCGGGAAGATCAGCATGATCTCAAGGAGTTGCAGGCCGCCCGCACTGCTCTGGTCAAGGACCGCACAGGGCTCCTGAACCGGATCAGGACGCAGACACTTGCCCTGACCAGACACCGGTCGCGCGCGCTGCTGCGCCGGATCGAGGCGGCTCTCAAAGAGATAGAAGCCGAGATCAAGACACGTCTGCGCGCCAGTGATGAAGGCGCTTTGGTCCACGACATTCTGTGCCCGATCCCCGGAATCGGCGAACCGACCGCCGCCGCCATTTTGATCGAGTGCCCCGAAACCGGGACGCTCGGGCGCAAGCAGATCGCCAGCCTTGCCGGCCTCGCCCCGATGACCCGGCAATCGGGCCAATGGCGCGGCCAGGCCTTCATCCGGGGCGGGCGTAAATTCCTGCGCGATGCGCTCTGCATGCCTGCCCTGGTCGCATGGTCACCAAAACGGGCTTGTTATAAAGACGGATGCTATATTGCCTGTTCGCGGCCTCTCCCTGCGGTTGAAGGCGACAAGCGATACATTGGTTTCAACAAGACCGTAAACGCGTCAGGCGGTGGGTTGTTGGGCTTCGGCGCGGGCGCGAGCGGCGGCTTTGCGCTTCTTGCGGTCGGGGCTGCGGATCCAGGGCAGGGGGATGGTATCGTCTTCGATGGCGTCGAGAATGGCGCTGAGCCAGTGGCGCTGTTTCATGGGATACCCTTCTGCCCGGTCGGTTCCGGCGCGTTTGCTGCAAGGCAATGATGATGCACAATTGGGGCAGGTTTGGGGCGCGTCCGGGGAAGTTCCCGGGCGCGGGGCCGGATCGTTGACCGGATGGCGACATTTGGCGCCGGGGCCGGTTGTGGAGCGTGGGCGTGTCAGAGCCGGATGACGGCGATCAGCCGGCCGTAATCGGCCTCCTTGCGGTGCACCGAACGGCGGAAGGAATAAAACCTTTCCGGCTCCCCATAGGTGCAATCTCCGGTCCATTCGGCGTGGCCGACACCCGCGGCCATGAGGCGGTGGAGGCCGTAGCCGGGCAGGTCGAACAGGAAATGCCCCGGCGCGCCCGGACGGAAGAAGCGCGCATTGGCGCTGTCGGCGGCGAGGAAGCGGTCGTGGAATTCGGGGCCGACCTCGTAGGCCTTCTGGCTGATGGTCGGGCCGATCACGGCGGAGATGCTCCTGCGGGTGGCGCCGAGGGCCTCCATGGCCTCGATCGTGGCATCCAGCACCCCGCCGAGCGCCCCTTTCCAGCCCGCATGGGCCACGCCGACGACCCCGGCGTTCTGGTCGGCGAAGAGCACCGGTTCGCAATCGGCGGTGAGCACGCTCAGCGCCACGCCGGGGGTGGCGGTGACCATCGCGTCGGCTTCGGGGCGTTGGTCGGGGAGGGGGAGGGTGATGGTCGCGACATCGGCGGAATGGGTCTGGTCCATGCCCACCAGCCTCTCCGGCGCCACACCGATGGCGGCCGCCACCCGGGCGCGGTTGAGGGTCACCGCGTCGCGCTGGTCGGCCGATCCGCCGCCGCAATTGAGCCCGGCATAGACCCCGGAGGAGGCCCCGCCAAGGCGGGTGAAAAACCCGTGGGTCACGCCTTCGAGGCGGGGGGAGGTGATGATTTCGAGGGTCATGGGTCCAGTCCCGGCAGCATCGGTGCGCCCGGGCGCACCAGCCCGAGCACCTTGAAAAGGTGTCCCATTTCCTCAGGGTGCGTCAAGCGGCGATGGGCGGCGATATGGGCCTCAAGGGCCTCGCCGGAGAGCTGCTCGGCCAGCGCCCGGGCGCGCGGGGTGATGCCGAGGCGTTCGAGGAACACGCCCTGAGGGGTGAGGCGCGAAGCGGTGAGGCGCGGGGCGGCGCGGGCGAGGGCTTCGAAGTCCACATGCGCGGTGAGGTCGGCCTGCCCCGGGTGGGCCAGCGGATCGGCGAAGGCGTGGTTTTCCAGCGCTTGCAGCGTGTCGCCGAGGGAGCGCCAACCGCCATAATCGACGATCAGCGCGGCCCCGCCATGGGCGGCGATGCGGGTCTCGAGCCCGGCCATGATCGCGGGGGCGGCGGGGCAGATCTCGACGATGTCGCCTTCTGCATCGCCCCCTGCGGCCTCGCGCCCGGCAAGCTCCGGCGGGTCCACCGGGCCGGAGAGGCCGAAGGCCAGCGCGCCGCCGTCGAGCCCGACCATACACTCGTGCCAGGTGCCATTGCGGCGCTGGAACTGGCGGATCGGCAGGGCATCGAAAAACTCGTTGGCGATCAGGAACAGCGGCGCATCGGGGAGGCTTTCGGCGCGGTCGTGATGGGTGAGCGGCAGGTCCGCGAGGGCCCGGCTCTGTGCGGCGCGCAGCACCGGCGAGGTCTCCACGAGGTGGAGGCGGGCGGCGGCGTGGAAGCCCGGCACGGCGCGGGTGGCGCGCAGGAGGTCGGCCATCAGCGTGCCGCGGCCGGGGCCAAGCTCTGCCAGCGAAAACCGCGCGGGCGCGCCCTGATCCAGCCAGCTCTGGGCCAGTGCCAGCCCCACCAGCTCGCCGAACATCTGGCTGATCTCCGGCGCGGTGGTGAAATCGCCCGCGCGGCCCAGCGGGTCGCGGCGGGTGTAATAGCCAAGCTCCGGGTGGCCGAGGGCTTCGGCCATATAGTCGGCCAGCGAAATCGGACCGCTGGCGGCGATCCGCTTGGCGAGCTGCCGGGCGAGCGGGGTGGCGAGCCGTTCGGCGGGGCTCACGCCGGGCTCCGCCTGAGCGCCCAGATCATCGTCGCAACACCGGCGAGGATCATCGGCAGCGACAAGAGTTGCCCCATGGTCATGCCCGCGAAGACATGGCCCCAGGGGTTGTCGGGGCTGATGAACTGGGCGTCGGCCTGACGGAAGAACTCGACGATGAAGCGCGAGAGCCCGTAGCCGGTGAAGAAGGTGCCGGCGAGCAGCCCCGGGCGTTTCAGCCAGCCCGCGCGGAAGGCGAGGGTGAGCAGCAGCGTGCCCAGCAGCAGCCCTTCGAGCCCGGCTTCGTAGAGCTGCGAGGGGTGGCGGGCGCAGGGGGCGTCGGCGGTGGCGCAGGATTGTGCGGCAGGCCCGGGGAAGATCACACCCCAGGGCGCGTCGGTCGGGCGGCCCCAGAGCTCGGCATTGACGAAATTCGCGATCCGCACCAGTCCGAGCGCCGGCGGGGTGGCCACGGCCAGAAGGTCGGCGACGCTGGCGGTGGGCAGGCCGTGGCGGCGCGAAAACACCCATGCCGCGATCACCACGCCGAGGAAACCGCCGTGGAAGGCCATGCCGCCCTCCCAGAGTTTGACGATCTCGCCCGGGTTTTGCAGGTAATATCCCGGCTGGTAGAACAGCACGAAGCCGAGGCGGCCGCCCAGGATGATGCCGATCACCATCCATGTCACCAGCTCTTCGAGCTGTTGCTTCGTCATCGGTGACTGGCCGGCGAAAAGCGCCGGCCGGGCGATGGCGCGGCCGATGATCCACCAGCCCGCGAGGATGCCGATGATATAGCCCAGCGCATACCAGCGCAGCGCGAAACGGAAGCTGCCGAAGTCGATCGCGAAGACCTCGGGGCTCAGGTTGGGGAAGTCGATGGCCAGCAACATGGCGCCTTGTTGCGGGCGGCGGGCGGGGTGTCAACCTTGTGGTTGGCCGCACTCGGCCCCATATAGACGGAAACGTGATGGAGGGTTCCGATGTCGACCAGCAACAAGGTGTTCGATGATTTTCAGCAGCTGTTCACCAATGCCATGGGGGTGGCGCAGGGCGCCAGAACCGAGGCCGAAACGGCGTTGAAAGGCTGGATGGACCGCTGGCTGGCCGACCGTGATTTCGTGACCCGCGAGGAATTCGACGCGGTGCGGGCGATGGCGCAGAAGGCGCGCGAGGAAAACGAGGCGCTGAAGGCGCGGATCGCGGCGCTGGAGGAAGCCGGGCCGGAGGCGTGAGCCTGCGGGCGCGGGTGGCTGTCTACGGGGCTGTCCGCGCGTGCGTCCCTGGGGCAGGGCTGGCTTTAGGGCCGGTGGGCGCGCTTGGTGCGGGCGCGGCTCTGTTGGCCGGATGGCCTCACCGGCGCAGTGCGACAGTAAATCCCCCTGCAAGCGAAAAAGCCGGACTACGTCTCCGCGGCCCGGCCCATCGCTCAACTGAGCTTCATGTAGATCAGGACCAGCAACACGAGGTTAACCGCTCCCAGAACCAATTGGATCATCTCCATAGGCCACCTTTCTCCAGGGGGGGAGGCCGAATGCGAGCGCCGCACAGGCGAGCGCGATGTGTTTCGGGGCGCCTTCCCGGCGATAGGTCGGAACGGTGTTCTTGCCGATCCCGAGTTGGCGCGCCGCTTCAAGGCCCGAGAAGCCCATATGGTCCATCCAGGCGTTGAAATCGTCGGCGGTCATTGCGATGGCCTCCTGTTTCGGTTACTTTGGACGAGTGGCCGGGGAGCTTTCGCCCCCCGACCTTCTTCTATTTCCTCCGGCTGGCGTTGATCAGGATGGCAACGCTGACCGCCAGCTGGAGGATCTGAAGCGCCAGAGCGTCATGCGAAAAACCCAAATCACCCAGGCGCTGCCTGAAATCAAGGATTTTGGGCGCGTCAAGTGATGCTTTCTTTGTCAGGTATTTCGTCAAACGCTATAGCCCATTTCACGCGCCTCATTTCAGATAGGGCGGCTTGTCCGGGTCCATTCCCGGACCCTTGGGCCTGGCGGCGGCCTCTTCGCCGTCCGTGCCCTCCGCGTCCGGATCGGGGAAGGCGAAGCGCAGGCCCATCCGGTCGAGATGGTCGCAGATCGCCTCGCTTGAGGCGAAGAAGGCGACGTCCACCGAGGCACGGTCCATGCCCGAAAAGACCAGCGCTTCCTGGGTGGCGCGTGCCAGCGCCGGTTCGGCGCCGGGGCGGGCGTCGATGAAGGCGAGCAGCCAGCCCTCGTGGCCGCCCTCGTAGCGGCCCTTGACGAAGACCGCGTGGGAGGCGAGCCCCGCGGCGCCCAGAAGCTTTTCCTCCAGCCCCTCGATCAGGCCATCGGGCAGGCCGGTGGGCGGGGCGATGCCGGTCAGCCGGCCTTCGCCGGGCTCGGGTTCGGCGGCGAGCGTGTCGGACAGCCAGTCGAGCGCCTCGGCGGGCAGCAGGACCGACGACGGCGCGCTGTCGAGATTGACCGCGAGCCCGACCCCCTGACCCGCGAGCGCCCGGGCGATCACCCGGCCGGGCAGGGCGGCATAGGGCAGGGCGTCGTTCCGGTAGGCGGCGAAACCGGCGAGGCGCTCCTCGGTGTCGAACACCAGCGCATAGCGGTCGGGGCGGGCCGGGTCGTCGCCGGCGGTCTCGAGGATCTCCGGATCGAGCGGGGCACCGTCGGTTTCGGGTTCGCGGGTCAGCAGCAGAAACAGCGTGGTGTCGGCGAGGCGACGGTAGAAGCGCAGCCGGGCGCTGTCGTCCCCGGGGGCGCCGGTCATCGCCGCATGGGCCGCGTCGAGCGGGGTCATCGCCATCGGGTCATCCTTCCAGTTCCTCACGCACCCGGGCGCGGAGCCTCGGCAGAAGCTCGTCTTCGAACCACGGGTTCTTCCTCAGCCAGCCCGTATTGCGCCAGGACGGATGTGGCAAGGGAAAGGTGGCCGGCGCATGGGCGCGCCAGTCGCGGACGGTCTCGGTGAGGCTCTGGCGGGTCGCGAGATGGTGGCGCTGGGCGTAGGCGCCGACCAGCAGGGTGAGGCGGATGTTGGGGAGGGCGGCGTCGGTTTCGTGCGCCCAGGTGTCGGCGCAGAGCCTCGGCGGCGGCAGGTCGGCGCCGTGGGTGTCGTAGCCGGGAAAGCAGAACGCCATGGGCGTGATCGCAATGCGGGAGCGGTCGTAGAAGGTGGCGCGGTCGATGCCCATCCAGGCGCGCAGCCGGTCGCCGGAGGCATCGTTGAACGGCAGACCGGTGCGGTGCACCCGCATCCCCGGCGCCTGGCCGACGATCCGCAGCCGCGCCTCGGGGGCGAACCAGGCGACCGGACGCGGGGCATGGCCGGTCGCGGTGGCGGCGAAGCGTTCGGCGCAAAGGCGGCAGGCGCCGATCCGGTCAGCGAGGCTGGGCATGGGCAGGAGATAGGCGGCGGCGGGCCGGGGGACAAGCGCGGCCATGGGCCCGGGCGATGAGGTGGCGTTGCGGGTTGGGTGAGAGGAGGTGGGGCGCGGCAGTGGAAGGTTGTTCTGCGCTGGGTTCGGAGAGTCCATTAGTCCGGAATACCGGACTAATGGACTCTCCATAACGTCATGATAAATAATGATAAAAACCCCGTCACCGTGTGGGATTCACAATTCGTCAACCACGATCCCGCAGGCCCGGCGGCGCCGCTGGTTCCCGTGAATGGCGGCCGGTGGCACCGGCAATCTCCGGCGTCCGGTCCATTTCAGAGAACGTCGAAACATCTTGCGCCCGCCATGATATTTCAATATTTCTAGAAATATGAAACATGAATCACATATTCTCGTCTGTCCGCCCATCGCCTTTGCCGCCTCCGCCTTCGCGGCGCTTGGCTCCGAACAGCGGCTTTCGGTGCTTCGCACCCTGGTGCGCGCCGGACCCGGCGGGCTCAGCGTGGGCGAGCTCGGGCGTCGCAGCGGCATTTCCGGCTCGACCCTGAGCCATCATCTCAGGATTCTCGTCAGCGCGGGCCTTGTGACCCAGGAAAAACGCGGCCGCTCGATCATTGCCGGCGCGGCCGACATGACCACGATGCAGGCGCTGTCTGACTATCTGCTGTCGGAATGCTGCGCCGATGCGGCTCCCGACATCACCCCCGAAAAGGTCCACGACCATGGCTGACACAACCTTGCCTCCTGCCTCCCGCTTCAGGATCGACCGGGCCTGGCTTGCGATCCTCGCGATCCCCGCGCTGCTTGCCATTTTCGCACCGGAGGAACTCTGGCCGGCGCTCCATTTCGCGGGTAGTGCCATCGCGCGGACCGGGGTTTTCATCATCTTCGCCATTCTTGCGGTTGCCTTCCTGAAGGCGACCGGGGCGGAGAACCTGCTGGCGCGCGCCTTTGAGGGTCACGAGACCCGGATGATCGTGTTGGCCGCCTTCGCGGGGGGGCTGGCGCCGTTCTGTTCCTGCGAGGTGATCCCGTTCATCGCCGCGCTGCTGGCGGTGGGGGCGCCGCTTTCGGCGGTGATGGCCTTCTGGCTGTCGTCGCCGCTGATGGATCCGGCGATGTTCTTCATCACCAGCGGCGAGCTCGGCCTGGGCTTTGCACTGGCCAAGATGCTGGCGGCCTTCGGGATCGCGCTGACGGGCGGTTTCACGGTCAAGGCGCTGTCGCAGACGGCGCTGTTCAGCGATCCGCTCAAGAAGGCGGCGGTGGAAAGCCTCGGCGGCGGGCATTCCGCCGGCCATGATCATTCCTGCCACGATCATCCTGGCCACGATCATTCCGGTCACGACCATGCGGGCCACACCCATGCCGTCGGCTCCTGCTGTTCGGCGACGGGCTGTTCCTGTTCGGGCGACGACCCCTTCTCCGGCGAGGTGGTGTGGAAATTCTGGCCCGATCCGGCGCGCCGGACCATTTTCCGCGACACCGCGATGGCCAACATCCTGTTCCTCGGCAAATGGCTGCTGCTTGCCTATCTGATCGAGGCGCTGATGATCCGCTACATCCCCGCCGAACTCGTGTCCGGCTGGCTGGGCGGCACCGGGATCGTGCCGATCGTGCTCGCATCCCTTGTGGGCGCGCCCGCCTATCTCAACGGCTATGCCGCGGTGCCGATGGTGTCGGGACTGCTCGAGCAGGGCATGGGACAGGGGCCGGCGATGTCCTTCGTGATCGCCGGCGGGGTGAGTTGCATTCCTGCCGCGGTTGCGGTCTGGGCGATGGTGAAGCCGCGGGTCTTTGCTGCCTATCTCGGATTCGCGGTTGCCGGATCTGTGGTGGCCGGGCTGAGCTGGGGGCTGCTGGCGGGCTGAACCTGTGCGCTCCGTCCGGGCCGGACGTTTTCTCTCATCTGCTTTGAACAGTTCGCCTTGTGCCCGCCCGGGAAAACCCGCTATGACGCGTTCAAAGATCGCATAGCGGGGGCAGGCCGATGTACAAGGTCAGAAACTTCATCAACGAATACTCGATCCTTCTGATCGTCGGCGCGGTCGTTGCGCTGTTCTGGGCCAATACCGACCCGCATTCCTATCATCACTTCGTCGAATTCCCGCTCTGGTTCAACTCCTGGATCGGCGTCGATATCTATAGCTGGACAAGCTCCTACGGCGAGGCCGCCCATCACTACGAAATCGGCGATGTCGAGAAGGTGGTGACCTTCCACTATCTTGTCAACGATCTGCTGATGGCGCTGTTCTTTGCCATTGCCGCCAAGGAAGTCTGGGAAGCGGTGGCGTTGAAGAATGGCAGCCTGCGCGGCCGCAAGGCCGCCTCGCCGCTGATTGCCACCGCCGGTGGCATGGTCGGGCCTGTGGCCGTCTATCTCGGGCTGGCGATGTTCATGGGGTCCGACATCTTCGATGCTGTCGCCCATGGCTGGGCCGTGCCCACCGCCACCGACATCGCCTTTTCCTATCTCGTTGGGCGGATCGTTTTCGGGGCGGGGCATCCGGCGGTGCGCTTCCTGCTGCTGCTCGCCATTGCCGACGATGCCGGCGGGCTGATCATTCTGGCGATCTTCTACCCCACCGCCACGCTGGCGCCGGTCTGGCTTCTGCTTTCTGTCGGCGTTGCGGTGCTGGTCTATCTGCTGTTCAACTACCTGCCGCGCTACATGGACCGTGGCAACCAGCTGCGTCCGCTGTCCACCTGGGTGCGCAAATACCTCGGGCCCTGGCCCTATGTGGTTGCGGGTGCGATCTCCTGGTTCGGCTTTGCGCAATCGGGCATCCACCCGGCGCTGGGCCTGTTGCCGATCGTGCCGGCAATTCCCCATGCCGACCGTGCCTTCGGTATCTTTGCCGATGCTGAGCGCCACCTCAAGGATCTGCTCAACGAGATGGAACATGCGCTGCAGGTTCCGGTCGACCTGGTGCTGCTGATGTTCGGCCTCGCGAATGCGGGGGTCGAGTTCTCGGCGATCGGGGAGCCGACCTGGCTGGTGCTGGCGGGGCTGCTGATCGGCAAGCCTCTGGGGATCTTCCTGTTCGGCTGGCTGGCGGCGAAACCCCTGGGGCTCGGCCTGCCGCAGGGCATGCGCATCGTCGATCTGATCGTGGTCGGAACCGTGGCCGCCATCGGCTTCACCGTGGCGCTGTTCGTTGCCGCCGTGGCCTTCGAGCCCGGGCCGGTGCAGGATGCCGCCAAGATGGGCGCGCTGTTCTCCTTCGGGGCCGGTATCGTCTCGGTGATCGTCGGCAGGCTGTTGGGCGTCGAGCGGCAAAAGGGCTGACGCAGGGCTGAAGCCGGGGCGGAAACGGCGCGGAAACCGGCAGTTTGTTTCCGCATTCGCGACAGCTTCGCGCCAAACCGCCCGCAACGCTGTGAAAACGCCCCCGCCGGGTCGGCCCCCGTTGGCCGGACGGGGAATTTCCGACATAATGGCGCCCAATTGGGGGTGTATAGCCCAAATATTAACGAAGATCGGCGAGAACCGACCCGTAACCGTTTCTTCGCCGACCCGGGGCCGGGCGCGGGGCAAGAGCAGGATTCCGAGGCTGGACACCGGATGATCGAATTCAAGGACGTCTCGAAGTCGTTCTGGACCGGCAAGCAGCGCAAGGTCATTCTCGACCATGCGTCGTTCCGGGTCGACATCGGCCATTCGCTCGGCATCCTCGCGCCCAACGGTTCGGGCAAGACGACGATCATCAACATGATGGCGGGTCTGGAAAAGCCCGACGAGGGCGAGATCCTCCGCACCTCGCGCATCTCCTTCCCGCTCGGCTTCATGGGGGGGGTGCTGTCGCGGCTGTCGGCGAAAGAAAACGCCCGCTATGTGGCGCGGCTCTACGGGCTCGACCCGGATTACATCGAGGCCTATACCCGCTGGCTCTGCGGGCTGGAGGAATATTACGACTTCCCCGTCGGCACCTACAGCGCCGGGATGCGCGCGCGGTTCAGCTTCTCGCTGCTGTTGTCGCTGGAATTCGACATCTACCTGATAGACGAGGGCATGCCGCAGACCACCGATGCCGCGTTCAACCGCAAGGCGGGCGACGTGCTGAAGGAACGGCTGGAGAGCGCCACGGTGATCATCGTCAGCCACCAGGCCCGCACGCTGGAAAAATTCGCGCGATCCGCCGCCGTGCTCGACGGCGGGCAGATCCACATGTTCGATACCTTGGAAGAAGCGAAACAGCTCTATGACTACCAGACCCAGGGCTAAGAAATTCCGCATCCGCCGCGGCAGCGCGCGCGACAAGACCGGGGCGGCGCGCGATGCCGCTTTCGAGGATGGTGCGCCGGAACCCGCAGAAGCTGCCCCGCGCCAGATCAACCCGCTGGAAGAATCGGTGCTCGGCGGCACGGAAGACGGTTTTCCGGATGAGGGGTTTGCCACCGCCGGGCGCGGCGGGGCCGGGGCTTCTGCCTCGGCGCCCCCTGCCGGCGCAGACGCGGGTGCCGCAGCCCCGCCACCGCGGAAAGAGGCCTCCGCCGGCGAAGGTGCCGCCGCCCCGGGGGCCGAGACCGACCTCGCTTCGATCCGCAAGGAGGGGCTGACCGGGCGCCAGCTGCGCATGGCGCGCAGGCTGGCGCAGAAACACGGGCTTCCCGCGACCTCGGATTACGATGCCGTCCGGTTGCTGCGCGCCGCGGGGATCGACCCGTTTCACCGCGCCAACATGCTCGAACTGGTCTCGGCCGAGCCCGGCACGGAACCCGCCCGGACGCAGACCGGTCCGCAACCGCTCTCGCAAATCCCGCGGACCCTGCCGGGCGGTGCCGCCATGCCGCCGCGCCCCTCTCCCCGGATGATCGACCCCGCCGAACGGGCGCGCTCGGTGATGGAGATCCAGCGCGACATCGTCAGGCGCCGCCGCCGCAAGCTGATGCTGCTGATGGTGCGTCTGGCGTTTTTCGTCGGCTTGCCGACGCTGATGGCGGGTTATTACTACTACCGGGTCGCCACGCCGATGTACGCGACCAGGTCGGCCTTTGTGATCCAGAAGGCCGATGTGACAGGGGGGAGCGGGCTGGGGTCGCTGTTCGCCGGGTCGGGCCTTGCGACCAGCCAGGATTCGATCAGCGCGCAGATCTTCCTCAGCTCGCGCGATGCCATGCTGCGGCTCGATGAAGACCTTGGCTTCAAGGCGCATTTCCAGCAGGAATGGATCGACCCGCTGCAACGGCTGGCGCCCGATGCGTCCAACGAAGAGACCTACAAGCTTTATCAGCGTTTCGTCAGAACCGGTTACGACCCGACCGAGGGGATCATCCGGCTGGAGGTGATCGCCGCGACCCCCGATGCCTCCGCCGCTTTTGCGCAGGCGCTGATCGGCTATGCGGAGGAGCGGGTCGACAATCTCACCCAGCGGTCGCGCGAAGACAAGATGACGGAGGCGCGGGCGATCTACGAGGAGGCCGAGGCGAAACGTGCCGCGGCTCAGGCGGAGGTGCTGCGCCTGCAAACCGACTTGCAGGTGCTCGACCCGACCTCCGAGACCGGCTCGGTGATGAGCCAGGTCACCGCTTTCGAGACCGAGCTCAACCAGAAACGCCTGCAATTGTCGCAATTGCTCGACAACGCCCGGCCGAACCAGGCCCGGGTCGACGGGGTGCGCGGCGATATTGCCCGGCTCGAAGAGCTGATCGCCGATCTGCGTTCGAAACTCACCTCCACCGGCACCGCCGCCGGCGCCTCCGCTTCCGGCGAGAGCCTCGCCCAGATCGCCGGACAGCTCGCTGTCGCGCAATCCGATCTCGAAATCCGCAACCTGATGATGCAGCAGGCGTTGCAGCAACTCGAAACCGCGCGCATCGAGGCGGACAAGCAGACCCGGTATTTTGAAATGGGCGTGCGCCCGGTGGCGCCGGACGAGCCCACCTATCCGCGCGCCTTCGAGGACACGGTGCTGGCCTTCCTGATCTTTTCGGGGATCTATCTGATGGTGTCGCTCACCGCCTCCATCCTGCGCGAACAGGTGTCGGGATGAGCGGGCGCGTGGTATCCATTGGCGGCACCCGTGTCGGGGGCGATGCGCCCCTGTGCCTGATCGCGGGGCCCACCCAGCTCGAAACCCTCGACCATGCGCTGGAGATCGGCGAGGTGCTGAAGGCGGCCTGCGCCGCCGCCGGTGTCGGCTTCATCTTCAAATCCTCCTTCGACAAGGCCAACCGCAGCAGCGCCGGCGCCCCCCGGGGGCCGGGTATGGAGGCCGGGCTCGAGATGCTCGCGGGCCTCAAGGCGCGGCTTGGGGTGCCGGTCTGTACCGACATCCATCTGCCCGAACAGGCCGCCCCGGTGGCCGATGTGGCCGATATGCTCCAGATCCCCGCGTTCCTGTCGCGCCAGACCGACATTCTGCTGGCCGCGGGCGAGACCGGGCGGGCGGTCAACATCAAGAAGGGCCAGTTCCTCGCCCCCTGGGAGATGAAACGCGCCGCCCGGAAGGTGGAGGCCACCGGCAACGCAAGGGTGCTGCTCACCGAGCGCGGCAGTTCCTTCGGCTATGACACGCTGGTCGCCGACATGCGCGCGCTGGTGCTCATGGGCGAGACCGGTTTCCCGGTGGTGATGGACGCGACCCATGCGGCGCGGATGCCCCGGGTGCCGGGCCATGTGGAGGCGGGCGACGCGCGGATGGTCCCGGCGCTGGCCCGCGCCGCGGTGGCCGTGGGCGTGGCGGGGGTGTTTCTCGAGACCGACCCCGACCCCGACAGCGCGCCGTCCGACGGGCCGGGCATCGTCCCGCTCGACGACATGGCCGGGCTGATCGCCGGCCTTGCCGCGCTCCACGACGCGGCGCGCGCCCAACCGTGGCCGACCGGGTAGAGCCGATGCCGCGCCGGGGTGACAGAGGCGAATACCCGCCCGAATATCTGTTCGAAGGCAAGAAACTCCGGGTCTCGGTGCGCGGCCCCGGGCAGGCAAAGCTGATGGTCACCCATGATTACTGGTCCCGCGCAAAACCCGGCTTCGGCCGGCTCGACCGGCGCTCGCGCTATGCCGACCGCGGCTTCACCCATCTGCATCTCCACACCCGCCAGAACGACTGGTTCCTGAACCGCGAGACCGAAGCGGCGCTGGCGGTGATCGAGGCCTATGCGAAAGGCTTCGACATGGCCCGCAGCATCGGCTTTTCCATGGGCAGCTACGGCGCGATGCTGGTGAGCCGGGTGGTGACGTTTGAGCACGTGCTGCTGGTCTCGCCGCATCTCACCTTTTCCGAACACCAATACCCGCACGAGACCCGGTTTCCATCGCATATGGCCAACCTTGGCCGGGCGCTGAAGCTCAACGCGCGGGTGTTTGACGGCCCCCCGGCGCGCGCCCGGGCGGCGGTGATCCATGACAGCCGGGTCGCGGGCGATCTCTACCACGCCCGGCTCGCGGCCAGCCGCTTCACCGATGCCGAGCTTGTCGATCTCGAAACCGGCGGCCATCCGGCCACCACCCGGCTCACCCGGGGCGGCCAGTTCAACCTGGTGCTGGACGCCATCACCGGACCCCCGCGCGGGCCCGGGCTCGACATGGCGCCGGTCCGCCGGGCGCATGCGGCCCTTCTCGCCCCTTCCCCCTGACCCAGAACCCGGAACACCCATGGCGCTCATCCGCACGCTTCTCCTGCTTCTCTCCCTTGGCCTCACCCTCGCCGCCCCGCTCGCGGCGCAGGACAGTCCGATCAGCACCGAGGAAGGCACCTCCGCCGCCACCCAGGCCGAGACCGATGCCGCCATCGCCACCCGGATCCGCGACATCCTGCATGAGCTCGACGGCTACGAAGACGTGACCGTGACAGTGAGCTCGGGGATCGTGACCCTGCGTGGCACCACGCTCGATGCTGCCCTGGTGGAGGAGCTCGGCGCCCTCGTCGGGCGGGTCGAGCATGTGGTCGCGATCGAGAACGAGGTCATGCTGTCCACTTCCGTTTCCGAGCGGCTGGAACCGGTCTGGCAGCGGCTGGTGACCCGGGCGCAACAGGCGCTGGCCTTCCTGCCGCTGATCGCGGTGGCGCTGGTGGCCTTTCTGCTGGTCACCTGGGCCGGGTTCGCGCTGGCGCGGCGCCACCAGCCCTGGGACCGGCTCGCGCCCAACGCCTTCATCGCCGACATCTACCGCAACATCATGCGGCTGGTGAGCGTGATGGCGGGGGTTGTCGTGGGGCTCGACATTCTCGGCGCCACGGCGCTGCTGTCCACCATTCTCGGGGCCGCGGGGATTGTCGGCCTCGCCATCGGTTTCGCGGTGCGCGACACGGTGGAGAATTTCATCGCCTCGATCCTGCTGTCGATCCGCCAGCCGTTCCGTCCCAACGATGCGATCGAGATCGACGGCGTGGAGGGCAAGGTGATCCGCCTGACCTCGCGGGCGACGGTGGTGCTGAACTGGGACGGCAACCATGTGCGCATCCCCAATGCCACCGTGTTCAAGGCGCGGATCCTGAATTATTCGCGCAATCCACAGCGGCGGTTCAGTTTCGAGCTCGGCGTGGCCTATGGCACCGACCTCGCGGGCGCGAAAGACCTCGCGGAAACCACCGTGGCCGCACTCCCCTTCGTGCTGCAAAGCCCGGCGGTGAATTCCTGGACGACGACGCTGAACGGCTCCGACATCGGCATGACTGTCGTCGGCTGGATCGACCAGCGCGAGACCGATCTTCTGGCGGCGCGGTCCGAGGCGATCCGCCAGGTGCTGCTGGCCTTCGAGGCCGCGGGGATCGAAATGCCGGAGCCGACCTACCGGCTGATCGGCGCCGGGCCGGGTACTGGTGGGGGCAGTGGTCCGGGCACTGGTCGGGGCGCGATTGCCGCCGAAAGCCCCGCCCGCCCCGCGCCGGACCCCGCCCTGGCTTCGAAGGTGCAGGACGTGGCGGCGGGCGCCGAACAGGAGCTCGAGCGGATGGTCAACGACGAACGCGCCGCTTCAGGCCCCGACGACCTGCTCACCCATGGCGAGCGGTCGGAATAACCTGTAACCCCCCTCGCTTTTGCGTGGATTTGGGGTTGCAGCAGGGCCGGGCTTTGGCTAGGAAGGCGCGCATTGTTGGGGTGTAGCCAAGTGGTAAGGCAGCGGTTTTTGGTACCGTGTATCGTAGGTTCGAATCCTACCACCCCAGCCATGAACCTCAAGAGTTCATGCTTTCCAATAGGATAGCAGATGGTGAGTCAGCTGTCCTGCCCCCGCTGCCGCCCCCCGCTGCAGCGTGGTGCTTCACATCGTGCTTCACATCGTGCTTCACATCGGCCCGTTCGGGGCCGGTGGGACCTCGGGCGCGGAGATCGGGCCTTTACCTCAAGCGTTATGCGAAAAACCTGACTCACCCGACGCTTCCTGAAATCATGGATTTCAACGCGTCAGGTGATGCTCTCCGTGTCAGGTTTTCGTCAAACGCTATCGTCCGTCGCGAACGAATTTGTGGGCGAGGTGGCGGCCCGGAATGGGTTGAAACGGGTCTTCGGGGGAAGAAGTTGGGAACCCTTTCGTCGTACGTCAGGTTCTCGCGGTCATCAGTCAGTTCCTGAAGGTCCAGGCGCGGGTGGAAAAGGACAACTACGCGATGCGCGGTGTGCATTCGTCGAAATTGATGCAGCTCGGGATCGAGACCGGCACGTGCCAGAACACCCTCGGTCGAGCCAGTCGAGCCCCGGATCGGTTGCGGCCGTGTTGCCGACAACGGGCCTTCTGCTTGTCTGGTGTTCTATGGTTGCGAGGTCTTTATGCAAGGCATGCCGGACGAGGCTGTTCCTTTCCATCCTGCGCTGCCGGGGCCTGTTGCCCTGGCGGGGGAGGCGGCACAATTGTGCCATGCCGCGCGCGGTGGCGCTTGCGCCGTCTCTCCGCTTGGTATACAACTGCATACATCCAGCCCGGCACCGGACAGCAAGTGGCCAGCCAGACCCTTATGATCCGGACCGGGACGATCGAAACCTAACCTGCCGGGATCAGACATGAGCTTGTACACCACCTACCTTGAAGAGATTGCCACCCGCAAACAGCAGGGGCTGCACCCGAAGCCGATCGACGACGGCGCGCTGGTGGCCGAACTGATCGAGCAGATCAGGGACACCGGCAACGAGCACCGTGAAGCCTCGCTGGATTTCTTCATCTACAATACTCTGCCGGGCACCACCTCGGCCGCGGGGGTGAAGGCGGCGTTTCTCAAGCAGATCATCCTCGGCGAAGCGGCGGTCGCGGAGATCACCCCCGATTTCGCCTTCGAGCTTCTGAGCCACATGAAGGGCGGCCCCTCGGTGGAAGTGTTGCTCGACCTCGCCCTTGGCCATGACGAAGCCATCGCCAGGCAGGCGGCAGAGGTGCTCAAGACCCAGGTGTTCCTCTACGAGGCCGACATCGACCGCCTCAAGGAGGCCTATGAGGACGACAATGCGGTGGCGAAGGAGATCCTCGAAAGCTACGCCAAGGCCGAGTTCTTCACCAAGCTCCCCGACATCGACGAAGAGATCAAGGTGGTGACCTATATCGCCGCTGAGGGCGACATTTCCACCGACCTGCTCTCGCCCGGCGCCGAGGCGCATTCGCGCGCCGACCGCGAGCTGCACGGCAAATGCATGATCACCCCCGAAGCGCAGGACGAGATCGTCGCCCTGCAAAAGCAGCACCCCGAGGCGCGGGTGATGCTGATCGCCGAGAAGGGGACGATGGGCGTGGGCTCCTCGCGCATGTCGGGGGTCAACAATGTCGCGCTCTGGACCGGCAAACAGGCCAGCCCCTATGTGCCCTTCGTCAACATCGCCCCGGTGGTCGCGGGCACCAACGGCATCTCGCCGATCTTCCTC
>PDWJ01000730.1_pt1 | contig 73404 bp, 65 predicted proteins | sample 1430881 | NCBI WGS metagenome assembly PDWJ01 (sample SAMN01162460, study PRJNA174530) | Oral metagenome, whole genome shotgun sequencing project. | biome: Marine environment; feature: Marine mammal; material: Swab sample of the gingival sulcus; isolation source: swab sample of gingival sulcus...
TAGTTGTGGTTATTACTTCCCCGCTTCTTCAGGAACAGCTTTAACTGATAAATGCTTACCGTCTTTGAGCACGGTTTGCACGGTAGTAATAAAGTCTTTTAACTCAATGTTCTCCACTGCTTTGGCGACTTGTTGCTTACTCGATATGGTTTTACCTGTTCTCGTAATATCGCCCCAATAGTTTCCTGCCGCTGCGGGTAAGCTTTCGGTGGGCTCTCCTGCCCTGCCTTATGCCGCGCTTGACCAATTCGACCAGGTGTTTTACGCTGGTGGCCAGTCAAAATCATCGGTGATAACTAGCGAGTCGAACTACTCTGTTGTCCTGAAGCTCACACTGGGGATGTTATAGTCGTGCCAAGAATTTTTCGGTACAAGGCGCATATTCGTAGACAGTATGATAAGTATGGCAAGAAGATGCAACCATGCCCACTCGCGAGTAGAACAGATAAACGCTGTAACGGAAAATTTCTGGCATGACTATATGCGACAAAAACTGCTTGCTAATATGACAACACCTGAGATGACCGAGTACGGCGCTTATCAAGCGTGGACGGATATAATAATACACTTGTACAGCTTCGTCTGTTTTCTTCGGAAATGACAGGCAAAAAAATACCGCTCAGAGACAGTTCAACACTGAGCGGCGAAGGAGTTATAAGCACAAACATTAAGGGCACAAAAATGTCGTACCTAATGACAATTAATCAATCAGGGAGTCACAATTAATTATCATGGAGCTAATGATAATCGTTATTATTAGAAAAGGCAATATTTTTTTATATTTTTATTCAATATGTTTGATTGTCATTAGCTTTTTTCGGCACAACTCATTAATTATATTATGATAAAGCAATCGACAAATTAACCGATTCATTGATAGAAAATCTTTTTTGTGTCAGAACGCAAATGCTTTCATCTGACAGATCAAGTTGGTAAAAGTTTAAATCGCCCCTAAAACTGTGACCTTTGACAACGGCTCGTCCATTTTTATCACTTTGGATATTAATTTGGTGAGGACGTAGGTAAACATGCAGTCTCTGTTCCTCTTCATTTTTTAGAGACAGTACCTTGTTCTGATATTTTTCTTCTATTGTGCCAATGGGGGTTTGCCAACCTTTAATGGTTTGAGTTGCCGGCAGCAGTACACCGTTACCCAGGAATTCGGCAACATAACGGCTATTGGGACGGTCGTAAACCTGCTGAGAAGGACCGTATTGAGCAATTTTTCCGCCTTGGATAATAGCGATATCGTCAGCCATGGCAAAGGCTTCGTTTTTATCGTGAGTAACAAAAATGGCTGTAATGCGCTGAGATTTCAAAATCATCTTGATATCGTGCATTAATGTTTCTCGTACGGCAATGTCCAAGTTGGAAAACGGCTCGTCAAAAAGCAGCACTTTGGGTTGACAAACCAGGGCCCTGGCAATGGCCACCCGTTGTTGCTGACCGCCGGATAACTCGTGCGGGTAGCGATTGGTATAGGGTGTTAATCTAACCAACTCCAATCCCTCAGCACAACGTGTTCGACGTGCCTTTTTAGGTAACTTATGCAATCCGAAAGTAATATTGTCGGCGACAGTAAGGTGTGGAAATAAGGCATAATCCTGAAAGATCATACCGACACCGCGTTTGTCAGGTGATAAATGCCAGTCGGGTTTTGACAATAACTCATCATCGAAGGCGATACGACCGCTGTGTAAGGGCAATAATCCGGCAATCGCTTTTAGCAAGGTACTCTTACCGCAGCCACTGGCACCGAGCAGTGATAAGATATTGCCACCCGATAAATTAAAACTGCAACAGTCAATAATAATTTTTTCCCCATAACCAATGGTTACATTATCCAGCGTTAAAGTTTTCATATTATTTTTTATTCATCGAAGCAGTTAATAACAAAATAGGCGGAAGACCGGCAAGTACCATGACAACTGCCGGCAGGGCGGCCACTTCAAATTCTTCTGCCGACATGTATTGATAAACGTAAGTGGCCAAGGTTTCAACATTAAAGGGGCGCAGTAGGATGGCTGCCGATAACTCTTTTAACGACTCTAAAAAGACCAACAGGAAAGCGGTGATTAAACTGTTTCTCAGCAGTGGCAAAAATATTCTCTTTGCAATGCCTAAGATACCGTAGCCAAATAAATAGGCGGTTTGATCAAGGCTGGGGGATATTTTGCTCATGCCACTTTCGATAGTACCGATACCGATGGCGGAAAAGCGGCTTAAAAAAGCATAGCCCATGGCAAATAATGTTCCGCTGAGTAACAAACCGTAAGAATACCCCCCCAATAATTGACTGATACGATTTATCGTATGGTCGGTCGTGGTGGTAATGATTAATACACCGATGGCTAAAACCGTACCCGGTACGGCGTAGCCCAGACTTCCCAGTTGCTTCGGTATGGTTGTTACTTTGCCGGGATTTAAGCGTTGCAGCAATTGAACGACAAGGGCAATGATAACGGCACAGGTGGCCACGGAAACCGCCAGTACCAAGGAATAATTGAGCATGCTATAAAAAGCCTGCCAGTCCGTTTCGTCGATATAGTCGATAGCATAGTATAAAACAACGGTAACCGGTAAGGCAAAACCCAGAACGACGACCAGTGAGCACCAGAAAAAGGCTAAATAAGCCGACTTTCCCGTCAGTGTCAGTCGAATAAGCGGGCTGTTATGACCAGAGTGATAGCGGGCCCGGCGGCGGCTGTATTTTTCTGACAAGACCAAAATAACGATAAAAAACAACAATAGACAAGCTAATTTGGCCGCTGCTGATAAGTCGGAAAAACTCAGCCAGGTATCGTAGATTGCCGTGGTGATATTCCAAACCGAAAAATAGGATACGGTGCCAAAATCAGCCAGTATTTCCATGGCGACCAGGCTGCAAGCAACGGCAATTGCCGGACGTGCCAGGGGCAAGACAACCCGAAAGAAAGTACGCCATTCTCCCGCCCCCAGCAGACGTGAACTATGAACCAGACTCTGGCACTGATTGGAAAAATTCAGGCTGCAAATCCAATAAACATAGGGAGAAAAAACCAAAGACAAAACAAAAATGGCTCCGCCCATTGTACGCATATCAAAAAACCAGTAATCGGCGGCATTTTCGAAACCGAAAACAGCCCGAATAGTCTGCTGGATAACACCCGAGTAGTCAAAAATATCGGTGTAGACGTAGGCGACAATATAAGATGGTATGGCCATGGGAAGCAGCAACGCCCAACGAAAAAAACGGCGTCCCCAAAAGTCATAGCGACTCATTAGCCAGGCCGAAGGAATGCCCCAGACCATCGCCAGTAAACAAACGCCGACAACGAGAATCAAACTGTTTTTTGTATAATCCCACAACACCGTATCGACAAGGTGCTCAAAAGAGGATGATGACTGCGACAGGGCCTCAATGATTAATGCCAGTATGGGCGCAAACAGCAGTAGGGCGGCTAACCAGGATAATGCACTGAGTGTGATTGACTTATATGACATAGGAGATTTTAACGCAACGCAACAAAACGGGGTTACAAGTAATCGCTTGCAACCCCGCTGACCGTTCTATCATAACGATTAGGGCGCACCCTAACAATTATAAATCAAATTTAACTTCATCAACCAGTTTGGCGGCTTCATCGTAGTGTTTGGCGATATCCAATACTGAAATATCGTCTTTTTTAAAGTCACCCCATGAAGAGACCAATTTAGAAGCCTTAACACCCGGTTTAACCGGATATTCGAAATTCATCTCGGCATACGTTGCCTGTGCACTATCACCGGTCAAGAAATCGATAAACTTCATCGCTTCTTCTTTGTTAGGAGAATATTTTGCCAGTGCAACCCCGGATACGTTCATATGAGTACCGGTTGTCTTTTGATTCGGGAAGTTGATGTAAACCGAAGCGGCCCATTCCTTTTGCTCGGGGTGTTTTTCGTTGGTAATCATTTTACCAAAGTAGTACGAGTTACCGAGTGAAAGGTCGGCGATGCCTTCCTTAATCGCCTTAACTTGTTGGCGGTCATTACCCTGAGGCTTGCGAGCCAAGTTGGCTTTTACACCTTCCAGCCAGGCTTTGGTTTTTTCCTTACCGTGGTGGGCAATCATCGAGGCAATCAACGACAGGTTGTAGGGATGTTTGCCTGAGCGGGTAGAGATTTTTCCTTTCCATTCCGGTTTGGCCAAATCCAAATAGTCAAAATCTTCGGGCAATTTACCAACGCGGTCTTTTGAAGAATAAACGGCTCTGGCACGCATGGTCAAGGCAACCCACTTGTCACCGCGCAAGTTGGCGGGGATATTTTTTTCAACCGTTTCAGATTTAATAGCTTGAACCAGATCCATGTTGACCAGTTCTTGTAAGCGGCTAATATCAACAGTTAAAACAACGTCAGCCGGACTTTCTTTGCCTTCGCGTTTGATGCGCTCAGCCAAACCTTTTTTCAAGTAAACACTGTTAACTTTGATGCCGGTTTCCTTGGTAAATTGTTCAAAAATCGGCTTAACCAAAAATTCTTGACGGTATGAGTAAACGTTAACGTCTGCCATAGATAAGGTCGCTGCTGCAACCCCCAGCGTGGCAAGTAACGATTTTTTAAAGTGATTCATATAAAAACTCCTAGTTAATTGTATTGTGAGTCAGTATCATAATATAGATGATAATGTTTTTCAATATTATTTGTTGATTTTAAATGGATTTAATGTGTTTTTAATCAAGCGGTATATAGGGGTTTGTCGACATTATTATTTAAGCCATCATCGGTAAGGGGGAGAGAAAAACCATTGTCAACAAAATAAACCGGCAATCTATCAGAATATCAGTTTGTTAGGGTGTGTTTTCAATTGTTGATTTTTTGTATCGTCTGACTAACCCGTTAATGAGCAAGACAAACAACACCACAGCGCTGACTGATGCCGTCGTTGTCGTTTGCATTTCGTGGCTACCAAGCGCTTGTGGTAAAAAATCAATGCTGAGACTTTTAGCGAGCCAGTCGGTAAGTAATCCAAATAAAAAACCGATAACAACAATGGTCGTGACATAGACAAACAGTATTTGTTTCCCCAGTTCTTGTTTGACAATCGCCATCGTTGCCACGTTGGTTGCCGGTCCGATAAGCATAAACACCAAAATAGCACCCGGAGAAACGCCGGCAAATAATAGTCCCGCGGCAATTGGCGTACTGGCGGTTGCACAAATATACATGGGGACACCGATTAGCGCCATGATAATGTAGGCATAGGGGCCTGCCCCCCACTGAGCCAAAAAGGCAGCCGGCACAATCGTCATAATCAGTGCTGCCATAATAAAGCCGACCAAGAGCCACAAGCTGGTATCTTTCACCAGATCGATAAAGGTGAACTTTAATCCTGCCCATAAATCGGACACTAGCGAGGATATGGATAGTTTTCTCTTTGTCTGTGTTTTTTCTTTCGCTGAGGAGCAACACGATGTTTGGTTTTCCGGTATCTCAATGCCCGATTTTGATGCACAGCAATCGGCAATTGGGTCTTGTGATGCTGATGTTGGTTTGGATTGATCCGTTACTCTATTTTCCAATAACATGACGCTAAGCCCCGAGATAATGGCCGTTGTTATCGCCGCGATAGGGCGAATAACCGCCATTAGCGGTCCTAACAGAGCATAGGTTACCGAGACCGAGTCGAGTCCGGTTTCCGGTGTTGCAATCAAAAAGGAGGTTGTCGATGCTTTTGATGCACCTGCTCTTCTCAATCCCAAGGCGGCCGGAATAACGCCACAAGAACACAATGGTATCGGTGCGCCAAATAATGCGCCTTTGATAACCGATTTGACACTGTTATCTCCCAAATGACGGTGTAAAAAGGTCGGCGGTATTAATACTTTGACAAAGCCTGCAATGCCGTAGCCTAGCAATAACCACGGCGCCGATTGGGTGAAGATGTCAACCAAGTGATGAAAAAAATTAGCTAAGATATTCATAGTACCCTCGAGTTAGGGCAGTATTTTAACAAATCTACGGTATAAATGCTGAACTATCTAGATGACAATAAGAACAGGCCCGTTTTTCAACAGGCCTGTTTGTACGTCAATTGCTCTCGCTCTGTGTGAGGCGATATCAACTTAACATGAGTTGACGTTTAGGCTGCTATTTACAGCGGTAACGGCGTGCCGTTAACGGTAACCTGACCGTCTTCAATCAGTGCGTCAATTGTATATTTGCCGTCTTTAGGCGAAATATTAAGCATCATCTGTAACATCATCGACAATCCCGTTACGTTGGCCAGTGCCTCATCAACAACAGCGTGTGCTTTGGCATTGACGATATCTTGTGGGCCGCTAGAAGTGTTTGCCAACTGCATTAACTCATCAACGCTTAAGGATTTTCCTTTTGGACTGAATCCCATATTTATGTTGGCATCAGCCGAGCCTTCTGTTGACTTAAATGCCAGGTTGGAAGCAAAGCTCGTATCCGATTGTTGAACACTTGCCAAGGCTTTTTTAATGTCTTCCTGACTGAAAACTTCTTCAAGATTTGCCGCATCTTTGTCAATTTTGGCTATATTGGTATAGTACATATTGACGACGTCGTATGGCAGTTTGTTGATTTGATACTGGAAGTCAAAATGTTCAGGCGTGACTTTAACTTTTAGCATATCAAGCATGCCGCTATCTTTTAATAATTTCCCATCAATATCGGTTGCAATCCGTGCTTTTAGCTGGGTTGATTGGTTGCCGTCTTCATAAAATCCACCTTCAAGGGAAAGGTTGGTTAATTTAATTGGAACCCCGCCAATATTGAGTGTGGCCGTATCGTAGACGCCTTTATAGTTATTGACCGGTATAGTTAACCCTTCAACATACTTATACCACAGCCCGCTGTGATGACCAGCACCAAAATTTAGACTGACCGGTTGTTCGCCGTCTTCAACGTTAACGGAGAAGGGCTGAGATTCACTGACGTAGTTATTATCCTTGTCAATTTTTACAGATAAATTGATCGGGCTGACTTTCAGCATGCCGCCTTCACCATTACTAATGGATAGCGGTTGCATTTTTATATTACTGTCATAACTGTCCGGGTTGATTAACGAACTCTTGGTTTCGGCTGTTAACCCTTGAAAATCAAATACCTTATTTTTCACTGGATCAATACGGTTAACGGCTAAAACACTACCGTCCATGCCAATGTAAAGTGTACTGGTCAGGGTGTCTTTGGTTACGCCTTCGGGTAATTCGCCAAACTGGCTTAGGTCAGGGTGAGTGACAATTTTGCCGTATCCGTAAGATGTACCGTTATAGTCGGCCTTGCCGCGAATAATTTGACTGTTTAAAGTAACGGTTTGAGATTTTTTTTCAGGATTGGAAAAGTGAACAGCTAATAAACTTTTTACCTTTTCATTATCGAATTCAGTGATAGTGAGTTCGGTTTTCTCTACGCCCATTAATCTGGCTGCAGGCTGTGATTGAAGTGCCGTCAGCTCGATGGGCTTATTCTTATGATCCGTAATAAAAGCGCTAATTTGTTTTTCAGCGATATCTCCGGTTTGTTGATAGGCATAATAACCACCGCCGGCAATCGCCGCGACCACTACTAAGCCAATAATCGTTTTTTTCATTTATTTTCTCCTTACGCACTATTAAAAATGGTTGAACAAGAGGGCAGTCTAACATAAAAGGGAGCCGCATTACAGTCAAATCGATTAGAGTGTGTCTTCAATCTGACCACAGCACGACTCGCTAAGTTTATCAAAACTCCATATGGTTTCATGCTGATTATTTTTCTAAAATAACTCAGTTGTTATAGACAAATTACATCACGATTGCCCTACGGTAGTCGGGGTGAGAAATATCCCTTAACTTGCTGGCTTTTTGATGGGTTATGTCTATTTGTAGCACCACTCAAAGCAATCAAGTAATCAGCCAGTTGATTGGCAGCGGTTTCGTAGCCTGCAGCAGAAAAATGGACACCGTCCCGACGTGCCAAGTCCAAGCGTATCTGTTTTTTCATACTACAGCGTCCGCCCATTGCCTTCTCCCACGACCAGTACAAAATGCCTTCGGCATTGGCAATATCACGTTGAATGGCTTGTATTGTGTCCAATGCCGGTGGTCTAACCCCACAATCACCGTCCTGATTGACAAGGGACTCTGGGGCGCCAACGATTAAAATCCCTGCTTGGGGTAGAGCACGTTTGATACGGCGGATGGTATCGCGCCACAAACGTCTTGTTTTGTCGGCATCCAGTCGATCATCAAAGGCTTCATTGGTTCCGTAGGAAAGAATGACCAGATCCGCCTGTGTTCTTGACAAATCTTGCGGCCAGCTTCGACGCCATTTTAGTACCTCTTTGAGTTGGGCTCCGTTGATGCCAAATGCCGATACCGTAACCCCCGGTCGTTGATTCTCAATATTGAGATAACCCAGTTGCCAGCGGTCATCCTCAGCACAATGATAAGAAAACGGCAATTGTGCAGTGATTGTTTGGTATTGCCATTGTCCGCGGTTTAACCGGTCATCCGGCTCAATCGTATTTTTATATCCGCTGCCGTCGACAATGGTTAGCGGGCTGCCGACAACCATCGCCTTAAACATTAGGGTGATTTTTTGCCGGTTGTTGGTTGAATTTCTGCTTGCTAAGGTAACTTTACCGGCACCGTCATTGGCAGCGATAATGCCACCGAGCGGAAAATCACGCCTTTCTTGCCTGCGACTGGTAAACGTTTGCCAGTGATCGTTGCGGTAGGACATTTTTGCCTGGCGTTGACCGTTGACTTTGGCAGGATAAACCCAACCGATACCGGCGTTGCCAAACCGTTTTTGCAGACGGTGTCGAATGGTATTGGTGAAAAAATCTCCGGCCGTGTGTGAGTCACCCAGCTGAACGATTCTAAATACCGTTGGTTTTCCTTTTGCCAATGCCTTCCATTTGTTCAGCCAATGGGCGTTTTTTTGTATCGGCAGACTATTTGTACGGCTGGGTGGTGTGGCTTTACTGGAATAGACCACCGGTGGACTACAGCTAATAAAAAATAGCAGGCTTAAGAAAAACAGTTGATTGAATTTGACAGTCATTTGATTGGTCTAATGTGATATGTTTATTCGGATTGGTTAAAGTTAATATGCTCCATAATATACTTGGCAATCTGTTTTTGTCCAGAAATAGTAAAGTGGATGCCGTCTTTACTGCGCATACGGACATTTTTGCCGTTAACTTTTGCACTGGCATGATAGCGATCTCGTCCGCCGCTAAGCAACTTGGCGGTTGGCAGCCAGAGGACTTTCCCCTTTAATTCATCGGCCAAGAGTTTATCGAGATAACGCATTTGCCGGTTAAGTTTTCGTTTTTTCATATAGGGAATGCCGAGCCATATCAGTTTGGCTTTTGACTTCCTTGCCGCTTGAACAATGCGATCAACGCGTTGGCGATAGACGCGTTCCCACCCATCACTTTTAAATTTTAGATAAGTCCCTCCCTTTTTGTCCGGATTGGGAAACGCCCAGGGATCATTGGGACCGAGAAAAACGATAAGGAGTTTGATATGGCTGTCTTTAACCAATTGTTTTTCGATTGTCTCCGGCCAGTTAAAAAAGGAAGGATAGGATAATCCGGTGCTTTGTTTGCTTAAGTCGATGGAGTTGATTTGATAGCGGCTTTTCAGCCATTTTCGCATGTGTGGGGCAACGCCCTGCATCAACGAGTCACCGGCGAAAAAGACCCTGTCTCCGGCGGATAAGGTGATGTTGTCCGGGTTTGCATCTGACTTTTCCTCGGACGTTTCTTGGGACGTTTCTCCAACCGTTTTTTCAGTGACTGCTTCGGTTGTTTTTCCGGATTTTACTTGGGTTGCTTTCTCAGTCTGTTTGTCAGCGGTTCCGTTTTCTTCGGTTTGGGTGGTTGTTTTGCTGTCTGCCTTATGATCGACTGTTTTTCCCTCTTGTTGTGCCTCAGCTGCTACAACGATATCCATCTTTGCTTCTGCTGTCTTTGTTTTCGCCACCGTTTCAACCGGGGTGTTTTCATCCGGTTTTAGACTTTCCAATACAATTATCGGCTGAACGCTGGTGATATTGTCGGTATCTTTTGTCTTCTCGGTGTCTGCTGCCTCTGCCTTTGTTGCCTCTGCCTTTGTTGTCGCTGTTTTTATTTTTTCTGTTTTAGTGTTTTCTATATTGGCTTCCGGGCCGGCTGTCAGTATTTCCTTGTGCCAATACCGCAGCCACTGATCGCTAAAATGGCCGATACGGTCATTCATTTTTTGATAATAGTCTTTGGTTATGTTGTGTAAATCGGCACCGCGATGCCACCAGCTATACGAGTCGAGCTGTACGAGAGGACTGTTTTGGTGGTAGGTTTGCTGCCAATAGGCATTGATGGATTGTTGCATAAACCAAATGGTACCGACAGCGACAAGCAGCAAAGCAAACAAAATGCCGAACCAGCTTTTTTCCTGAGTATTAGAAGTTTGCATAGATAAACCCCGGTATGCCGGACGGCGCTAAGACTGTCACGAGAATAAATATTATCAATAGTGGAATGGCCCACAAAAAAACAGGCAGCCTGTCCAGCCATTGAGTAAAATACGCAATCATTTTGGCGATAATCCGATAACCGATTAATGCAACCGCGAACAATATCAGCATCAATAGGGTTGTCAGCTCGGGGACAGAGATTGATTGAGCACGCTCGATTAGGGCGCTAAACATCAGTGAAGCCTCGGCGAGTGTCTGCGTGTGAAAAATCACAAAGGTAAAACAAACAAAGTGTAAGGTCACAAAAATGCCTATTGCTTTGGTCAAAGGATGAAAGGTGAGTGCGTTTCGATGACCGACTATTTTATCGCCGATATTGAGCATAACGAGGGCAATACCGTGCAATAGTCCCCACAGGAAAAAGTTCCACCCGTAACCGTGCCAGATGCCGGAGAGTACCATGGCAATCAGCAAATTAATTTGTATTCGCACATAACTACAACGATTGCCACCCAATGGGATATAAATATAATCGCGTATCCACGTCGAGAGACTGATATGCCAGCGGTTCCAAAAATCGCGAATATTAAAGGCTTTTAATGGCATAAAGAAGTTTGGCGGCAGTTGAAAACCGAGCAGCATGGCTATGCCGATAACCAGATCACTATAACCGGAAAAGTCGAGAAACAACTGCACGGTATAACCGTAGATGGCGAGAAGAACCTGCCAAAAGTCGTATTGCATAGGATTGTCGAAGACGGGGTCAACCCAACCATCGCCCAAACTGCCGGCAAGCCACCACTTTTTGATAATACCTAATAGAATCAGTGTAACGGCCAGAGCGGGGAAAATAACGCTGCGCGGTGTTGTTTGTCGGATTTGTGCTGCTGCTCCTTGGTGTTTGCCAACAATACTTTTGCTGTCTGCCGCTCTAAAAATCGGGCCGGCGGTGATGGTGGGGAAAAAACTTAAATGTAGCAGCAATTGATGGCCTTTTAGGGCAATGTCGTCTTGGCGATACAAAGCAACCAAATAGGCGATGGATTGGAAAGTATAGTATGAAATACCCAGCGGCAAAAAAACATCAACGATATTATCACCCAACCATACCTGTAAATAAGGACGGAAAAAATCGTAGTATTTAAAGGTACACAGTCCTAAAAGCGCCATAAGAACGCCAATCCAAAGCCAGTATTGACGGGTTTTCTGGGATTTCCCCGAGTGTATTCGTACACCGACAAAGGCAATAACCAGGCTGTAGATGGTAACGGTTAAAGCAAAACCCCAGTGGAGATAAACCAGCCAGGACAGTCCCGCAACCAGCAACAAGCCATTTTGACTGTTTGGACTGGGACGACACAGCCAATAAACAGGGAAGAAAACCAGAAAAAATACGGCAAATTCAATGGAGATGATAGGCATGTTTTAAACAACGGTATAATTAATTTTTTCTAAAACGATTTTCCGTGCCATTAAGCAAATTGACAATATTGCTTTTGTGTCTGTAGATGACCAAAAGGGATAAAATGCTTAGCAATGCAATGATAACGCCCGAAAAGTTAAATAGGAAAGCGGTCAGTATAGTCGCTGCTGCGCCGACCATGGAGGCCAATGATACATAGCCTGTAGAAAAGAGAATGGCCAGCCAGATAACGCCAAAGCCAAGGAAAACAATCGGACTGATGGCAATAAGAATGCCGACTAGTGTTGCCACACCTTTGCCACCTTTAAAACCGAAATAGAGCGGATAAAGGTGGCCTATAAATGCTCCCAGTGCGGCACCGGCAACAGCCCAATCCGGGTTGGCTGAAAAAATGAAACGCGCGATGATAACGGGGATAATACCTTTTAGACAATCGCCAGCAAAGGTTAAATAGGCGGCTTTTTTACCGCCGATACGCATCACATTGGTGGCGCCGGGGTTATTCGAGCCTTCCATTCGCGGATCCGGCAGTTGCATGGTCTTGCAAACGATAATTGCGCTGGATAAAGAACCGAATAAGTAGCCGATAATCAACAAAAGAACGAAAGCAACCATGAATTTCTCACCTTTATCAAAAGTTGTGCCATAATAGCGTATTATTTTTTACAATGACAGTAAAAATGTTAGATAAAATTTTTATTGAAAATATTAAAACACAGGCACAGATTGGCACCCATTCATTTGAAAAAGCCGCTCCACAGCCTTTGGTTGTCAGTGTTGAGTTGGGTACCGATATTCATCGGGCAGCACAAGAAGATGATCTTCAATATGCGCTCAATTACGACGCCATTAGCCGCTTTATTGATACCTTCGTTCAAGCGTCTAGCTGTGAACTCATTGAAACGCTGGCAGAAAGTCTTTGTACGGCGTTGTTTCAACAGTTTGATATGCAAACCATCCAACTGCGCATCCAAAAACCGGGGGCCATTGTTTATACCCAACAAGTGGGACTAAGCATTTACCGCCAACGTCCTTAAATTCTTATCCTTGGTCATTTAGCACTCGTAATTTGCGCCGATGTTGTCTTTACTCTCCTTGTCGAGTTGGCATATCGCGGTGTCGTACATTGATATGCCCGAATGTTTGTTGTAGGCATTCGGCAATTTTTTCGGCGCTGTAAACACTTCGGTGTTTACCGCCCGTGCAACCGATGGCAATGGTTAGGTAAGAGCGATGCCCGTTAATAAAAGCGGGCAGCCACTTGGTTAAATAGTCAACCGTATCTTTGATATAGTCGTTGACGGAGTCCGATTGTTCGAGAAAGTCGCGGACGGCCTTGTCTTGTCCGGTCAAGGGACGCAAATCGCTTTCCCAATGTGGATTGGGTAGGAAACGGACATCGAATATTAAATCGGCATCAATGGGGATACCGTGTTTGAAGCCAAACGATTCAATGGTGGTGTTTGTTGCGCTTTGCCGCCCCATATCTAACCACGAAGCAATACGGTCTTTTAGGTCGTAAACGCTAAGATAAGACGTATCGATGGTATAGTCTGCGATATCGAGCAAAGGCGACAAAATAGTCTGTTCTTTGGCGATACTTTCCGGTAGAGTCGATTCGTGACTGGTTAGCGGATGTTTGCGCCGAGATTCACTGAAACGTTTAACGAGAACAGCGTGATTAGCGGTCAAAAACAGTATTTGCGGTTCTTTCTCCAAGCACTTTAGCTCATCAATGGTTTTGATCAGCTTATCGATATCACCAATTTGGCTGCGGATATCAATACCGACAGCGACCGGCATGTTGATTTTTAGTTGCTCGTGATAAAGCGACGGCAACAAACTACCGGGTAAATTGTCAATGCAATAATAACCCAGATCCTCCAAAGTGTGCAGGGCAACGGTTTTACCGGCACCTGATAGTCCGCTGACGATAATCATACCGCTAGTCTAGCATAGGTTTGTATTGGAAAAATAAAAAATAGCCTAATGTTAAATGTGTTGGATACTATCAATTCACTGTTTCTGGTGTATCGGTTGTGGCACCTCATGTGTAAAAACGCATTGCATCAGGTTTAACGATGGACCCTTTTTCGCCGTAGTAGTCGTTCTATGAATTAATTTTTGATACAAGATTTACCCAGCACTTACATCGGAGATTATGCAACGGTTTCTGATAAGAGAGTTTAAAACCGCAACTTTCTAATCTTCTATCCGAGTAACGTAAGCTACCTTATTTGGATAAGGTAGCTGCCTTATCAATGGAGTACAACTTTATTAATTGAAATTAATATCTTCTTGTATATAATACGTCTCAGGAGTTATATTAGGTCTGTTGAAGTTTAAATAATATTTTTTTATATAAAAGGAGCGTTTTATGAGTAAAGAAGTTTCAAAAAAAGTGAGAATATTCTCACTCATTATTTCCATAGTATTGGTATTTGTCCTTTGGTTCATTGCATTATCTTTTGTCAACAGTCAGTTTAAAGGCTTGTCTCCTGACCAAGTACTGAAAGGTGAGATCGGAACTATTATTCCCATGGCTGTTATTGCATTTTTTCTAGCAGGAATTATTCCTACATTGATTTTAAAATTCACGAGCCAAACTAAGAAATCTATCATTACCTTAGTGTTAGCAGGAGTTATGGATTTTATCATCATTAACGAATGGATGACTGTTAGTGAAAAAGAGATTGCTGAAATAACATCCAAATTAGGATACAGCGTAATAGGTGCATTTGTTGCCGTAGCAATAGTTACCATTGTACTCATAGCTAAATCTGGCGGGAAAACAGAATAATTACCACAACGTAGAGACGCACTGCGTGCGTCTCTAACACCACAACAATCAAACCAATTTGACAGTCAATCCCAAAACCTAGCCGCTGCACCAACGACAAATATTCACACCAATCTGCGAATTATTCGCCGACGCGCCTGCATACATCAAAAAAATATAAACAAGATTATGCGGATAAGTTTGGAGAACTAAAGCGCAAATTAAGATGTCATCAGGGTTTGAATTTACAGCGTAAGAAACGGTTTATTATCGACTTTTTTAATAAAAAATCAGGAAATAGCATGAAAAATGTCCATTAGAGCAACATGTCTTGAAAATAGCATGAATTTTGTCCATTACACCGGTTTCATCATCATCTTGGATAAATGTAAAAAAGCGCATACCTAACATCCATCAGATATGCGCTTTGTTGCTTTGTGATAATAGTACTAAATAATCTATTAACAGACTATTTCAGGCTGCCAATCATATCTTCAGGACGTACCCATTCATCAAACTGTTCGTTGGTTAGCAATCCCAGATTAATGGCTTCTTCACGCAGTGTCGTGCCGTTTTTATGTGCTGTTTTAGCAATCTTGGCGGCATTTTCGTAACCGATATGGGTATTTAAAGCCGTTACCAGCATCAGCGAATTTTCAAGCTGTGCCTTGATACGAGAATGATTGGGCGCAATGCCAACCGCCAGATTATTATTAAACGACAGGCAAGCATCGGCGAGCAACTGGGCAGACTGCAACAAATTGGACGCCATTACCGGTTTAAAGACATTTAACTGGAACTGTCCCTGGGTGCCTGCAAAGGTCATGGCAGCATCGTTACCGATAACTTGGGCACAGACCATGGTCATGGCCTCACACTGAGTGGGGTTGACTTTACCCGGCATAATGGAGGAGCCCGGCTCATTTTCAGGAATCAGCAACTCCCCGATACCGGAACGCGGACCGGAAGCGAGCAAGCGAATATCGTTGGCTATTTTGTATAGCGAAACCGCCAGCTGTTTTAACGCGCCGTGCGTTTCCACCATCGCATCATGACTGGCTAAGGCCTCAAACTTGTTACCCGCCGTTTTAAACGGCAGACCGGTAAACTCGGCAATGTATTTAGCTGAATTTTCGGCATAACCTTGTGGTGTATTCAATCCCGTACCGACAGCACTACCACCCAAGGCCAATTCGGATAAGTGTGGCAACGTATTTTCGATAGCTTTTACGGCAAAGTCGAGTTGAGCGACAAAACCTGACAATTCCTGTCCAACAGTCAGTGGCGTGGCGTCCATCAAGTGGGTGCGACCAATCTTAACGACATCGTCGAAAGCAGCGGCTTTTTCAGCCAAGGTATCACGCAACACCTTGATAGCAGGCAGCGTAACTTTGACCACTTTTTTGTAGGAGGCAATGTGCATGGCCGTTGGGTAGGTGTCGTTCGAAGACTGAGATTTATTGACATCATCGTTGGGGTGAATCGGGCTGGTTTCCCCCAGCTTACCGCCCGCCAATACCAATGCACGATTGGAAACCACTTCGTTGACGTTCATGTTGGACTGTGTACCCGAGCCCGTTTGCCAAATAACCAGTGGAAACTGATCGTAGAGCTTACCGGCAATAATTTCATCACAAACAGCAGCGATGGCATCGCGTTTTTCCGCTGCCAGCATACCGGCTTCTGCATTGGCAAAAGCGGCAGCCTTTTTAAGGAATCCAAATGCCTCAATAATTTCTTTTGGCATAGATCCTGCCGGACCGATTTTAAAGTTGTTTCTCGAGCGTTGCGTTTGTGCTCCCCAGTATTTATCTGCCGGGACTTGGACTTCGCCCATAGTGTCGTGTTCGATACGATAAGTCATAATGCGTTCACCTTAGTAGTTAATGAAAATAGAAATAATTATAAGAGTTTATTATAGCGGAAATTCGGTCGAACAGAAACAGATAAAGATACTCAGTTTTTCTTTTTTCCCCTAAGCACGTTATACTCTACAAAGCGCGACAACATCGACAATTTAGGGAAAGCGCAAGAAATATAAACAGTTCTAACAATACAACAAAGGACCACTGACATGTCAATCACCATCAATACATTGCGACTGGGCAATATGGATAATTTTATCCATATTATCTCAGATAAAATAACCCGACAGGCAATGATCGTCGATCCGGCTTGGGATGCAGAGGCTATCTGGTCGTTTCTGGCTGCCGAGCGGTTATCTCTGGTCGGCATCCTGCTGACCCATTCGCATCGGGATCACACGTCTGCTGTTGCTGGTCTTATGGCTCGGCAAACGGTTCCTGTCTATATCAGCCGTGCAGAATGGGCTATGGGTCTGGTTCGTTTATCTCAACCGACCTTGATTGCCGACAACGATGAGCTGTCGCTCGGTAATAAAACCATAAAAGTCATCGCAACACCGGGACATACCGCAGGCGGTCTATGTTATCTGATTGATCAGCAATACTTAATCACCGGAGATACACTGTTTATCGACGGTTGTGGGCGCTGTGACTTTGCCGGAAGCGACGTCAATAAGATGTTTGACAGCCTGCAACGCTTAAAATCATTGCCGAACCATTTGATTATCTATTCAGGACATGATTACGGTCAAAGAGAAACGGACACATTGGGCAATCAGAAACTCACCAATCCCTATTTGTTGATAGAAGATCGCGCTTTTTTTATTGAATTTCGCCTTAATTTACAAAGCAAATATCGCAGTATTCCATTCTCACCCAGTTCACAACAGGAAATGCGATCAATCCAGCAGCAGGAAGGATTTTAAACCCAACGAAAACCGCTGGGTTTGTCAGTAGTATCAAGCGGCTTTAAGAGCCGCTTGATGATATTGATTTGACGTACTGTTAAAATATCGTCAATTAGGTAAAAAACCAGAACGTTCCGACAACAATGATAACAATGATAGCACCTTGTATTTTGGCCGCACCATAGGGTGTCATATCCACAGGGCTGGGAGCAGGTTTTTTCTGCATTGTTCTGTCCATCGGCCAGAGCTTGCCGATAAACAGCATGATACAAATATTGAGCACAAAAAGAATAAACATCACATGCAGAAAGTGTGGATAGTTATCAGCACCCAGCATTGGTTTAAGAACAAACTGACCCAGAATATAAAAACCAACCCCCGAAGCCAAGGCGATTTTCGCGGCAATCGGCGATGCGGTGCGAGAGAAAATGCCAACCAAAATAATTGTCAGAATCGGAATGCTGTAACAACCATTGATTTCCTGAAGATAACCGAACAAGCCCTGCGGTGCATTGGCGATAAAAGGTGCGATGGTCATTGAAGCAATGGCCAATACAATACCAAACTTTTTACCGGCAGAGACCACTTTCTCATCCGTTGCCTCTTTGGCAAAATATTGACGATAAATATCGACACCAAACAGGGTTACCGAACTGTTAAGTGCCGAGTTAAATGAACTTAAAATCGCGCCAAACAAAACTGCTGCAAAGAAACCGCGCAGTGAAGTTGGCAGAACGGTATTGACCAATTCCGGATAAGCTTGGTCGGAAACTTCCAGCCCGCCTTTGAACAAATGATAGGCGATAATACCGGGTAATACCACGATGATTGGACCCAGTATTTTGAGTACTGCCGCCAAAAGCAGACCTTTCTGGCCTTCTTTAAGGTTCTTCGCCCCCAAAGCCCGTTGGATAATAGCCTGATTTGTTCCCCAGTAGAAAAGCTGTACCAACATCATCCCGGTAAAAATGGTGGCAAAAGGAACTGATGCATCTGACGAGCCGATGGAATTAAATTTTTCGGGATTTTCGTTGTAGAGTGTCGAGACACCCTCTAAAATACTACCCCCTCCAATCGCCGCCAATCCAAACAATGGCACCAATAAACCACCAGTAAATAAACCAATGGCGTTAATGGTATCGGAAACCGCAACGGCTTTCAATCCACCGAAAATCGCATAAATTGAACCAATGATGCCAATAGCCCAAACTGTCATCCACAAAGCGGCTGTATCAGAGACACCGAATAGCTTGGGCACATCAAACATGGTGGATAAAGCCAAAGCACCCGAATAGAGGACGATAGGTAATAAGACAATCACATAGCCGGATAAAAACAGAATTGAGGTAATGGTTTTGGTTTGCGCATCAAAACGCTCCTCGAGAAAACTTGGGACTGTGCTAATCCCGGTACGCAAATACCGGGGCAAAAGCACCAGTGCCGTTAAGACCATGGCAATAGCCGCCAATGTTTCCCAAGCCATGACCAGAATGCCTTCAGCATAGGCTTGTCCGGTCAGACCAACGATTTGTTCGGTCGAAAGATTGGTTAACAACAATGACCCGGCGATAACCGGCGCAGTCAGAGAACGTCCACCCAGAAAGTAACCTTCTGAATGTTCTTCATCTGTTCCCTTGGTTAAAAAATAGGACGCCACTGCGACAAACGCCGTGAAGCCCACGAAACTCAATATGCCAAATAGTCCCATAACGCTCACCTCTTTTAGTTAGATTTTAGTGTTGTGTTACAAATACAACACCGAGCATAAACATTATGACACCATAAAGTCAAGTTAATTTAAAAAATATTTTATGGGTGTGGTTTGCTGATCTTTTTTGCAGACATAGACTGGGCTATACGAACTATCTATAATGATATCAACGCGTTAGGGATAAAATAGATACCCCCGGCTAAAGCCGGGGGTATCTATTACTTGGTCATCTTATCCCAGAATCCCTTTAAATCATCCAGCCACGTAGTTTCCTGAGGTGAGTGTTTTTTGCCACCTCTGCCCAGACTTTTCTGAAATTGGCGCAGCAGCTGGGATTGTTCCTTGTTCAAGTTGACCGGTGTTTCGATGACAATACGCACCAACAAATTACCCGTGCTGTGACTACGCACCGACCTGATACCCTTGCCGGACACTTTGAATACTTTACCGGTTTGCGTACCCGCCGGTATCTTGAGCTTTCCCCTGCCGTTTAGCGTCGGTACTTCCAATTCCCCGCCCAAAGCGGCCGTAACAAAGGAAACCGGCATTTCGCACGATAGATCGTCACCCTTACGGGTAAAAATATTGTGGGGCTTGACGCGAACTTCAACAAACAAATCGCCGGCGGGGGCACCCTGTTCACCGGCTTCACCTTCGCCGGATAAACGAATGCGATCACCGTTATCGACACCAGCCGGTACTTTAACCGATAGTGTTTTGGTCTCGTGAACGCGCCCTTGACCACGACAGGCCTGACAGGGATCCTCAATCACTTCACCGGCACCCTGACAACTTGGACAGGTTTGTTGCACAGAGAAAAAGCCTTGCTGCATGCGCACCTGCCCCTGGCCGTGACAGGTACCACAGGTCTTTCTACTCGTCCCCTTTTTAGCACCACTGCCACCACACGTTTTACACATCACCTGGGTCGGCACTTTAATGGTTTTTTGCGTACCGTTAACCGCTTCTTCTAACGACAAATCGATATTGTAAAGCAAATCACTGCCGCGGCGTGCTTGACTGCGAGAAGCCCCCCCGCCACCACCGAACATATCGCCGAAGACCGAGCCGAAGATATCGCCAAAGTCAGCACCGCCACTATGGAAACCACCGCCGCCCATGCCGCCACCTTGACCCGTTGCCGCCTCGTAGCCATACTGATCGTATATTTGACGCTTTTGTTCGTCATTCAGAATCTCATAGGCTTCCTTGGCTTCTTTGAATTTGGTCTCGGCTTCTTTGTTATCGGGGTTTCGGTCGGGATGGTACTTCATCGCCAATTTACGATAAGCTTTTTTTAACTCATCTTTACCGGCGGATTTGCTCACGCCCAAAATACCGTATAAATCTTTGCTCATAGTTTATTATGTGATTGGTCTGACTGTGTCAAGTGCATTTTGTAAACCGCTCCGGTTTATTCTACACTGTTCTAACATCTTGTATTTATCAACTGAACGCATCGTTCAGGCACAACACCAACACGACAGCTGTCGTCTATCGATTGTTCCAAAAAACACAGGGTGGATTACTTATTATTGTCATCCACCCTGTTGTCTATTTACCGCTATTTTTTATCGTTGTCTTTAACTTCTTCAAATTCAGCATCAACGACATCATCGCTTGAGGCGCTATTTCCCGTACCGGCGCCCTGCCCTGCATGCCCTGCACTACCTTGGGCAGCCGATTCCTCAGCATACATTTTTTGTGCAACCGGGGCAAACGCTTCTTGAAGTGCATTTAATTTTTCTTCAATAATCGCTTTATCGTCACCTTCAACGACATCCTTTAACGCTTTGATAGCACTTTCAACTTTAGACTTTTCATCGTCACTAAATTTATCGGCAGACTCTTTCAACGTTTTTTCGATGCTGTGAACCATGCTGTTGGCTTGGTTCTTAGTAGTCACCAGCTCTTGAAATGCCTTATCTTTTTCGGCATTGGCCTCAGCATCTTTCATCATCGCTTCGATTTCTTCTTCCGATAAGCCTGAAGAGGCCTTAATTTGGATCGACTGCTCCTTGCCGGTACCCTTGTCCTTGGCAGAAACGTTTAGAATACCGTTGGCATCGATATTAAAGGTCACTTCAATCTGCGGCACGCCGCGTGGTGCCGGTGGAATATCAGTCAAATCAAAACGACCCAACGATTTGTTACCACTGGCGATATCGCGCTCACCCTGAAGGACGTGAATGGTAACCGCCGTCTGGTTGTCTGCTGCCGTCGAATAGACTTGCTCTGCTTTGGTTGGAATGGTCGTATTTTTGTCGATGAGTTTGTTCATTAATCCACCTTCGACCTCGATACCCAATGAAAGTGGTGTAACATCGAGCAATAAGACATCTTTAACATCGCCACCCAAGACACCGCCCTGGATCGCTGCGCCCACGGCAACAGCCTCGTCCGGATTAACGTCTTTTTTCGGTGCTTTGCCGAAGAACTCTTCAACTGCTTGTTGTACTTTAGGCATGCGCGTTTGTCCACCAACCAGGATAACGTCAGTGACATCTGCTTTTGCCAATCCGGCATCTTTTAATGCTGTTTGACAAGGTGCCAAGGTACGCTTGATCAAGTCCTCAACCAGCGTTTCGTATTTGGCACGCGTCAGCTTAACATTCAAATGCTTAGGACCCGTCGCATCAGCGGTGATATAAGGTAAATTAATATCCGTTTGTTGGCCTGATGACAGTTCAATTTTGGCTTTTTCGGCCGCTTCTTTTAAGCGCTGCAGTGCCAATGGATCGTTCGATAAATCCATACCTTGCTCGGATTTGAAGGCATCGACCAAATAGTCAATAATGGCCTTATCAAAGTCTTCACCACCCAAGAACGTATCACCGTTGGTTGCCAACACCTCAAACTGAGCATCACCATCAACATCGGCAATTTCGATAATTGAAATATCAAAAGTACCGCCACCTAAATCGTACACGGCGATTTTGGCATCTTTGCCCTTAACTTTATCCAATCCGTAAGACAATGCCGCCGCCGTAGGCTCGTTAATAATGCGAAGTACGTTCAGACCGGCAATTTTACCGGCATCTTTAGTTGCCTGACGCTGACTGTCGTTAAAGTAGGCCGGCACCGTGATAACCGCTTCGGTAACCGCTTCACCCAGATAGTCTTCCGCCGTCTTCTTCATTTTCATTAACGTCTTGGCAGACAGCTCTTGGGGTGACATTTTTTTGCCCTTCACTTCGACCCAGGCATCACCGTTGTCGGCAGCAACGATTTTATAAGGCACCAAATCAATGTCTTTCTGAACCGCCTTTTCTTTAAACGTGCGGCCAATTAGACGCTTAATCGCATAAATAGTATTTTGCGGGTTGGTAACAGCCTGACGTTTGGCCGACTGACCAACCAACACCTCATCGTCGGTAAAAGCAATCACCGATGGCGTGGTACGATCTCCCTCTGAATTCTCAATAACGCGGGCCTTTCCGCCCTCCATTAATGCGACACACGAGTTAGTGGTACCCAAATCAATTCCAATAATTTTTCCCATAACTAAATAACCTCTTAAAATGTTTTAAATAATAAATTCATGTTCCCTATATGGGATTGCCTCAACCGTTTTCAAGTCATCACAAGCGACAATCAGGGCAATCCGGGCAATAAAATCACAACGTTTTTTTCGATACAATAACCATCGCTGGACGCAACAGCCGGCCGTTTAAGGTATAACCTTTCTGGACAACCTCAATGACCGTATTAACCGGCAGGTCATCATTAGGCACCATTGTCATGGCTTGGTGAAATTCGGGATTAAATAGCTCTCCTTGTGGATCAACCACTTCGACGCCAAATTTTTTCAGCGTGTCAGCAAAGATATTGATCGTCATTTCACTGCCTTCAATAAATTTGCTCACCTGTTCGTTGGGTGTTTCGGCAACACTTTCTTTGGCGGCCTTCGCACCCAACTCCAAAGAATCTTTAACAGTCAACAGCTCCGGCACAAATTTATCCAAAGCGTACTTGTGGGCATTGGCAACATCTCGCTCAGCCCGTTTCCTGACGTTATCCATTTCTGCTTTCGCTAAAAGAAAGCGATTTTTGTGTTCTTCAATTTTTTCCTCAGCCGCAACCAAATCAGACCGCAATTTATTGATTAAAGATGTGTTTTCATCAACAGCACCAGATTGCTCAATATCAACTACCGCTTCGTTACTGTCGATAATCCCGTCCGGTGATGGCTCTCCTTGCTGCTGTTTTTTGATAGTGTCTTGGTCGATCGCTTCTTTTTCGTCCTGCTTTTTATTTTTTTTAGCCATGATAATTCCTTGCTATTACATTGTTAACTGCCCCTATTCATGGGGATAATTTTTATAAATGCAATTATGATAAGAACAAAAAAACCGACGCTATTTAGCATCGGTTTTTTTAAATGTTTTATTAGGGATAATACAGGACGTTAATACTTACCCAGTATAATCCGTCCCATACCTAACAATTTTCCTTTTTCTTCACTATCAGTTGGCTTGTACACCGCCTTAACGACTGCTTCATAAGTATTGCCTCTTCCACCGGAACAAGGGGGCAAGTAACCATCGGCAATCCCCGAACGATTATTGGCCTCTAAAAACGATTTACCGGTCAATGCTTTGGTTTCCCCTCTGATTGCCGGGATATTAACCCTTTCATCTCCCTCAATCCAGTAACCAATTTTTCCATGGCCCCCGTTGCTAGACAATTTCGAGTAACTTAAATCATTATATTCGACAATAATGGCATTAGCCGCTTTGGGAACACCAATGACCGTCAACGGCGGTGTATTGCCTTTCCCGCCGTATCGCCTACACTGTTGACCTTTGGGAATAGTTTTGCCATTCCAACGACCGCCAGAAAACTCAACTTTCATGGCTTTTACTTCGCCAGCTGATTCGTAGTGATCACTAACACATCCCAAAGCGAACACTACACAGACTGACAAAAACGAACTTAGTTTCTTATTCATTTTCAACTCCTCTTTTTGATTAACAACATCTCAGGCTCTCTGCCCAATGCTAAAAAAGATATCTATTATTATAAATTCATATATCTAAAATTAAAATTGTACACGCTGCAACAGTACTTAGGTATCAATATTGGTTGCATTAATTGAGTTTTCTTCAATAAATGCTTTGCGCGGCTCGACTTCTTCACCCATCAGCGTAGTAAAAATGCGATCAGCCTCAACGGCATCTTCGATGTTAACTTGCAAGAGAATGCGTGACTCGGGATCCATCGTTGTTTCCCACAATTGACCGGGATTCATTTCACCCAAACCTTTGTAACGTTGGATAACATAGCCCTGAGCGCCTACTTTCATCAGAATATCCATCACTTCCGAGAACGAACCGACAGGATATTCTTCTTTACCACATTCCAGTACGGCACTGGCCGCAAGCAAGCCATCTAACTGATGGGCAAGATTGGCCATTTTTTGATATTCAGCACTTTGGAAAAAAGCATTATTCAGTAAATAGTGGGTCGTGTTATTAAATCTTTTCATAGCAATAGCGACAGAAAAGGACTCTTCTCCGCTCGGAATAACGGATATATCGTACTGTGTTCCATTATCCTCGCTGTCGGCAAGTACTTTTTTCAAATCGCCTGCCCATATCCGAACGTATTCCTGATCGGTCAATCCCTCTTTACTCATTACCGGGATTTCCATCATTTTTTTCAATAAATTAATATCGTATCGATTGCCCAGACGAACAATGATATCATTGACACCGGTATAATCCGTTGCCATTTTTTCCAGCGCCGTTGAGCTGATTGCCGGCGCATCCGTTTCAGGAATCAGACGCACGCTATCAATAGCATTATTGAGAATCAACTGATTTAATTCGCGGTCATCTTTGACGTATTGAATCTGTTTGCCTTTGGCAAAGCGATACAGTGGCGGCTGGGCGATGTAGATATAGCCGGCCTCAACCAATTCGCGCATTTGACGGTAGAAAAAAGTTAGTAATAGCGTGCGAATATGAGAACCGTCAACGTCGGCGTCTGTCATGATGATAATGCGATGATAACGCAATTTTTCGATATTGAAATCCTCTTTACCGATACCGCAACCCAGCGCTTTAATCAACGTACCGACTTCGGCTGAATTAAGCATTTTATCAAAGCGTGCTTTTTCAACGTTGAGAATCTTACCTTTTAACGGAAGAATCGCCTGAAATTTTCTATCGCGCCCCGTTTTGGCAGAACCACCCGCCGAATCACCCTCAACTAAATAGATCTCGCATTTAGCCGGGTCCTTTTCTTGACAATCCGCCAGCTTTCCCGGAATACCGGCCAACTCCAGACCATCCTTTTTACGCGACACTTCACGGGCCTTACGAGCCGCTTCACGTGCTCGGGCAGCGTCCAGCATTTTACCGGCAATGACTTTACCTTCAGCGGGGTTTTCAAGTAAGAATTCGGACAATTTTGCATTGACAATCGACTCGACAATACCGCGAACCTCGGAAGAAACCAGTTTGTCCTTGGTCTGCGAGCTAAATTTGGGATCGGGTACCTTAACAGACACCAGCGCCGTCAACCCTTCGCGTGCATCGTCACCGGTCGGATGGACACTTTGTTTTTTCGCCAGTCCCTCACTATCGATGTAGTTATTCAACGTGCGCGTCAAAGCCGAGCGAAAACCCGCCAAATGCGTACCGCCGTCTCGCTGCGGAATGTTATTGGTAAAACAGTGAATATTTTCTTGGTAGCTATCGTTCCATTGCAGTGCCACTTCGACCGTCACATCATCTTTTTCAGCGTGGCAATACATTATCGTTTCATTGATTGGCGTTTTATTCTCGTTCAAATACTCAACAAACGCTCTAATACCACCTTGATAATGAAAATCTTTCCGGTTACCGTCACGCAAATCAATTAGTTCAATATGGACACCGGAATTTAAAAACGCCAGTTCACGGATACGTTTTTCCAGGATAGGAAACTCATATTTCACTTCAGAAAATGTGTCGGCACTGGCCTTAAATTTGACCATTGTTCCCGTCGCAGTCGTTTCACCAACAACTGCCAACGGTGCTTGTGGAACACCGTGAATATAGGTTTGTTCGTGAATTTTGCCGTGACGACAAATGGTTAATACCAATTTTTCAGACAGCGCATTGACGACCGAAACACCGACACCGTGCAGGCCACCCGATACTTTATAAGAATTATCGTCAAACTTACCGCCGGCGTGTAACACCGTCATAATGACCTCCGCCGCCGATCTGCCTTCTTCGAAATGAATGTCGGTTGGAATGCCACGCCCGTCATCTGACACGGAGACTGATTCGTCCTCGTGAATGGTAACGGTGATTTTACTGCAATGTCCGGCTAAAGCTTCGTCAATCGAGTTATCGACTACCTCAAAAACCATGTGATGTAGCCCCGAACCGTCATCAGTGTTGCCGATATACATGCCGGGACGTTTTCTAACTGCATCTAACCCTTTGAGAACTTTAATATTTGAAGAATCGTAATTTCCACTCATAATGTATTATTGTTGATTTTAAAAAAACCGCATGATTATAACATTTTTTTCACCAATAAGCCACCGGCGGCATGACAATCAATGTTATTTTATTAATTGTTTTTAAAGGAATTATTTTACACAAAGAAAATTAATTAACACGACAATGCTGCGAACCGGTTTGGCGGCAATCAATCATTGTTTGAAATGATTATGATTAGATTGACTATTTCGCTGCGCAGACAGACCGACTCAATGCCGTCAGGAAGATGCTTTAAGTTGTTTTGCTCGAATAAAACGATAGCACAAACGAACAGGGCCGTGGAAAGCATAAGCAAAAAAGATTAACCACAGCAGCGTTGCCGGATTGGTAGAAATGATTGCCAACCCCAAAACCAAAAACAGCATACTAAAAAAGGGAATTTTGCCGTGTAAATTCGTTTTTTTAAAACTGTAATATCTGATTGGCGCCACCATCATTAAACCGGCAAACAAGGTAATCAACATCGAAAAAACGACAACATTTGAACCACTGATAGCGTATTCGTGACCAAACCAAACAAAGCCGGCGACAGTACCAGCGGCCGAAGGACTGGGCAGGCCAATGAAAAAGCGGGCATCGACATTGCCAATTTGGACGTTAAATCTGGCCAGTCGCAGTGCCGCACAGGCACAATAAACAAAGGGAATCATCCACGACAAGCGTTCCGGCAGCCAAGGTACTTGTTCGGCTGCCGATAGCGACCACTGATACATCAAAATGGCCGGAGCAACGCCAAACGACAACAAATCGGACAGGCTGTCATACTGCTCACCAAAAGCCGACTCACCGCCGACTAAACGGGCAATGCGACCATCCATACCGTCGAGCAACATGGCGACAAAGATACACACCGCAGAACGATGAAAATCGTGATTAATGGCAGAAAGAACGGCGTAAAAACCAAACATCAACGCCGCCGTTGTCACCAAGTTGGGTGCTAAATAGACACCGTATTTACCTTTGTACATTAGCCGCGCTCTAATAAATCCGTCAATTCAATCAAAATGGCGTTGGCACGTGAAAAATACGACGCCATAACCAGCGAATGGTTGGTGATAATGCCGAAGCCGTTGCCATTTAAAATGACCGGACTCCAAACCGTCTTTTGTGTCGCCTCAAGCTCGCGAATCAGCTGCTGTAGATAGACCGTTGCATTTTTATCCTCGAGTACGGCTTTAAAATCAGCCTGTACAGCACGCATTTCTTGCAGCAAGGCCCAAGCATAACCGCGTGCTTCGTAGAAATTATTGTCTATCTTCCACCACGACGTTTTATTAAATAATTTTTTAGGTGCCGGTGAGCTCTGTTCTGCGGCTGATTCACCTGCTAACGACATGTTTTCAAATTCAATACCGACACTTTCCGACAATCGCTGTGAATAAGATCCCAAGTTCGGTGAAACAATCCGGAAAAAACGCCGCAAATTATCAGCCCGAGCATAAAACTGGGCATCGCTGTCATCATCATCAATAATGCGATAGAAATAACGTTCCAGTGCACGAGCAGCGTCGTCATAGGCATTTTCGGGACTAGGAAACATCCATTGTTCGGAATTGATACTGAGTTTGTTTTCAACTTCCGCCAAATCATTATCCAGTTTGGTTTGTGAACCGGAGGTGGCAAAATTATTGCGGAACACCTTTGACAAGTCGCGCAAGTTACGCAGAACACCCCATTCCCACTCGGGCATGTTATCCATTATGATTCCCGGCGGGGTAATGTCATTGCTTAGATAGCCCCACGGCTTATCTTGTAAACTGTCAATCAAATGAATGGTCATCGCCGTCATCACCGCACCGGTTTTTGCCGATGTCGGCTCACCGTTTTCATCTATCATTTCCACGGGCAAATGCTTAATCAGCGCATCTTTTGCCTCAATAGGTGACGGTTCGCGTGAAAAAACAAACATGGCAACCAGCATTAACACAAGTAGAGAAACGACAATCAACAGGATGCGCCAAATCCAGCCTTTTTCGCGCCAAGTGCTTGGACGATACAAGCTGGCGACCTTACCCGCCCCCTTGGCAGAACGTGAGAATAAAGATTTCAACATAACAACCTCTGCAATAGATATGATTGACTGTCTCGATAGTATACCTCAAGATACATGGGTACGCTAAAATATCCTTATTGCCGTGCTATAGTGAAGCCACTGAAAAACCACTACGGAACTCGCCGTTTCATCGCAGCTACGGTCGTGCCAAGAATTTTTCGGTACAAGGCGCATATTCACAGACAGTCCCTCACCTAGTAACTTAGGTGAGGAACGGCAAAAAGATGCAACCATGCCCACTCGCGAGTGGAACAGGTAAACGCTGTAACAGAAAATATCTGGCATGACTATACAGTGGGTTAAAATGCACACTTTGATAGACTGACAGGGAGATAAGCTAACGTGCAACTCGATATACTTTATCGCGATGACTACTTGGTTGTAGTGAACAAACCGGCGGGGCTATTGGTTCACCGCAGCGCCATCGACAAACAGGCTACGACTTATGCACTGCAATTACTGCGTGATCAAATCGGCCAACGCGTCTATCCTGCCCACCGCCTCGACAAACCGACATCGGGTGCTTTGCTGTTTGCTCTCGACAAAGTCACATTAAACCGTTTATCTAAGCACTGGTGCGAAGTGGAGAAATACTATTTGGCCATAACGCGTGGTATCGTCAACGACTGTTTCATCGACCATGACATCGTCAGCAAGCCCGACAGAGGTGATCGCTTTCAAACGGCCAAAAAACAATCGGCACAAACGACCGTAAACTGTCTGGTAACGACAACGCTACCCGTTGCCTTTAGTCACAATCCGGAGCAATATCCAACAACGTCGTTTTCCATCGTTGAGGCAATACCGAAAACAGGACGAAAACACCAAATCCGCAAACACTTAAAACATATCCATCATCCAATTGTCGGAGACACGCGCTATGGTCGTGGGGAAATCAATCGCTACTTTCGCAAAACGCACGGTATTCGACGATTAATGCTACACTGCTGGGCGCTGTCTTTTAGACACCCTTTCAGTAAGCAAAAGCTCGCTATCCACGCGCCACTGGACAGCGATTGGCAAAGCATGCTAACACTATTCCCAGAAACGACCGACTTTAGTATCAACGAGGTATCGGCAGGACAACCGACACAAGCACAGATTAGAAAGCTTTGATAAACCTAAAACCTAGCGAGCGATTCTATTTCGAGCCTGTCCAGCCGCTATACTTGCTGGGGGGCACGGAGCGTAAAAAACCACAGTCCCTCACCTAGAGACCAGGTGAGGGACAAGGATGTTGAGCACCGCGCAACAAAGCCAAGAAAAATATTTTTGGCAACGGCGTAGGTGGTTTTGCAAAGCTTTCCATTCGTCAATGCGCCCTTTAGTCGGGCAACTTGGTCAAATCTCTTACTGCTCCTTTGTCGGCGCTGGTGGCTAACATAGCGTAGGCTTTAAGTGCAGCACTGACGCGACGCACCCTCGGTTGAGCCGGTTTCCATCCCTTATCGTTCTGCAAGCGGCGGCGTTTTGCCAAGGTTTTTTCATCAATTATCAGATCAATGCGGCGATTGGGGATATCGATTTTGATTGGATCACCTGTGTTAACCAAAGCAATTGTACCGCCTGCCGCCGCTTCGGGAGAAACGTGGCCAATCGACAGTCCCGACGTTCCTCCTGAAAAACGTCCGTCCGTCAATAACGCACATTCCTTGCCTAAACCTATCGACTTCAGATAACTGGTCGGATAAAGCATTTCCTGCATACCCGGGCCGCCGCGCGGACCTTCGTAACGGATAACAACGATTTCACCGGCAACGACCTCACCAGCCAAAATGCCTTTGACTGCTGCATCTTGACTTTCATAAACGCGGGCCCTACCGTGAAACACCAAGATGGAATCGTCAACACCAGCCGTTTTTACCACACAGCCATCTTCGGCAAGGTTGCCGAACAATACCGCCAGCCCGCCCTCTTGCGAGTAGGCATTTTCCAAACTGCGAATACAACCGTTTTTGCGATCATCATCGAGATGGGGAAAGCGCACGTCCTGGCTAAAGGCAGTTTGCGTCGGAATACCCGCCGGTGCCGCTCGATAAAACATCTTCACCGCCTCATCGGGTTGATTGGTAATATCATAGCGCCCAATCGCCGCTTTAAGGGTTGGGCTGTGCACCGTCGGCAATTGGCTGTGTAACAATCCGGCCTTATCCAGTTCTGCCAAAATATTCATAATACCACCGGCACGATGTACGTCCTCCATGTGGTATTTCTGCGTATTGGGTGCCACCTTACACAACTGCGGGACTTTGCGGGACAGCGCATCAATTTCAGGCAGTCCGAACCGCGTACCGGCTTCCTGTGCCGCTGCTAACAAGTGCAAAATGGTGTTGGTAGAGCCTCCCATGGCAATGTCCAGCGTCATGGCATTTTCAAAGGCTTTATCAGCGGCAATCGAGCGCGGCAAAACAGTATCGTCACCCTGTTCGTAGTGACGCTTGGTGATATCGACAATGGTTCTCGCCGCCTCTAGAAATAGTTGCTCGCGGTCGGCATGAGTGGCTAACAGCGTGCCGTTACCGGGCAGTGACAAGCCAATCGCTTCGGTTAAACAGTTCATCGAATTGGCGGTAAACATGCCTGAACACGAACCGCAGGTCGGGCATGCCGAACGTTCATAAGCCCTCACTTTTTCATCACTGGCCATAGGATCAGCGGCAGTGACCATGGCATCAACCAGATCAAGTTTGACAATATTTCTCACGTCAACAACCTGAATATCATCACTTGGTGCTTGTTGTACTTTACCGGCCTCCATGGGGCCACCCGAGACAAAAACCGTCGGAATATTCAAGCGCATCGAGGCCATTAACATACCCGGTGTAATCTTGTCGCAATTGGAGATACAAATCATGGCATCAGCGCAGTGAGCGTTAACCATGTATTCGACACTATCGGCAATAATATCGCGCGAAGGCAGCGAGTAAAGCATACCATCGTGTCCCATAGCGATGCCGTCATCAACGGCTATCGTATTGAACTCTTTAGCAACACCACCGTGCTTTTCAATCTCTCGAGCAACCAACTGCCCCAAGTCCTTTAGGTGAACGTGACCGGGAACAAATTGTGTGAATGAATTGACGACGGCAATAATCGGTTTGTTAAAATCGTCGTCTTTCATACCGGTGGCGCGCCATAGCGCTCTCGCACCGGCCATATTGCGCCCACCTGTTGAAGTTTTTGAACGATAAGTTCTTTTGTGTTTGTTGCCTTTGCGCTTATCGCCAGTGTCATTTGTACTGTCAGCCATTTGTCCCCTAATGATTTTTATTTTCTTTGGCGGTGATATTCAACTAAAACCGAACTCGGTATTCTAGTCTGCAGCGTTGAAAATGTAAATAACGGTTATTTAACAATATGAATAAAAGCCACCCATCCAGCTAGTTATACGTGGCATTGATTAAGTTCTTCCAGCCGGATATGCTCATTGACTGGGAGAAGGCTTTGATAAACCTACCACAGCAAACGCAAGGCATTGACCATAACAAATATTCCCCCGGTGACAACGACAATCAAGGGGCCTGCAGGTAAGTTACAATAATAAGCTAACAGCATGCCCGAAACGATAGCTATCATTGAAAACAGCCATGCCAAACCAACCATCTGTAACAGCGAGTGTGAAAACAACCGTGCCGTTGCTGCCGGGATAATCAACATAGCAACGATGAGCAAAACGCCGATACTCAGCATACCCAACGCGATGGTCATTGCCAATACCAAGGTAAAAATCAACTCCAATGTTTGTACGCTATAGCCTTCAACGAGGGCAATATCGGGCTGTATCGTCAAATTGACAAAGCCCCGCCAATACATCATTGTCAGCACCAACCCGGTTAAAGACAGCGCCACCGTGGCATAGAACATGTGCCGGGAAATAGACAACACGTCACCGAGCAAATACACCATTAAATCAATGCGCAAGGCATCCATCATCGAGACGGCAAGAATGCCGAGTGCCAGGCTAAGGTGGGCAATCATCCCGAGAACGGTATCGCCGGCTAACAGGCGATGATTGAGCCAAAAACTCAATACAACAGCCAGTACGACGGTAAAGCCAATCACCCCTGCCAACACGCCAATACCGGTTATCAGACCCAAGATTGCACCCAGCAGGGCTGAATGTGCCAGTGTCGCACCAAAATACGACAGTTTTCGCCAAACCATAAAACAGCCCATCGGCGCGGTCAGTAACGACAAAAACAGCAAAGCCCAAACTGCTTGCCCGATAAAATCGTTAGGATCAAAAAAATCTAATAAGGTCATTCATATTTCCTAGAGCGTATCATCATGGCGATGGGCGTGGTGATGTTCGTAAAAAGCCAGCTCCGCCAAATTTTCATCGCCAATACTGTTCTCGTTGGCGAATAATGACTGGTAGTGCGGGTGATTGAGTACATGGGCCGGTTTGCCTTGACAACAAATGTGTTGATTCAGACAAATGACCCTGTCGGTTGCCGACATCACTAAATGCAAATCGTGCGAAACCATCAAAATAGCGAAATGATAACGCTGACGTAGCTCATTCAGTTGGTGATAAAACAATTCCTGCCCGTTGATATCGACACCTGCCGTCGGTTCATCCAGTACCAGTAGATGCGGTTGATTGAGTAAGGCCCGAGCAAACAAAACGCGACGCATTTCACCACCAGATAAATCGCTTAAAAAACGATACGCCAGATGGCCTATATTGAGATCATTTAACAGTTGTATCAGCACATTTTTGGCATGTCTGGTTTTGGATAAACGGATAAATTCCAATACGCTCACCGGCATGGTTTTGTCACGATTAATCAACTGTGGCACATAGCCAATGCGGAGTTTCTCTCCGTTAATTGGGTAGTGCTCGACCCGTCCCGCCGTCGGTTTGATTAATCGCAGAACAATTGATAGTAACGTTGTTTTTCCTGCACCATTGGGGCCGACAACGGTGACGATTTCACGGTTGTGGAGGGTAAAATTGACATCGTGCAAAACGACCTTGTCGCCGATTTGATAATTGATATGATCTAAGACAATCAATGGGGCCATCAGTTTCCTCTTTGCTGATTTTCTTGCCGCGACCGGCACCGACGACAGATACCAAATAATTCAATCATCGGCGAAGTGATACTAAACCCCGTATCAGCAGTGATTTGTTGCATGCCTTGTTTAAAATCTGAAGCAATGCACTCCTCTACGTCACCGCATTGTTGACAAATTAACCACTGTGAAAAATGCCGTTTGGATAAATGGTGGCAAGTCATAAAGGCATTGAGGTTCTCTATACGGTGAACCAGACCGTTTGTGACGAGGAAATCCAGCACCCGATAAACGCTCATCACTTGTGCTTTGGGATTACTCTTTTTTAAAATGTCCAACACTGCATAGGCCGTCAAGGGCTGTTTCTGAGCCAACAGAATATCGAGAACCCTGCGACGTAACGGCGTAAGTTTGCAATTATGCTCTCGACAGTACCGGTCAACAGCTTGGCGGCTGGTCTTTTGTTTGCTCATATTTATCGGATCATCGCTATATCTTGTCGCATTATAACCGATTGCTTGACAATTTCCGAGCAGATACAATAGAATTGTTACTTTATAACATAACAAAAATCAGCCAATGAAAAAGATATTGCTTATCTTATTAACACTGTGCCACGCCTATATTATTCAGGCGCAGCCGCGTATTGTCAGCTCGATTTATCCTTTGCAACAAATTGCTAATGCCATCAGTGGACAAACTACCGAACTGATTGCCGACACCTATCTTTCACCACATCAATATGCTATTAAACCGGCTGATGCCAAAAATCTCAATGAAGCTGATCTGGTCATTTGGATAGGAGAAGCGATGATGCCGCAATTAACCAGACATATTGATAAACGCAATGGTAATAAATTGACTATTACGGCGTCCCAACTTGACTATATTCGGCTGATTAATAATCAACGCGAACATCAGCACGGCGACGGGCACAACAGTGAGCATCTACTGTACGACCCGCACTTGTGGTTATCAATCGATAATGCCGGTGTCATTGCCTCAGCCATTGCCGATGCGCTAATAACTCTCGATAAAGACAATGCCGACACTTACCGCAACAATTTGGCGCATTTTCAACAAGAATTACAATCAACCTACCGAGAATTAATTGCTTTATTTGAGAGCCGGCCTCCGGTGCCCTATTTTGTCTTCCACGATGCCTATGCCTATTTTGAAAAAACATTTGGTGTTTCACCCGTTGATATGATTCGCATTCACGCCGGTCAATCGCCGAAAACCAAACACTTGGTCGAGCTCAAACAACGGCTGGCTTCATTAAAAAAAGGCTGTATTTTCCGCGAACCACAATTCAAATCGACATTAATCGACCGCTTGGTTGAAGGAACCAATATCACCGTCTCTACGCTTGACCCTGTCGGCTACAGCACAGACCCTAAAGGCTACGCAGCCATTTTGCGCAATATGGCTAATCAAATGATTCAATGCGGGGCTGAATAACAAAATCTATAGTGCTATGAATTAGTTTTTGATACAAGGCGCGTCGGTGAAGACAATATTGTAATTTCGACGAGACGATGCAACGCTGTAGCAAATGTTAATTCATGTCACTATACGTTATAATAGCCGGTATGACACATAACAACTTATTGACTTGGGCAGATGCCCTAAAAACGGCTAAACAAAGTGATACTTTCAAGGCTGTCAATCGCTTTGTCAGACAGGAGCGAAACAGTGGCAAAACCATTTATCCACCCGCTGAACAGGTGTTTAACGCGTTTAAAAAAACTGACTTTGCCGACGTCAAAGTCGTCATTATCGGTCAAGATCCATACCACGGTCAGGGCCAGGCCAACGGACTGGCCTTTTCCGTTAATCCCAATGTTGCCATCCCGCCATCGTTAGTCAATATTTATAAAGAAATTGCCAGCGATATCGGTGCTATCCCACCGAAACACGGTGATTTAACCCACTGGGCGGAACAAGGCGTACTGCTTATCAACGCTGTCCTAACGGTTGAAGCTAACCGTGCTCACTCACACCGAGGCAAGGGTTGGGAAACATTTACCGATGCCGTGATTGAATCGCTTAATCAAGCTCCACAACACATTGTTTATCTGCTGTGGGGCAGACCGGCGCAAAGTAAAATAGCACTGATTGATAAGCGCCACACCATACTAACCGCACCACATCCATCGCCGCTGTCAGCCTACCGTGGATTTTTCGGCTGCAGGCACTTTAGCAAGAGCAACAACGCCTTGATCGAACACGGACAAGAGCCCATTCGCTGGGTATCGAGGTAGGGAGTTTAATCAATGCAATCAAAATTAATAGGCACTGAGACGCACACAGTGCGTCTCTACATTGTGTATTGATTTGCTACCCCATTTTCGTAGAGACGCATTGAATGCGTCTCCCTATCACAATATTCTACAGCACCCCGTCAAATTATAATGCCTTTGCTGATATTAATTGTCTGTGCTGCGCAATGCCGCATTAATTGCCGTCATTGTCGCGCGTAGCATGGCCGTCACCGTATCGTGGCTACGCGCCACACCCGAATGAACCATACCTTCCATACCGACCTGCACATAGGCCATAGCTTCGGCACGGGTCCCTTCGGACAGGGCGTGCTCGGCATAGTTTAGAACGCGTATGTTTTTGCCAATATGATGTTCCATAGCACGGATAAATGAAGTCAGTGTTCCTTCGCCAACGCCCTCAACTATTTCTTCGCCTTGATTAGTAACCAAAGTGGCAATAATGTGGTCCTGTTCATCCTCGCGTGTCAGCTTGTTAAACTGCTTGAGTTGATAGGGCGTCTCCAACTCCATATAAGCCTGCTGAAACAACGTCCAGATTTCATCGGTGGACAGTTCGCGCTCCGTATCTTCCGAACGTTTTTGCACGAGACGGCTAAAGTCAATCTGCATCCAGCGCGGCAAGTCAATACTGTAATCGCGCTGCAGAACATAAGCGACCCCGCCCTTGCCCGATTGACTGTTGATGCGAACGACATCCTGATAGGTACGGCCGATATCCTTGGGATCAATTGGCAAATAGGCAATATCCCAAACACCGTCGCTGCTTTTTTCCAAACTCTTTTTAATGGCGTCCTGATGAGAACCCGAAAATGCCGTAAAGACCAGTTCACCAACCCAGGGATGGCGGGGGTGAATGGGCAAATTGGTACACTCAGTCACGGTTTGGACAATACCGGTCATATCGGAAAAATCCAGTTCCGGGTCGATGCCTTGGCTGTACAGGTTCATCGCCATGGCGACGATATCCATATTGCCGGTGCGCTCGCCGTTGCCAAACAAGGTACCTTCAATGCGATCAGCGCCTGCCAACACGCCCATCTCAGCGGCGGCAACGGCACAACCGCGGTCATTGTGAGTGTGCAAACTAATCGTTACGTCTTGGCGAGACGGAAAATTCGTGCAGAAATATTCGACCTGATCGGCATAGACATTCGGCATCGCCGCCTCTACCGTGGCTGGTAAATTGATAATTACTTGTTGACCGTTTTCAGGCTGCCAGACGCGACAAACGGCCTCGACAACTTCAACGGCAAAATCGGGCTCGGTCTGCGAGAAACTTTCCGGCGAATATTGAAAGACCCATTCAGTTTGTGGATATTGCGCTGCATAGCGTTTTACCAACTCGGCACCACTTACGGCAATGGCTTTGATATCTTGGCGGGATTTGCCAAACACTTTATTGCGCTGCACCCGAGACGTCGAATTATAGACGTGAACAATGGCGCGTTTTACCCCTTTGAGCGCCTCAAAAGTGCGTTCGATCAAATGTTCTCGCGCCTGCACCAATACCTGAATGGTGACATCGTCAGGGATAAGCTGTTCATCGACCAGGGCGCGGTGAAAATCAAATTCAGTTTGTGATGCCGATGGAAAACCACTTTCAATTTCTTTAAAACCGATATCGACCAGTGTCTTCCAAAAGCGTTTTTTCTGCTGAATATTCATCGGATCAATCAAGGCCTGGTTGCCGTCTCTCAGATCGACACTACACCACCGGGGTGCTTTGGTCATGACCTCGTTCGGCCACTGGCGATGTTTCATCTGCGGAGCAAAGGCAAAGGCAGGATATTTACGGTAATTAAATGCAGTCATTGGGTTTTCTCTTTTATTTATTAATAGTGTTTGTGATCAACAAACGACATTTTAGCCAATATCAATTAGCCAATGTCACCAAAATTAAGGAAAAAATAAGATTTTTTTAGATGATTATGCTAGTTTATGATAATAGTTTAGTTAAAAAAACCAAAAAACATGCAATTAGATAGAATTGATAAAAAAATATTGACGGTTTTGCAGGACAACGCCAAGATCAGTAACTTAGAACTTTCCGAATTAGTCGGATTGTCCCCCACCCCTTGTGCCAGACGCGTCAAGCAGCTAGAAGAAGCTGGTGTCATTGAGCGCTCAATCACCGTACTCAATCAGGAAAAGTTGGGGCTCAAATTGACAGTTTACGTCGGTATCAGTATGGAAAAACACACCAGCGACCAGTTTGATATTTTCGAACAGGCCATTAGGGCCTTCCCGGAAGTTGTCAGCTGTAGCGTGGTGACCGGACGCGTAGAAGACTACCTCTTGCGCGTTGTCGTACGCGACATGAAACACTACGAAGAGTTTCTGTTGGGACGACTAAACCGTATCAAAGGCGTTGACAATGTCCATTCTAGTTTTGTGTTACGCGACGTCGTGCGCTTTGGGCGTTTACCCACCGATTAGCCAGTAAGCAAATGTTAATTCATGCCGCTATATCTTATCTCTCTGGAAAAAGCTAAAGATAAGGGTAGCAATATTTACTACTTAGAAGATACTTGAACGCTATCCATTTTCGCTTTAAGTTCAGCAATTTTTTCTCGTATCAAACCCGAATATAAGGATTTGTTTTTTTCAGAAAAGTATAATGCCTTTTCATAGGCTGCCATGGCCTCTTCTTGACGACCTAGGTGAAAAAACACACTGCCTTTGTTATACCACACTTTGTACTTATCTGGCTTTATCTCCAACGCTTTATCATAGGCAGCAATCGCTTCTTCGTAACGGCCAAGGTATACAAGTGTATTACCTTTGCTATACCACACTTCATGGTCATCCGATTTTATCTTCAGTGCCTTGTCATAAGCCTTGATTGCCTCTCTTTTGCGGCCAAGGTGTACAAGTGCATTACCCTTGTTATACCACGTTTCGTATTTGTCTGGTTTTATTTTCAGTGCGTTGTCATAAGCCTTGATTGCCTTTCTTTTGAGGCCAAGGTCAGAAAGTGCAATACCTTTATTACTCCACGCGTTATGGTCATCCGGCTTTATCTTCAGTGCTTTGTCGTAAGCCTTGATTGCCTCTCTTTTGAGGCCAAGGTCAGAAAGTGCAAACCCCTTACTATGCCACACTTCATGGTCATCCGGTTTTATCTTCAGCGCGTTGTCATAGGCAGCAATGGCCTCTTCGTAACGGCCAAGATCAGAAAGTGCAAACCCCCTACTATGCCACACCTCATGGTCATCCGGCTTTATCTTCAGTGCGTTGTCATAGGCAACAATGGCTTCTTCGTAACGGCCAAGGTGTATAAGTGCATTACCTTTGTTATACCACGCTTCGTATTTGTCTGGTTTTATCTTCAGTGCTTTGTCATAGGCAGCAATGGCCTCTTCGTAACGGCCAAGGTGTATAAGTGCATTACCTTTGTTATACCGCGTTTCGTACTTGTCTGGTTTTATCTTCAGTGCTTTGTCATAAGTCCTGATTGCCTCTTTTTTACGGCTAAGGTCAGAAAGTGCAAATTCCTTACTATGCCACACTTCATGGTCATCCGGTTTTATCTTCAGTACTTTGTCATAAGTTCTGATTGCCTCTTTTTTACGGCCAAGGTCAGAAAATGCAAACTCCCTGCTATACCACACTTCATGGTCATCCAGTTTTATCCCCAGTAATTTGTCATTAGCAAGTTGTCCAAGTGCACCAGCTCTTCTATACCACACTTTGTAATTATTTGGTTTTATCTCCAACGCTTTATCATAGGCAGCAATGGCCTCTTCGTAACGGCCAAGGTATACAAGTGTGTTACCTTTGCTATACCACACTTCATGGTCATCCGGCCTTATCTTCAGTGCTTTGTCATAAGCCTTGATTGCTTCTCCTTTGCGGCCAAAAAGGTGTACAAGTGCATTACCTTTGTTATACCACGCTTCGTATTTGTCTGGTTTTATCTTCAGTGCCTTATCATAAGCCTTGATTGCCTCTTTTTTGCGGCCAAGGCCAGAAAGTGCAATACCTTTATTATTCCACGCGTCATGGTCATCCGGCTTTATCTTCAGTGCCTTGTCATAAGCCTTGATTGCCTCTCTTTTGCGGCCAAGGCCAGAAAGTGCAATACCTTTATTATTCCAAGCGTTATGGTCATCCGGCTTTATCTTCAGTGCTTTGTCGTAAGCCTTGATTGCCTCTTTTTTGCGGCCAAGGTCAGAAAGTGCATTACCTTTGTTATACCACGCTTCGTATTTGTCTGGTTTTATTTTCAGTGCTTTGTCATAAGCCTTGATTGCCTCTTTTTTGCGGCCAAGGCTAGAAAGTGCAATACCTTTGTTATACCACGCGTTATGGTCATCCGGTTTTATCTTCAGCGCCTTATCATAAGCCTTGATTGCCTCCCTTTTGCGGTCAAGGTCAGAAAATGCAACACCCTTTGGATAAAGACTAAAAACAATAGTGATGATTAACCCAATAAAACCGAGCAATGTTCCAATAGCGGTGAGTTTACTGAGCAGAGACCAGTTTTTCCATTGTCTTCGTTTTGGTATCATTGTTGAGATTTTCACTATTTATCCCTTTATTCATTAAGTCATAACTGTACAACCCATCATCATACACCAGCGCAGACTAAACCGGCACCGACAAGCCGCGCTGAACGGCGGGTCGGTCGAGCCCGGCGGCAAGCCAACGATTGACGTGAGAAAATGTTTCCAATTCGAGCAATGTTTGAGCCTGATAGCCGCTGTGCAAGGCGCGAACCCAACCAAGTAGGGAAATATCGGCAATACTGAAATCATCGACCATCCACTCACGTTCGGCAAGGTGATTATCCAGTACACCTAATAGACGTTTGCTTTCCGCTGCGAAGCGTTGCAACGGACGCTTATCCTCGATTGCCTTGCCGGCAAAACGATAAAAGTAGCCTAATTGGCCAAAAATCGGACCAACGCCACCCATCTGGAAAAACACCCACTGAAGCGTCTGGATGCGCTTTACCGGATCGGCGGCAAGCAGCTGGCCGCTTTTTTCTGCCAGGTAGAGCAAAATGGCACCCGATTCAAACAGTGCCAACGGCTTACCATTAGGCCCGTCGGGGTCAATAATCGCTGGAATTTTACCGTTGGGATTAAGCGATAAAAACGCATCCTGCCAAGTTTCATTAGCCATAATATTGACGCGGTGTGCTTCATAGGGCAATCCTATTTCTTCCAGCATGATAGACACCTTGACACCGTTTGGGGTTGGAAAAGAATACAGCTGCAAGCGTTCAGGATGTTGACAGGGATATTGTTTTAACACGGGAAATTGTTTTTCATTGATTGACATACTTAATTCTCCTCAGTATAAATTGACACGGCCTCATTATACGTTTTATCAACTCTGAATGCGAAATATTCATTGGAAAATGGATACAAAAGACGTGATACAATGACGCATCCACCATCTAACCATCTAACAGGAACAATTTTCACACAATCAAAATGGCATTGGGTATTCCTTCACGCGACAAGCGAAACAAAGTCAGGCAAAGAACAACAATCATCGCCGGCATGACGATAGTAGTCAGTCGCAAGCCCATTAAACAGTTATATTTGCGCATTGACCCTAGAACCGCCAACATTAAACTGTCAGCACCGCGACAAATCAGCTACAGAGCCATCGAACAATTTGTTATCGACAAACAGGACTGGATAAAAAAACATCAAGCCCGCATCTTAGCGCAAGAAAAAATCATTAACAAGCAATACGTATCGGGTGAAATATTGCTGTTATGGGGAAAACCATACCCACTCAAGGTCGTTGAGCGACGGGGCAGACACGGTGCATCGTTAACACGTGATGGCAAAATTCAACTAACAATTCGCCCGAATACAACGATGGCTAATCGTGAAAAAGTGCTCAAGCATTGGTATCGCCAACAAATGGATTTGGCTATTGCTACACTGTTCGATAAGTGGCAACCGATAATGAAGCAAACCGTCCGCAGTTGGCAGGTTCGCCAAATGAAAAGTCGCTGGGGCAGCTGTCATATTGACAAGCGGCATATCGTACTGAATCTAACCTTGGTCAGCAAGCCATTACTCTGTTTAGAATACGTTCTGGTTCATGAAATGATACATCTATTTGAGCGCTATCACAACGCTCGCTTTTACCGTTTAATGGATTACTATTTACCCGAATGGCGCACCTACAAAAGACAACTGAATGCATCCGTTTAGTTAGGCGTTAACATTTTAGCAACCTCTGGAACCTCTGCAAAATGCACATTTCGGCAAATAACCCAGCAAGTGCTTCGCAAAAGTTGGACAGGCTGTGTCATGTGTTTATCCGACCACTCAAGAGTGGTAGGGCTCCTCGCAATTTTATCCTATCTAACTGATAGGTCAAGAATTGACTGTGGTGCTATAGTCATGACTTAAGTGTCCAGATAATGACTGAGTGTTTGGCTTAAGCCGCTATCGTTAAGCATAGTTAGCCACTTAATAAAGGCTTGGGAAAACGCCGGGTTATTGCCTAAATCACCATAAATCAGGGTATTGTCTAACCACCGCTGCGGGGATTGTTTGGCTTGCAAGGCCCGCTTTTGCAAGTCCGGCCAATAAGGATCATTGGCCTCAATTTCACTGTCATCTTCGCGTATTCCTTGACAATAACGGGCCCAAATTGCACTGACCAAGGCCAGTCCGCTGACCGAGCCGCCGCGACGCAAGGTATCGCGTACCGAGGGCAGAATAAATCCGGGCTGACGGGAAGAGCCGTCGAACGCCACCCGCCGCGTAGTATCGACAATAGCAGGGTTGGCAAAGCGCGCTTTTATCAAGGCCAAATAGGCTTCGGGCGTATATTCGGGCACAGCAGTAACATTGGCGATAATTTCTTCTCGTTCGACTTTGTCAAACAGCGCAGCAATCAACGGATGGGCAATGCTTTGCGAAATGGTTTCAATACCCAGCAGGTCTCCGGCAGCGGCAATAATCTGATGGCCGCCGTTGAGGACGCGGATTTTCATGGTTTCGTAGGCGTGAACATTATGCGAAAATGTCGCCCCCACTCTATCCCAATCAGGGCGCCCGGCACAAAAGTTATCTTCAATTACCCATTGGCGAAAGTCTTCGTGGGTTACCGGCACCGCGTCTTCAAGGCCCAGTTCGCGCGCCAGGTTGCGTTCATTGTCGCCGGTTGCCGGGACGATACAGTCAACCATCGAGTTGGGAAAGCTGCAGTGTTGATTAATCCACGCGGCCAGTTCCGGGTCGGATAATGTTGCCAAGGCAATCACCGTCTGCCGTAAAATATTGCCGTTGCCTTGCAAATTATCACAGCTTTGCAGCGTCAACGGCCCGATGCCGCTGTCTCGACGCCGTTTTAAGGCGGCAATAATCGCCCCGAAGGCCGTTACCGGCGTATCGGGGTTTTCAGCATCGTGAATGATATCGGCGTGCGAGACGGCAAAGCCTTTACTGGCCGGATCAATGTAATAACCACCCTCTGTGACCGTCAGCGTGACGATGCGAATATCGGCTTGCGCCATGCGGGCAATCAGCGGGGCGTTGTCAGCTGCCACCGGCACGTAGTCAATCATTGAGCCAATAATTTCAGCGCGGCGGGAAGCCGGACTTAACTCAATCAGTGTCGTTAAATAGTCTTGTTGTTGCAGCTTTTGCCGCATCACCTCATCATTGGGACGAACGCCCGCCCCAACGATGGCCCAATCCTGATTTAGGCCTTTGGCCAGTAAGCGCTGTAGGTACCAGGCTTGGTGAGCGCGGTGAAAATTTCCCACCCCAATGTGGACAATCCCGGCTGTTAACGTTGCCCTATCGTAGTTGGGCACGAGAACAGGCTGATTATCGGCAATAGCCTGAAGATTGCCTTCTACCAGTTTCATCAGCTCATCCAATTACCGCCGTCAACATTATAGGTTTGTGCAACAATATAATCGGCATCGTCACTGGCTAAGAAAACCGCCATACCCGTTAGGTCTTCAGCCTTACCCATGCGCCCATAGGGAACTGCTTTACCGACTTGTTTTTTCTTTTCACCGGGTTGTAAGCCTTCATATTGCGCAAAGGCGGCATCGACGCCGTCCCAGTGTTCGCCGTCGACAACACCGGGAGCAATGGCATTAACATTAATCTTATGTGCAATCAGGTTTAACCCTGCCGATTGGGTCAAACTGATAATGGCCGCCTTGGTGGCACAGTAAACAGCGACCAAAGACTCACCTCGGCGGCCTGCCTGGCTGGCCATATTAATGATTTTTCCGCCTTTACCGCGGGCAATCATATGTTTTGCCACCGTTTGTAACGTAAACAGCGTACCGGCAACGTTGATGTCAAAAACCTTTTGATATTCCGCCCGGGTAATTTCCACGATAGGTGCCAAAGAAAAAACAGCGGCATTATTGATCAGGATATCAATGCTGCCCATTTTTGTTATGGCCTCGTTCACCGCTCGGTCAATACTTTCTTGGCAAGTAACGTCCATTTCCACGGCAATGGCCTTGTCGCCCAACTGTTTGGCCGTTTCCTGGGCCCGGACAAAATTAATATCGGCAATAGCCACCGTTGCCCCTTCTTCGATATAACGTTTGGCAAAAGCGGCACCAATACCCCGCGCCGCCCCTGTAATCAGGGCGTTTTTTCCTTGTAATTTCATAAAGCCTCACCTTTTTCATTAAATTTGTAAATTTTCCCGGCAATTTTTAACGCCACTTTATCGCCAAAATTGACACCCACGTCACCGGGTGAGCGGACAATTAAATCACCGACACCCTCAACGGCTACCCGTAAAAAGGTATCGGAACCCAAGTGTTCCGCCACACCGACCATCCCTTCCCAAACCGCATCGCTGTCTTGGGTAACACCGATATGCTCGGGGCGCACACCGATAGTATGGGCATGATATTTTGCTGCCGCAGCGCCTTGAATAAAATTCATTTTGGGCGAGCCGATAAAACCGGCAACAAATTGATTGCCGGGTGTATTATACAGTTCCAGTGGTGTGCCGACTTGTTCGATAATACCATCGCGTAAGACGACGATTTTATCTGCCATCGTCATCGCTTCGACTTGGTCGTGGGTAACATAAATCATCGTGGTGGCTAGATTGTGATGCAACTGCTTAATTTCATGACGCATATTAACGCGCAAGGCGGCATCCAGATTGGATAACGGCTCATCAAATAAGAAGGCCTTGGGCTCACGGACAATGGCTCGGCCAATGGCCACCCGCTGGCGCTGCCCCCCTGATAGGTTAGCCGGGCGCTGTTCAAGATAGTCCGATAAATTCAGCGTCTCTGCCACAGCGTTAACTTTTTTAGTGATTTCCGCTTTACCCACCCCCGCCATCTTCAGTGGAAAAGCGATATTTTTACGCACCGACATATGCGGATACAAGGCGTATGACTGAAACACCATCGCAAGGCTACGTTTGGCTGGAGCCAGCAGGGTCACGTCTTGACCGTCAATTTCAATATGCCCTGAGGTGGTATCTTCCAAGCCGGCAATTAAGCGCAATAAAGTCGACTTGCCGCAACCTGACGGCCCGACAAAGACGACAAATTCCCCGTCATTGATGGTTAAACTCAGTGGCGGAATAACCTCTTTAATACCAAATGCTTTGCTAACGTTGTTAAGTGTGATTTTTCCCATAATCAGTCGTTGTTTAGTTTTTTCATTTCATTATTTAACCGCGCCAAAGGTTAAGCCGCGAACCAGTTGTTTTTGCGAAAACCAACCCATAATTAAAATAGGGGCAATGGCCATCGTCGAAGCAGCCGACAGTTTGGCATAGAATAAGCCCTCGGGGCTGGAGTAGCTGGCAATAAAGGCGGTCAGCGGAGCGGCATCCACCGACGTTAATGTCAGTGTCCAAAACGCTTCGTTCCAAGACAAAATAATATTCAGTTCGTGCCATCCATACGCGCCGCCTCAAGAATATCCTTAGGGATTTCCTTAAAATAGGTATAAAGCATCCAAATAATAATCGGTAAGTTCATCAGCATCAAAATCGTCAGCAAGGCCACCTTACTGTCGAGCAACCCCATGGACTGGACGATAAAATAAATCGGCATTAACACGGCAACGGCCGGCATCATTTTGGTCGATAACATCCACATCAATAGCCCTTTGGTGCGTTTACCGGGGATAAAGGCCATGGCCCAAGCACCGGGAATGGCAATAAGCAAACCGATAAGCGTTGAACCGACGGAAATAATCACCGAATTCATAAAGTGGCGCCCGTAATCCGAACGCACTTGGACGGTGGCGTAGTTTTCCAAAGTCCAGTCGAAAAAGAATAAACTGGGCGGGCTAGCGATGGCTTCGGCCTCGCTTTTAAAACTGGTCAATATTGTCCAAAAAATAGGAAAAAAGATAATTAGTCCAATCAGCCAAGCGAACACCGTCCAGCTGATTTTTTGTTGTATGGTTTGTTTACGTGCCATCATTAATTCACCTATTCATCCAAATTTTTACCAATCATGCGCATTAAAAAGATGGCGACAATATTGGCCAAAATAACGGCAACGATACCTCCGGCCGCTGCCCCGCCGACATCTTTACTTAACGACCCGGATTTGTAAATTAACCAGGTCAAATTACTGGAGGCAACACCAGGCCCACCCTGGGTGGTAACATAGATTTCGGCAAAAATCGACAGTAAAAAGATGGTTTCAATCAGAATGACAACGGTTATCGGTCTGGCCAGATGCGGTATGGTGATGTAAAAAAACCTCGACAGGGCATTGGCGCCGTCCATCTCCGCCGCCTCAATCTGTTCTTGGTCTAGCGACTGCAAGGCGGTAAGTAAAATCAAGGTGGCAAAAGGCACCCATTGCCAAGCGACAATACCGACGACGGAGGCCAACGGGTAATGATTGAGAAAATCGGTGGGTGTTGCGCCGATAAAGCGGGCAAAGTGCGAGAATAAACCGTCCTCAACATGCAGAAACATATTCTTCCACACCAAAGCGGAAACCGTGGGCATGACGAAAAAGGGCGCAATCACCAATAGGCGAACGATACCCTGGCCAAACAAATCTTTATTGAGTAACAGTCCCAGTAACACACCGGCAACGATGGTAATGATAATAACACCGGCAACCAGCACCAGCGTATTGATAATTGTCGTGGTAAATGCCGGATCAGTAAGTAAATATTGGTAATTTTTTACGCCAAAAAAACCGGTTCTCTCGGGCCGCAACAAGTTGTAGCGCAAAAAAGAAAAATACAAGGTCATGCCCAAGGGGACAATCATCCAAAGCAACAACAAAATGACCGACGGCGATACCATATACTTAGCCATCAAACGTGAGTTTTTAGTTGACATGGCGGCTCTCAAAAGGTTCAGCTGGAAACGGCAAGACAACACGCCACCTCCAACCGAATGATCGGGTTAGTAATAGGAAGGCATCGATAAACCTATCGAGCAGGTCTATCAATGCCTTCATAAAATTAATATCCGGCTTTTTCCATCTCACGCGTCACTATCGCTTGTGCCGCCGATAGGGCTTCTTCTGCCGTTTTATCCCCGGCAAGGGCAGCCGAGAACTCTTGCCCAACTGTTGTGGCAAAACCGGTAAACTCAGGGATAGCAACAAATTGAATACCAATATAAGGTACCGGATCAACCGTTGGGTGAGCCGGGTCGGCTGAATTGATACTGTCCAACGTCATTTTGGCAAACGGTACTTTGGCATATTCGGGATTGGCGTATAACGATTTACGGGTGCCCGGTGGTACGTTTGCCCAACCTTCTTTTTCAGCAACCAGATTTAGGTAGTCTTTTGAGGTTGCCCATTCGATAAAGGTTTTTGCCGCTTCAGCCTTTTTCGTGCTTGCCGGTATGGCCAACGACCAAGCCCATAGCCAGTTGCCACGTTTGCCTAGGCCGTTATCGGGTGCCAGCGCAAAATCCACTTTATCGGCAACCGTGGAATCTTTGGGGTTAGTGATAAAGGAAGCAGCCACGGTGGCGTCAATCCACATGCCGCACTTGCCTTGCTGGAACAGAGTAAGGTTTTCATTAAAGCCGTTAGAGGCAGCCCCCGGCGGACCGTATTTTTTCATTAAATCAAGATAAGTATTTAAAGTTTTCGCCCACTGTTTACTATCCAGTTGCGGTTTCCACTTTTCATCAAACCAGCGTGCTCCAAAAGAATTCGACATGGCGCTTAAAAAAGCCATATTCTCGCCCCAACCGGCTTTACCGCGTAAACAAATACCGTACACATTGTTTTCCTTATCGGTTATTTTTTCAGCGGCTTTGGCAACATCGTCCCAAGTGGGTTTTTTAGGCATTTTGATACCCGCTTTATCCATTAAATCCTTGCGATACATCAGCATTGAACTTTCACCGTAAAACGGGGCGGCATACAACTTGCCATCGACAGTCAAACCGCTGCGAATCGCTGGCAGTAAATCATCGACATCATACTCGGCAGAAAACTCCAGTGGCAACAACCAACCCTGCTTACCCCAAATGGGGACTTCATAAGTACCGATGGTCATAATATCGTACTGCCCGCCTTTGGTAGCAATATCGGTAGTGACTTTTTCCCGCAGTATATTTTCTTCCAGTGTCACCCAATTGACTTTAATATCGGGGTGCTTGTCGTTAAAGTCTTTCATTAACCCTTGCATGCGAATCATATCGCCATTATTGACTGTCGCCACAGTAATAGTTTCGGCAACTGCAACAGAACATGCGATAGATAGAAATCCAACGCCGGTTAGTACTAATTTATTTATTTTCATTATTTATTTCCTCTAGTTAAATTATCATGATGTGGGAGGCTGTAAAATGCCCGCCCGAGTAAGAATATCATTGTCAAGAACCAGCATACCGAAAAAATGGGCGAAGCGGTACAAATGACTTCGAGCAAGTTCCCATTGGTAGACTTATTCCTGGAATTAATATAAACATTACCCAGACAGCATATTAGCACCAGAGAACAATTTATGGCAAGACTAAATTATATTTATTATCCAAAGCGCGTTATGTGGCCAAAAATAGGTAACTATGTTGTAATATAAAACGTTAAGAAGCGTTTTCAGCAGGTGAAGTAATGAGTACAGTTAAAAATAAAAACAGCAACCAAGCAATCATTGTGGCCGGCATAGGCGAAGTCCTGTGGGACATTGTCGGCAGGCAAGAAACCCTGGGCGGAGCGCCGGTTAATTTTGCCTTTAATGCCGCACAACTTGGGGCAAGCGCTTATGCTATTTCTGCCGTAGGTGATGACGGGCGAGGCAATCGGGCAATCAAACTACTGCAAAACAAAAGTATTGATGTTGATTATGTGCAAAAAACAACACAACAAACAGGTTATGTTTTGGCAGATACCGATGATAACGGTATTGCTACTTATCGGTTTCCCGACAATGTGGCCTGGGATAACCTAACGCTAAATCCGGCTGTCTGCCAGTTAATAGAGAAATTAGATGTGATTTGTTTTGGCAGCTTGGCACAACGTTCCCAAACGACCAGAGAAACTATTTATCATTATCTTACTTTGGCATCCAATGAACAGGAAAAACATCAGGCTAGCATTAACACGCTAAAGGTTTTTGACCTTAACATTCGCCAAAACTTCTATAGTCGGAAAATTATTGAGCGTTCTTTACAATTTGCCAATGTCCTCAAACTCAACGATGATGAACTGGTACTTATGCAGCGCTTGTTTGCCCTAAAGGGCAGTCAGGAGGAGCAATTAAAACAATTGCTGAATGACTACGGTTTGTCACTTATTGCTTTGACCCGTGGAGAAAAAGGCAGTATGTTGGTAACCGCTAATGAAGTATCGGAACACGCCGGTTTTCGCTGTCAAGTGGTGGACACCATCGGGGCGGGTGATGCCTTTACGGCTGGGGTTGTCATGGGTTTGTTAAAAGGGCTGTCACTGGCGCAAATTAACCACCAAGCTAATTATATTGCCAGCTATGTTTGTCAACAAGCCGGTGCCATGAATGATATTCCTAAAAATGTGATAAGCGAACTGTATTAATAACAAATAGTTGCTACTAAGCTTGTTGCATTTTTGTCGACTAAATTAAAAAACTCGACCACGCCATTCTCTTATACTCGATTGATGCCACCATTACTTATTATCCTTTATTTTTTGTTTTTAGCCGCTACTTGGGGAGCTTCATTTTTATTTTTACGCCTTGGGGTCCCTGAATTTGGTCCCTATGCCTTTTCCGGGTTTCGCGTCACCGTCGCCGGACTGATACTGCTACCCCTTGTCATTAACAAACGCTGTTGGCAGGAAATCAAAATACACTGGGGAAAGCTGGCACTAATCGGCACGGTTAATATGGGTATTCCCTTCACCTTGTACAGTTATGCAGCTCAACAGTTATCTGCCGGTATTTTGTCGGTAATCAACGCCACTGCACCCATTTTAACCGGTGTTATTGCCCATTTGTTTTTTAGTGATTATTTAAGCAAAAGACAGCTAATCGGACTAGTTATCGGTTTATGCGGTGTCAGTTTGCTAATGTCTGATCAGCTTCAGGCAGACATTGGCAGTTTGGCTCCGCTGATTGCCGCCTTGATGGCTTGTTGCTGTTATGCCATTAGTGCCAATCTCACCAAACGTCACTTATCGCGAATTAGCCCGGTAACGATAGCCACTATCGGATTATTGGCATCAGGGCTGTTTACCTTGCCCTTTTCCATCACACACCTGCCTCAGCAGACCATCAGCCCGTCGGCTTGGGCAGCCGCCTTCGGCATCGCCATTTTGTCGACATCGATTGCCATGATTATGTTTTATCACATTATCAAGACGGTTGGCCCCACCAAAACCGTATCAATTACGCTACTGGTACCTGTTTTTGGTATTTTGTGGGGCATGTTGCTACTTGATGAAACACTAACCGTCAATATGGTTATCGGCACGGTTGTTATTCTTAGTGGTACCGCCCTATCCATTCTCAAGCCATCCCACAAAAGCGTAAAAGAATAATACGGAACATCCCCGCCATACTGATCAAGCGCCGCTCTTAGCGTTGATTCAGTTCGAGCCACTTGGCTTTTTCTTGACGAATGGATTCGTCGATTAAAGCTCGGTAAACCGCTTCAATATAGTCTTCATCGGCGCCCAAAACGGCAGCATAAGCTTTGGCGCGGGTCACGATGGCTTCGATACGCCCAAAGCGTCGTGTATCGGCAACCGAATCCTTAAATTGGGCTGCTTGTGTGATGTACTGGATGCGCTCACAAAGCAGTGGAATAATTTGTTCATCCAGGGCATCAATATGGTTGCGAATGTCTTGCAAATTTTTGCACCGCTGAATTGGCGGAATACAAATATCATCAGATTGCCTTGATTTTGTCATACCTCTATTTACCTACACAAAAATGACTAAATATCGCACCAAGCAAATCGTCGCTGTAATATTCACCGGTAATTTTCGATAACGATTGCTGGGCCAAGCGCAGTTCTTCTGCAACCAGTTCGGCTGTTGCCAACGAACGGATAAAACGATGTGCCGCTTCAACGTGCCGTTTGGTTTCGGCAAGCGCTTGAATATGTCGCTCACGCGCCGAGAAAACGCCTTCCTCACTGTGTTTTTGGGTGATTTTACCGGCAATTACATCAATTAACTGCTCAATACCCTGCCCCGTCTTGGCGCTGATTGGCAGTGCCTCGCCGACATGCGATCGAGCTTGTCGGTCAAACAAATCCGCCTTATTGTGTACTTCGATAAAATCAACTTGCGCCAGTTCAGGTGGGCGACCGTCGGACAACACTTGTCCGTCGCGCAGCCAAATGGCCAAATCGGCCGACTGCAAAGCTGCTTTAGCGCGTTCGATGCCGACCTTTTCAACCACATTATCGGCCTCGCGCAGGCCTGCCGTATCGGTAATACGTACCGGAATGCCGCAAATTACAATCGTTTCTTCTAGTGTGTCGCGGGTCGTCCCCGCTTCTTCGGTAACGATAGCGCGTTCGTGACCCAATAGATAATTCATCAGCGACGATTTTCCGACATTTGGTTCCCCAACCAGAACGACCTGCACGCCTTCGTGCAACAACCTACCGTAACCGGCTTTTTGTACGGTCTGTTCAATCTGCTGCAGCAAGGCTTGAATATCCGACTCAACTTTACCATCTGACAAAAAATCAATGTCTTCCTCGGAAAAATCCAAAGCTGCTTCAACGTAAACGCGCAGACGGATAACGGATGCCTGAAGTGCGTTGACGACAGCGGAAAATTGTCCTGATAAAGAGCGCAACGCCGCTGTCACTGCCGATTGTGAACGCGACTCGATTAAATCGGCGACCGCTTCTGCCTGCACCAAATCCATTTTATCGTTTAAAAAGGCGCGTTCGGTAAATTCTCCCGGTTTGGCCTGGCGCACACCGTGTGATAAAACCGTTCTTAAGACGGACTGTAAAACATACACGCCACCGTGACCCTGAAACTCAACGACATCTTCACCGGTATAGGAATGGGGTGCCTTAAAGTAGATGACCACTCCCTGATCGACAACTTTGCCCGCTTGATTGCGGAATTCGGCATAGTGAGCGTAACGTGCTTTTAACTTTTTACCGGTTATTGCCTCGGCAACTCCCAGCGCATCTCCACCACTGACCCGAACAATGCCCACCCCCCCCATACCGGGTGGTGTGGCAATAGCGGCAATCGTTTCGGTTATCATTTTGCCCTCATCCCTAACCCTTCTCGCAAAGGGGGAAGGGAAAATTTATCCATAATCAGTTGTTATTTCTTGGGATGATAGTGCTTATCCTCGGCATGTGACAAGGGGTGTGCCAAGCCACCATAGCGCTTGGTAATAACGTACTGTTGAATAATGGAGAACAAGTTACTCACGGCCCAGTACAAGACCAAACCTGACGGGAAGACCAAGAACAAGAACCCGAAAACCAACGGCAAGAACATCATTACCCGGCGTTGAATCGGATCCGATGGGGGCGGATTTAAACGCTGCTGGACAAACATCAAGGCCATATTGATCACCGGCAAAATGTACATCGGATCCCTTAATGATAAATCCTTAATCCAGAAAATCCACGGCGCTTGACGCAGTTCGACCGACTCCATCAACATATAGTAGAATGCCAGGAAAATCGGAATTTGTACTAAGATCGGTAGACAACCCGAAGCAGGATTAATGCCTTCTTTTTTGTACAGCTCCATCATTTTTTTGCCAAGTAATTGGCGATCTTCGGCATAATTTTCACGCAGGCGCTCCATTTCCGGTTGGAACTTGCGCATTTTCGCCATCGACTTAAAGCTTTTCGCGGCCAGCGGGAACAGTATAGTCTTAATCACCAAAGTGACGATGACAATCGACCAACCCCAGTTCTTAACCACCGAATGCACCCAATTGAGTACGTTAAATAAGAATTCGGAAATAAAGAACAACCAGCCGTAGTCGGTGGCTTTATCCAGATTGGGTGCAATGCGTGCCAAATCATCTTTCACTTTGGGGCCGACAAAACCGGTCATTTTGAATGTCACTTGGCTACCGGGCTGTACCGATGTCGTATCGCCGTACATGCCAATGACGTAGTTGCCATCATTATTTTTGTTGGAGTAAAAGGTATTTTTGCTATTCTGCACAGGAATAAGAGCCCCCATAAAGTAGTGCTCTATCATTGCTTCCCAGCCACCGGTCACTGCTTTGACATTGATAGGACTGGTGCCCAATTCTTCAAAACCAACCTTATTGTATTTTTTCTCCGGTGTTGAGTAGGCCGCACCGGCAAAGGTGTTAAACGAGCCCAAGCCGCGTTCAATAACCAATTCGGCCCGTTTTAACTGCTGATAGGCGTATCCGTGCCAAGGCTGACTCGACTGGTTATTCACCGTTTGTTTAATTTCGAAATCGTAGCGACCTTGATGAAAAGTAAAAGTTTTTGTCACCGTCACACCGTCTTGTGACCACGTCAACGGTACGGAAATACTATCTCCCGTTATTTCATAATTCGACTGGGGGGCGGAAAAGGCGGCCTGATGCGTCGCGTTGGTAGCACGATTGGAATTGACTCCGGATTGTAAGTGGAATAATTTTCCCTGGGTAGAAGTAAATAATTTAATGGGTGTATTATCAGTCACCGAGACCGGATACTTTAATAGTTTACTTTCGACAATTGTACCGCCAACGGTATCAATGGCAATGTCGAGGGTATCCGTTTTAACATGAATCAATTTGCCCGAATTAAGCATCTTCGGCGTTGAGCCCGGAACGGCCATAACGCTGGGAACCGCTGCTGCTGAACCGCCACCCTGCTCAGGTGTGGGTGCCGGCAAGTCAGCTGATAGCTGATTTTCGACAACGGATTGCGTTTTTGTCACCGATGATGCCGTCGTTTGTGTCGTCATTTGTGTTGCTGCCGTATTGGCTGCATCCCACTTAAACCACAACATGGCGACAGTAGCAAAGAATAGTGCCCATAGCATGGGTCTTAGGTTATTGTTCATGCGTTAATCTCGTATTGGTTTTACTGCATTAGTTATTTTTCTTAGGGTTAACCTCAGGCACCGGATCAAATCCACCCTCACATAGGGGGTGGCAACGGCCAATGCGCTTGATGGTCAAATAGCTGCCCTTGATAGCCCCGTGTTTCTCAATCGCCTCAATACCATAACTTGAACAAGTTGGATAAAAACGACAAGAATTACCCATGATCGGACTGAGTAGTAGCTTATAAAGCTTAATTAAGGCGATGAGTAGGTGGCGCATCTTCGGTGTACTTTCTTCCACAGGTCGGTTAATTCCTTTACCAACTGTTCGTTACTCGCTTGACTTGCTTTTGGTTTGGCAATTACGACGAAATCAACCCCTTTCGGAAGGAAATCCTGATGACGGAAAGACTCACGTATCAAGCGTTTAATCCGATTTCGCTGGACTGCTAACTTGGATACTTTCTTAGAAACAACCACGCCGAGACGAGTAACGCCAATCGACTGGCGTATTGTATCACCTGCACAGTTGTTATCAACCTCACGAAAGCGAGAAAAGGCCAATACGGTGAAGTACTGACCTCTAACTCGATGTTGATTATCTCGGTAAACCCTGCCAAATTCATCAGGCTTGCGGAGTTTTCTCGTTCTCGGGAAAGACCACTCCGCAACCATTTTTAATCTTTTTTATTGGGTTTAATTGTTAATTAAGCGGACAATTTACGGCGGCCCTTGGCGCGACGGGCATTAATAACTGCACGACCACCTTTGGTTGCCATGCGAGCACGAAAACCGTGTGAACGCTTGCGCTTAATTTTACTCGGTTGGTAAGTACGTTTTTGTTTCATAACTAAATCCCACTAAACTATTTATCTAAAAAATAATCGGTGAAATTTACTCGTTTATCGCTCCTTTGTCAATGTTTTTCCTCGGAGCAGTATTAAACCAACTCAGACAAAAGCTCATCTAAAGATTTTAACCTATTGTAATAAATCAAATAAAATAACAAACCAGCCTCTCCTGTTTTTTACAAAGATCTGCGTATTTGATGTCACACCACATTGACCTAAGTAATTTGTTCAGCAAGTCCTATAAAAAATTATTTTCCAACGCGGTTGCGTTTATCAGCCTCTTCCTAGTGTTATTTTTCTAGATTTTTTATCGATGTTGCGATACATTGACGGGTTATGACTATAGATGAAATAAAAACCGTTATCCAAACAGCACTACCAACAGACTGTATTAAGGCAGAATCAGCAGACGATGTCCATTTTTCTGTAACCGTTGTCTCGGAAGCGTTTGTCGGCATAATGAAAATGAAACAGCATCAGATGATTATGGAACTGTTTCGCGAGCAGATTGCCAACGAAAGTATCCATGCCTTGTCGTTAAAAACTTACACACCGGACAAATGGGCCCAGCTACAAGCTGAAAACCAATAACCAATTAGTACTACAATGGACAAATTACGAATTACTGGTGGCAGGCCGTTAATCGGCGAAGTCGTCGCCTCCGGCGCTAAAAATGCCGTCTTACCCATTTTGGCAGCAACTTTATTGACCAAAGATAAATGTAGCATAACTAACGTACCGACATTGCGCGATGTGTTGACAACCGAAAAACTTTTATCACGGTTGGGCGCGGAAGTCACGTTTGTCGATGGTATTTTCACGGTTAATGCAAAAACTGTTAAGGCAACAACCGCCCCCTACGACCTGGTCAAAACGATGAGAGCTTCCGTTTTGGTGATGGGGCCATTACTGTCTCACTTCGGTGAAGTATCTGTCGCTTTACCCGGCGGTTGTGCCATTGGTGCCCGGCCGATTGACCAACATTTAAAAGGTTTTGAAGCACTGGGTGCCGAGATTGCTTTGGTTGATGGCTATGTCCATGCCAAAGCACCCAACGGTTTGAAAGGTGCTCGGATTGTTATGGACATGGTGACGGTTACCGGCACGGAAAACCTGTTGATGGCAGCCGTGTTAGCAGACGGTGAGACGTTGTTGGAAAACGCCGCCCGTGAACCCGAAGTCGATGACTTGGCCCATATGCTCAATAAAATGGGTGCTAAAATCTCCGGGATTGGCAGTGACACCTTGACAATACAGGGGGTGCCGTCCTTGTCCGGTTGTCAATACCAAGTAATGCCCGACCGCATTGAAACGGCAACCTTTTTGGTTGCCGCAGCAATCACCGGCGGATGTGTTAAAGTCACCCAAACAGACCCGACGACGTTAGATGCAGCAATGAGCAAATTGCGCGAGGCCGGCGCCAAGGTAACCACCGGACAAGATTGGATTCAAGTTGATATGAGGGGCAAGACAATTCGTTCCGTCGATATTCGCACGGCACCACACCCGGCATTTCCCACCGATTTACAGGCTCAATTTATGGCACTAAATGCCTTGGCAGATAATTCGGCAACCATTTTGGAAACCATTTTTGAAAATCGTTTTATGCACGTCCCTGAATTGGAGCGCATGGGGGCAAAAATCCGAGTCAGCGGTCGTTCGGCAGTCGTAAAAGGAGTCAAACAACTAACATCGGCACCTGTGATGGCCACTGATCTGCGCGCTTCGGCATCGCTTGTATTGGCTGCTCTGGCGGCACAGGGGACAACGATTATTGACCGCGTCTATCACCTTGATCGCGGTTATGAGAGAATGGAGGAAAAATTGAGCCAGCTGGGGGCAGATATCGTTCGCATTGCTTAGCTTGACGGAGGTTAACAGAGAATATCAATATGAATCAGTCACATCGAATCAATCATCGCAATGATGAACTTATCATTGCCTTAGCCAAGGGACGAATTTTAAAGGACACCTTGCCCTTGTTCGCTAAAATTGGCATCAAGCCCTTGGAAAATCTGACGATTAGTCGCAAACTGATGATTGAAACGACGAATCCGCAAGTTAAATTCCTGATTGTACGCGCCACGGATGCACCGACGTACGTACAGTACGGTGCCGCCGATTTGGGCGTATCGGGTAAAGACACGCTGATTGAACACGGCTATACCGGTATTTTTGAAATGTTGGATTTGCACATTGCCAAATGTAAGTTAATGACAGCTGTGCTCAACGAGATGGACAGTTTACCGGACAAGCGTTTGACCGTTGCGACAAAATACGTCACCAGTGCACGCAGCTACTTTGCCGACAAAGGCATTCACGCCGATATCATCAAACTCTACGGCTCGATGGAATTGGCACCATTGGTCGGCTTGTCAGATTGTATCGTCGATTTGGTCGATACCGGCAATACTCTAAAAGCAAACGGATTAAAACCCCTGGATGTCGTATTGGAAATCAGCACGCGTTTAATTGCCAATCGCGTTTCTTTGAAAACCAAAAGCATGATGATCAAGTCTCTTTTAGCCGATTTGGAAAAAGTGGTTGCCATACAACCCTAAAGAATGATGAGTATTTCGATGAAGATTAAAACAGTTACCTTTCAAGCCAATCAAGCCGAGACAATCAAGCGATTGGTCGCCTGGGAACCCGATTACAATGAAGAGGTCGAGCAAACGGTTCGGCATATCATCCACCAAATTAGAGAACTGGGCGATGTGGCACTATTGGACTACACACGCCAATTTGACCGCAATGACGTCGACCATGTCGATGAATTGCAAATTGATGCTGAGCAAATGGCCGATGCTTGGGAGGCCATTTCGGATGCTGAGCGTACAGCACTGCAATTGGCAAAACAACGTATTGCCGCCTATGCCGAAAAACAAAAGTTGAGTGACTGGCAAATTGAAGAGTCTGACGGTTCGATCATGGGGCAACAAATATCAGCTCTGGACAGCGTTGGGTTGTACGTCCCCGGCGGTCAGGCAGCCTACCCCTCCTCGGTGTTAATGAATGCCATTCCGGCAAAGGTGGCTGGTGTTAAACGACTGGTCATGGTTTCACCGGCGATGCAAGGCAAAATAAACACCTTGGTCATGGCGGCTGCTTTTTTGTGCGAAATTGACGAGTTCTATACCATTGGTGGTGCTCAAGCAGTTGCCGCCTTGGCTTACGGTACAAAAAAAATCGCCCCGGTTGATAAAATTGTCGGTCCCGGCAACATCTACGTGGCAACGGCAAAAAAACAGGTTTTTGGCAAGGTCGCCATCGACATGATTGCCGGCCCTTCCGAAATCGCCATCATATCGGACGGAACGACGCAGGCGGACTGGGTGGCAGCTGATTTGTTTTCCCAAGCCGAGCACGACGCCGATGCTCAGTCGATTTTGATCACTCACGACAAAGTACACGCCGACGCCGTTATTAAGGCGATGGGTAATATCATAAAGAGCATGCCTCGCCGTGATATTATTCGTCAATCGTTGGAAAATCGCGGTGCCATTATTTTGACAGAGAATGTTGAACAATCGCTTCAAGTCGCACAACTGATTGCTCCCGAGCATCTGGAAATATTGACCAACAATGCGATGACATTGGCAAAAAAGGTAACTCATGCCGGTGCCATTTTTATCGGCACACACAGTTGCGAAGCCTTGGGTGACTACGTTGCCGGCCCTAACCACGTATTGCCGACATCGGGCACGGCACGCTTTTCATCACCGTTGGGGGTCTATGATTTCCAAAAGCGCAGCAGCGTCATTTGTTGTACACCGGAAACAGCCAGCGAGCTGGCGCTGCATGCAAAAACACTGGCAGAAAGCGAGGGACTGTATGCCCACGCCCTGTCGGCTGCTTGCCGCATCAACAACGACAACTTAGATAGAGAGGATTGATAATCGATGACATTACAAACTATTTTTACTGATAAGGTCAATTCAATGAAGCCGTACCACGTACCGAACAGTAGCGGTATGGTTAAGTTAGATGCCATGGAATCACCCTACCAACTGCCCAATGAAATGCGTCAGGCACTGGGAACGATGTTATCGCTGATTAATATCAACCGCTACCCCAATTCTTGTTCAACATCACTGGTCGCCAAAATCAAACAGCGCTTTGACATACCGGACGACCTCGGTGTTATTTTGGGTAACGGATCCGACGAGCTGATCCAGATGATTTTGATGGCCACCATGCGCAGCGGTGCCACCGTGATGTCGCCGGTGCCTACCTTCGTCATGTATCAGCACATGGCAGAAATTTTGGGGATGCACTATATCGGCGTCGATTTGCGTGCCGATTTTTCAATAGATGAAGACGCTTTTTTAGCCGCCGTTAACCAGCATCAGCCGAGTGTGATTTTTTTAGCTTACCCGAATAATCCGACGGGCGTTCTACTCGACAAACACTTTGTCCGCAAGGTGATAGAAACGGCACCAGGTTTGGTTATTTTGGATGAGGCCTATACGGCTTATGCCTGTGATACGGCGATGGATTTGCTAGCTCAATATAAAAATGCCGTGATGATTCGAACACTGTCTAAAATCGGACTGGCGGGTATTCGACTGGGGTATCTAGTGGCTCAACCCGACGTTGCCGCACAGTTTGATAAAGTGCGTATGCCATACAATATTAACCTATTAACACAGGGGACGGCGCGATTTATGCTCGATCAAATGGGTTATATTGATCACTGTGTGAAAAGAATCATGAAAGAGAAGGCAGCGCTCTATCAGTGGCTTGGCAAACGAAAAGGTATTACCGTCTACCCGTCCGAGACAAATTTCCTGTTGGTTCGCGTCAACGATGCCGATGCCGTTTTTACCCAACTGCGTGATAAACATAAAATACTGGTCAAAAACTTACATGGCTATCACCCGATACTGGACAATGTCCTGCGCATTACTGTCGGACGCAAAAAGGAAAATGCCAAACTGCGCGATGCCCTGCGGGAGATTTTGCCGAAGTAACTGGCGGCAACTACCAATAACCAAAAAAACTGCTGTTGGCGATATTAAAATATGAATAACAAAGCGTTAGAACAACACCTTAACCAACTATTGGTCACGGACCAGTATAGCGACTACGCTCCCAATGGTCTGCAAGTTGAAGGCAGGCGAGAAATCGGAAAAGTGATTTTGGGTGTTACCGCATCATTGGCATTGATTGACCAAGCTATTGCCGAAAATGCCGATGCTATTGTCGTTCACCACGGCTATTTTTGGCAGGGAGAAAAGCAAACCATTACCGGCATCAAACAACGCCGTATCAAGGCACTACTGGAACACGATATCAATTTATACGCCTACCACTTGCCCTTGGACGGACACCCCGAGTTAGGCAATAACGCCCAGCTGGGACGGTTATGGCATATTGCCGATGCAGCTGCCATTGCACCCCACGACTTATTATGGACAGGGACAATCGATAATGTTTCGGCCGGTGATTTTGCCGATACTATTACCCAAACACTGAAACGTCAGCCATTGGTCATCGAAGGCGGACAACACAGAATTAATTCAATCGCTTGGTGTTCAGGCGCTGCTCAGGGATTTTTGGAGCGTGCTGCGGCTGTCGGTGTCGATGCCTATGTCAGTGGTGAAGTATCGGAAAAAACGTATCACGAAGCCAAAGAGCACGGGATTCACTACTTTGCCGCGGGACATCACGCTACCGAATGCGGAGGCATCAAAGCCATAGCCGGCTATTTGGCTTCGACCTGCGACCTGGATACGCGATTTATCGATATTGTCAACCCGGTTTAATGACTGCCACCATCGGTGGCTCTATAGAAAACCAAATAAATTATCTATTAAATTAAATAAATATAAAAAACCACTTTATTTTTGGGTATCATATTGGTTAACATATTTTGCCTAACACGACGCTCAGATTTAAATATAGTCACTATCCAGGAGAATCAATGCACTTACTAACCAACAGTCGAGCAGGATTGACCATTGTTTCCGATCCTGTCTCTGCAGACAGCCATCGCATTCGTTTAATTGTCGCCGAAAAAGTCATTGAAGCGGAGATGGTTTCGGTGCCGTTCAATGAAGACTTACCGGAAGACGTTTTGGCACTCAATCCATCCGGCCGTATTCCGACACTATTTGACCGAGATCTGGTTTTGTTCGATGAACGCGTTATTTCTGAATATTTGGATGAACGCTTTCCTCATCCGGCTTTGATGCCCATTGATCCGATGACCAGAGCCAAACTGCGCCTGCTAATCTATCGCATTGAGTCGGAATGGTACCAGCGTATTCACATTCTGGAATCGAACGGAACTTCGGCCAATAAGAAAAAGATTGCAGTAAAAGAGTTGCGAGAAAGTGTTGCCATGCTATCTCCGCTCTTTAAACAAGCTGAATTTTTAGCCTCTGATGCAATGAGCTTGCTCGACTGTGCCGTACTGCCCGTCTTGTGGCGCCTACAATATTTTGGTGTCACTCTACCGGAGCAAGCAGGCAAAAATATGCGTGACTACGCTATTGCCATGTTTAGCCGCGAAGGATTTAAAAATTCGCTATCCGATTACGAAAAAGAACTGAGAAAGTTATCATAATGATATCAATGACCAGCAATAAGCCCTATTTGATTAGGGCGATATATGATTGGATTTGTGACAATGAATGCACCCCCTATCTTTATCTGGATACGACGTGCAAGGGTTTGATATTGCCACCACATTTATTGAATGATAATCCCGTGGCACTGAACATTTCACCTTCTGCTTGCCAGTCACTGCTGATTAACGCCGACGATATTACCTTTCAAGCCCGTTTTAGCGGTCAAGTTTTCGACATTCACTGCCCCATGCCCGCCGTTATTGCCATTTTGGCCAGAGAAACCGGACAGGGGCTAAATTTCCTACTGCAAGAACAAGTGGAAGAAGAAGGCGAGCCGGACCCCCCGGATAAAAATGATCAAACAGAAAACGTGTCGGATCAATCCAGTCCCTCGCCGTCGGTGTCCAAATTAAAACTTATTAAGTAATAGAAGTCTTGCAAAACCAGTGGTGCAGCCCAATTGCTCCGTTGTGTGATTTTTGCGCTTCATATGGTGTAGTGAAATAGTTTGGTTTCTACTACAAGGCTTGCCCAGCACTTGCAACAGAAGTTGCTGGGCTTACCGTCGAAGACGGTATTTCAAATACGGCGAGACGGCGTAACGCCGTATTAGGAATAAAACTATCTCACTATATTTTTTGTGTAAGCCCTGTTTCAGGTAATCAAGGTCATCTTCAAAGCGTCGCCGCGTCTTGCCTTTCATGGCTCGCCCTTTTCTCTCGCGCAGTTCTGAATGGCAGTAAAGCCCAACTTCACCATTTTTTCAATACGAAAAAATAACTGACAAATTATAAACACGGGTAGGACAGTCTGTCGAGACCATCCGACCATCCTGCCAGTCAATTTGTCAACGGCACACCCAGTAAATCTAACGACTGGGATCCCTGATTATCATTGGCACCTGCGGCTTGATGTAGAAATACCGACGCATTCAACCCTCCCCTGTTATCCCGATAATCCGTATCGACAATCCTAAACCACAAAGGCCTTCCGTCAGAGACAAATGGCGCCGATCGATAATTATGCTTAGAACTGTATTGTGAGCAATAATTAATGCCAAGAGAGTTCTGTAAGACCGTTATTGGTGTAGGCTGATTATGAGCGTTAAACTCATAACAAGCATCATTCAAAATACTACGACCATTCTGGTACCATCTTCCCATGTAGAACGATCCTGAAACTCTAATAGAATAAGTCGCCCCTCTTTGCAAGACAATAGGCCCCACATTTTTTCCATTAGATGCAATGTACCCACGCCAATAAAGCTCCTGTGCGGAAGCACAGGGAACATAAGCCAGTGCGGTAGCAAACAATGCTACTGTCGTAACTTTTTGTAGTTTGTTTAAATTAACATTCATTACTGTTTTTCCTCCCTATTTAAATATCCCAAAAAAATAACTAATTGATAAATGACACAAAGTATAGATTAATTATTTGAGTAATGATTAACGGAATTTCATACTAGCATCTTTCATTTTAAATTACTAATCGATTTTTTTGTAAATTCAAAATATTAATGTCTGCTTTTATCCAGAGTTAAAATGTCCGCTTTCTAAAAAGTTGAAACAGACAATGCATAGTGGCAACGAGCTTGATAAAAATAAGCTATTTTCTTAGCGTAAGTTTAGCAAATGGATTCAATCGAATGCCATATTGAAACGCTTTTTGAGATCCCAAAACTTGACCGAACCGGGATCGAATGCGCCGGGCTCGTAAGGCATATGATTCTTTGCACGGTGTTTTGGCTAGTACATATCTTCGTAATATTCGTGCTCTGTCCACGACCGCATAAAGAAAAAATTTCTTTTTCTGGGTAGCTTGATTCTAAACTCGTAAAAGTGATAATCCAACCAGCGCATTGAATCTTAAATATAGCACTATTAAATACTCTGCAAATTTTATCATTTATCGCAATAAGTAGAAAAAACCCATACTTAAAATAATCACCAACAGCGTTTGCCGTATCAATAAACTGGCAACGACGGTAAACAATCCGCCAAGTAAGTAAGGATTGAGCAAATCGACGTGTTCAATGGCTTCGTTAAAGACTATGGGTGTCCACATCGCCGTTAAAATACACGGTCCGGTAAACAGGAGAAATTGCTGGGCGTGACGATTGAGTTTTATCGGTAAACTGCGGGCAAAAAAAGCGTAGCGCACCGCAAAGGTAATGACCGCCATCAACACTATCCACAGGCTTATGGTTTCCACCGCACACCTCGTTCGGTCAGTATGTAGCCGACTGCCATGCCGACAAGTCCCGCAATCATCAATGCATTCTGAACATCTGCCCACTCTAGTATTACTGACAGCGCACCACTGATAACAACGGCAATCAGCATGACACGACCTTTTAAACGCGGCACGGTCATGGCAATAAAAGTTGCGGCAATGGCAAAGTCCAAACCCAAATCCTCAATGCCCTGAACCGATTGCGCCGCGACAATCCCGACCAGGGTTGCCGCATTCCAGATCAAATAAAAGGCAAAGCCGCTGACCACGGCATAAGCATAGTCAAAACGCCCGTGTTTTTCCCGGTCGGCATGGGCGATGGCAAACATTTCATCGGTCAGTAAAAAGGCAAATACGACGCGCTTGACTAGCGGTAAATCGCGGATATCGTCTCTATAAGCAGCTGAATACAGCAAGTGGCGTGCGCTAATCATCACCGTGCTGTTTAGCAGCGATGACAAATTTCCGCCCGCGCCCATAATGGCCACACCTGACATTTGGGCCGCTCCGGCAAACACCAGTAACGACATCAGCTGACCTTGCCATGCTGACAAACCGGCCTGAATGGCCAGTGAACCAAACAAAATCCCCCACGGCGTTACCGAAACACCTAGAGGAATGGCATCAATCACCGCCTGTAAAAAACGCTTTTTTGTCACAGTATTATCTAAAAATGTTAGTTAAATCACTTTTGAAAAAGTTTTACGACTTACCTGGGGCAAATAGCGGTCAAAAATCATGGCAATATTGCGAATCAGTAAGCGACCAGGGGCGGTGACCGAAAATCCATGCTTATTGAGTACCAGCAAACCGTCATCGTGCATGGGTTGTAATCGTTTTTTCTCCGCTTCGAAATAACTGTCGGCATCGATGCCAAATTCGCGACCAATGGCGGAAAAATCAAGCTTCATATTACACATAATTTCAGTAATCACTTTGCGGCGGATACGGTCGTCTTCGCTTAATTCGACACCGCGCACCGTCGGAAATTGTCCGGCGGCAATGGCGGCAAAGTAATCGTGCTTGCCTTTGGCGTTTTGTGAATAACTATTGCCGACCTGAGAAATCGAGCTAATGCCAAAACCAAACAAGTCACAAGCTGAAAAAGTTGAGTAGCCCTGAAAATTGCGGTAGAGGGTACCATTTTGCTGATGTCTAACCAGCGAATCATCGGGTTTGGCGAAGTGATCCAAACCGATAAATACGTAACCGGCATCCATTAAGCGATTAATCGACATTTCCAACAAGTCGAGTTTTTCTTGTCCCGAAGGTAATTGAGCGTCATTAATGCGCCGTTGTACCTTAAAAATATGCGGCAAATGGGCATAATTAAAGACGGCGATGCGATCCGGCGACAAATCGATAATTTTATCAATGGTCTTGGCAAAACTGTTGGCCGTTTGCAGCGGCAATCCGTAAATTAAATCAACGGAAATCGAATGAAACCCCTGCCTGCGCCCTTCTTCAATTGCCAACCGCGTTTCGTCTTCACTCTGTATGCGGTTAACAGCCAGTTGCACCCTATTATCAAAATCCTGAATGCCAAAGGACAAGCGATTAAATCCCATTTCTCGCAAATCGGCAATGCTGCTGGGTGTCACCGTTCTCGGATCAATTTCAATAGAAAATTCACCCTCATCGTCACCGACAAAATGAAATAAATCGCGAAATGCCTGGCTTAAGCGAAACTGTTCCTGTCGCGATAAAAAAGTCGGCGTCCCTCCGCCCCAATGCAGCTGTACAACGCGCCTATCGCTATCGAGTCGCTCCGCCACCATGCCCATTTCTTTTTCCATAGCATCGAGGTAGGGGGCAGCACGTCGCTTGTTACTGGTGACGATTTTATTGCATCCACAGTAATAACAAATGCTGTCACAAAAGGGAATATGGGCATACAGTGATAGGTCCTTACCACTCTCGTTACTCTCATCGACAAGCTCAGCAAAGCGGTTGGCGCCTAAAACATCCGTAAACTGCACTGCCGTTGGATAGGAAGTATAGCGGGGCCCTTGTGTACTGTATTTTTCGATAAGCGTCAAATCAAAAACATTGTGATTCATGGTGTTATTTGTACTATTTTTAATTTATAATCAGTGCGCAATGGCAAAGCATTTTATCACAGAGCACAAAATGAACGACAATAATTTAAAAAATAAGGCCGTATGGCAAGACTACATCATTAATATTCCCGACTATCCCAAACCCGGCGTCGGCTTCAAAGACATCACTCCGTTGATTGGCCATGCACAAGCATTTAAGTCGGTTATTGACGAATTGGCGGTCATCTGTGAACGTGGTGATATCCGCCCCGAACAGCTGGCTTGTCCCGAGGCTCGTGGTTTTATGTTTGGCTCAGCCCTGGCCTACCGCTTGGGAACCGGTTTCTTGCCGGTACGAAAGCCCGGTAAGCTGCCGCGCAAAACGTGTGGAGTCGAATATGAGTTGGAATACGGCACCGATAGCCTGCAAATGCATGCCGAAGATATTATCGAGGGACAACGTGTCGTTTTAATCGACGATGTTCTTGCCACCGGCGGTACGATGGCCGCTTGCGTAAAAATTCTACAAGACAATGGCGCTATTGTGCCGGCCTGTGTTTTTGTTATGGAACTCGATGGACTGAGGGGACGTGAAAAAATCACTCAGCAGTGTCCTGCTGTTCAGGTACATAGCTTGATAACCTACTAAACGCGCAATTATAGTGCTATGAATTAACATTTGCTACAGCGTTGCATCAAAAGTTAATTCATAGCACTATAGCTGACCAGTAAAGTGTCACAACGAACAAAAACCCCGGCTCAAGTGTTTCAGCGGTGGATAGACATTGGCGTGCAATGTAACAATCGGGGAAAATGATAGAACAGTCAAATAAGTAAGGCACAATTTTAATGGCAGACAGCGCTCAATCAATACCGGACAAACTGCAAAAACAACGGCGGAATCGCCTGCTGTTGTTATTTTTTGGTATCGTTCTGTTAGCAGTTTGCATTCTGACAGTATTCTACTGGTTTAAAACCAAACCGACTTACCAATCGCATCCACCTGCCGTTGTCTTGCCCTTTGTTGACACGATGCCCGTAACCTTGTCCGATAATCGTGTCAGAGTCAGCACGGGTGGTTTTGTCACGGCAAAAGTCACCGCCAACGTAACACCGCAAGTCAGTGGCAAACTGATTCGTTTATCGCCCCAGCTGATTGTTGGGGCCAAAGTTAGTCAAGGTGACTTTCTGGCCCAAATCGACACCAGCGATTATCAAGCGGCTGTCGCCAACGCCAATGCCAATGTGGCCAATGCCCAAAACAATTATGCACAGGCGCGAGGACAAGCGCGTCAAGCGGCCCGAGATATTAAGCGACTGGGACTCAAGGCAACTGACCTCAATTTGCGCAAACCCCAGCTCGCCGCCGCCAAAGCCGCCATTAACAATGCCGAGGCACAGGCCCAACTGGCACAAACCAACCTGCAGCGCACCACCGTTACCGCTCCCTTTGATGCCACCGTTATCGGCAGTGACGTTGCTGTCGGTGAGACGGCCGGCCCCACTACCCTTTTAGCGACACTGGCCAGCAATGATTTTTACACCGTCAAACTGACTGTTGGCAACCAAGCCATCAAATTTATCACTGTTGGCAATAGCGTGACCCTGACCGACTCAATTTACGGAACAACCTATCGAGCCAATATCACCCGCATTGCACCCAACCTCGATCAGCAAAACCGCACCCTTAGCGTCTATGTCGATATTGCCAATCCTTTGCAAGCTCAACACCCTCTGCTGTTAAATAGCTATTTAAATGCCGTCATTGAAGGCAGCCGTATTGCCAACAGTGCCTATATCCCCAACAGTGCCATTGTCGGCAATCAATACGTCTGGATCAAACAGGCTGACGATACGATTCATCAAGTGCCGATCACATTGGTTTATCGGCAAAACAATCAATCGTTGGTGACGACCGAGAAACCTATCGCCGCGCTGATCACCCATGCCAAAGACAGCTTTAGTGAGGGACAACGGGTCACCACAAACCGCACAATTGATCAGAAAGAGGAAAAGAGCAAAAGGGAAAGCGAAAGGCAAGACAAAGAACAACAGTCAAAAGCACAACAAGGCAGGCAAACCTAGTCATGTCCGATCGGTCGCTTGCTGATAACCACCCGATGCTCAACTGGTTTATTCACAATCCGGTCAGTGCCAATTTGTTGATGATGGGCATTTTGCTCGGCGGTCTTTATATGGTCGGTTTTTTCGGTTTGGGCGGCATGGTGTCGAAATTACCGTTGGAAGCCTTTCCATTGATTGAAACCAATACCGTGACCGTTAGTGCCAGCCTAAACGGGTCGACACCCGAGGATGTTGAAACCGGAGTTACCAACAAAATTGAAGAGGCACTGCAAGGCGTCCAAGGCGTAGATAAAATGATTTCTCGCTCAACCGCAACGGTAGCCGATGTCAGCGTGTCGGCTGTCGCCGATTACGATGTCGGACAATTACTGGATGACGTAAAAATGCGCGTCGACAGCATCGGCAGTTTGCCTGCCGAAGTCGAAAAAATCATAGTGGCTAAAAATCAACGCCAACTGTCTATTTTGTGGGTTACCTTGTGGGGAGAAGCCAGCGAAAAAAGTTTGAAAGTACAAGCTGAACGCCTAAAACGACAGTTACTGAATGACCCTTTCGTCGAAACCGTGGCCATTGACGGCGAAAAGGATGCTGAAATTGCTATTGACATTCCGGCCCAACACTTGGAAGCATACGGCCTGACACTATCACAAGTGGCCGACGCCATTAATCGCCGCTCTCTGGACTTATCGACCGGGACACTGGCAACGACACAGGGTAACATCGGGCTGCGCATCAAAAATCAAGCGCAACAAGAAAACGATTACGAGAATATTGTCATTCGAGCCCTAGCCGACGGTTCAATGCTGCGCGTCGGCGATATTGCGGTGGTTAACGATGGCCTGGTTGAGCAGGACAGCATCAGTGAATTTAACGGCAAGCCCAGCATCACACTCAAACTGTATTCCAGCGAAACCGCCAATATTATCGAAGCGGATAAGTCCACTACCGCGATTGTCAATCGTTTTAAGTCGAGCTTGCCGGCAAATCTGCAAGCTACCATTTGGAATAATCGCGTTATTTACGTTCGCGATCGCATCAATCTGTTCGTTCGCAATGCCGCAACCGGTGTAACCTTGGTTTTCTTGTTACTAACGATGTTTCTCAACCTGCGTTTGGCATTTTGGGTCGCTCTCGGCATTCCGGTGGCCTTCTCCGGAGCACTGTTTGCAATGGGACTTTCCGGGATTACCATTAACATTATCACGCTGTTTGGCTTCATTATTGTTCTGGGTATCGTAGTTGACGATGCCATTATTATCGGTGAGAGCATTTATACGTGGAAAAAGCGTACCAATAACGCACCATCGGCAACCCTACAGGGTACGGCTCGCGTATCGACAGCAGCGACATTCGGCGTCTTGACCACTGTTGCCGCCTTTTTACCGCTGACCCAAGTTTCCGGCAATATGGGCGACGTTCTTGGACAAATCGGTTGGGTGGTTATTTTTTGCTTGCTGTTTTCTTTGGTTGAATCTAAATTCATTTTACCGTCGCATTTGTACCACACCCGTGTTGCCTTACAAGATGAGGAACAAACGAATGCTTGGGCGAGACTGCAATCATCAGTTTCGCACGGACTGGAAATACTTATCGAAAAAACCTACCTGCCGGTGCTCAGAGGCGCTTTGCGGTACCGCTACTTTTCCCTGTTGGTCTTTATTTCACTGCTGATTTTAACCGTTGGCACGGTGGTGGGCGGCATCCTAAAGATAACCCGCTTTCCACATATTGAATCGCAAGCCATTTCGCTTACCGTCACTATGGATAACAGCGTCAATGTCAAGGATACGATGGCGTGGGCTCACAAGGCTGCCCAGGCGGTGCGCCAAACCGACCGGCAAATCATGCAAGAGAGCGGTTCAAACCAAGCCAACGTGACCCACGTTGCCGCATTTAATACCAGTGATACGCGCTTTGTCGTTCGCGTCGGTTTAGCGAGCGCAGACACGCGTACCTTAGGGGCCCAGGAAATTGCCAACCGCTGGCGTAAAAACTTGGGACGCATTCCGGGATCAAAAACCGTGAATTTTTCCGCTAGCCAACGCTTTTCGCGGGCAGCGATTGAAATTCAGCTATTGTCCAACAATGTCAAAAAACAGATGCAGGCCACCGAGGTATTAACGCAACAGTTATTGGGTATTGACGGCGTCGAGGATGTCTTTAACAGCGAGGACAATGTCAGCAACGAAATTCGTATCAAAATGAAACCCGAGGCCAATATCTACGGCATGACTGAACAACAGCTGGCCCGCGCGCTGCGGGCTGCCTTTTACGGTGTACAGGCGCAACGCATCCAGCGCGGCACCGAAGAAGTCCGCGTTATGGTACGCTATCCAAGATCGGAACGGCAGAGTTTAGCCAACTTGGAACACTTTTTAGTGCAAACTGATAACGGTCTGTCCATTCCCATTCACGCCGTTGCCGACTTATTTTTTGCCACTTCACCCAAAACTATCATGCACTTGGATAAACAACGTGTCACCACGGTCTATGCCGATGTTGACCGGGCTGTAACCAGCTCAGAAGAAGTACTCGCCACCTTACAGCAAAACGGCATCCTGAAATCGGTAGAAGAACAGTATGATATCAAAATCCGTCTGGGCGGCGAAGCCGAGGAAGGGGCAAGATCAGATGCCAGTATGAAAGTTGGTTTTATGATCAGTTTGGCGATGATTTATGTATTGCTGGCCATCCCGTTAAAATCGTACAGTAAACCGATTATCATTATGTCGGTCATTCCTTTTGGTGTCATCGGAGCAATCGGCGGACACTTGTTATTGGGTATGAATTTGACTATGGTTGGTATGTTCGGTGTTATTGCGCTATCCGGTGTCGTCGTCAACGATTCGCTGCTGCTGCTGACGACGATTCAACAACACTTGGATGAAGGTATGACGCTGCCTCAGTCAATTGAAACTACCGGTTTACGGCGTTTTCGCCCAATTATTCTGACCTCCATTACAACTTTTATCGGCATTACACCAATACTGTTTGAAACGTCGTTCCAAGCACAATTTTTAATCCCGATGGCCGTGTCGTTGGGATTTGGCATTTTATTCGCCACCGCCATTACACTGGTTTTAGTGCCCGTGTTATACTACGTCTTTGACGATGTGAAGCGCCTATTTTCTAACAACAAGCACGTCAGCTAACATCGTTACCATTCTGTTATTTTTAATTTTAATTGAGAAAAAAGATAAAATATGATTACTGAAAGTAACAATACTATTATCAAACACTTAGTCAACCGGCTGCGTGATATTCGCACTCATTCCTTTGAATTTCGCACGACAATTGAAGAAATTTCGAGAATTTTACTCTCCGAAGCGTTGGCAAATCACGACACGATTACCGTCAACATCGACACTTGGCAGGGTGATTTGGACGTGCAAGTAGTCGAGGAACAGTCACTGGTTTTTATCCCGATTCTGCGAGCCGGTGAACCGATGCTGACAGGCATACTAAAATCGCTACCCAATGCACGAAGTGGTTTTTTAGCAATGAAACGCGATGAAGCGACGGCATCCTCTCATCTGTTTTACGAAAGCTTACCCAACCTAGCAGGTAAAACGGTAATTCTCCTCGATCCTATGGTCGCCACCGGTGGCTCGCTTAACGATGCCGTCGCACTGGTTAAGGAGAAAAAACCAAAACGCATTATTTCACTTAATATCTTGGGTTCACAACTGGGTGTCAAGGTGGTTGCCGAGGCACACGGTGATATTGACATGTTTATTGCCCAGATTGACCCACGCCTCGACGACAATAAATACATCCGTCCGGGGCTTGGCGATGCCGGAGATCGTGCCTTTCATACGCAAGACTAATTTTTGCTTATCATTTTCTCACAGCGAAATGGCACCATTAAGAAATACAAGTTTAATTTTTATTTTTTAATGGTATCTACCTTTACCGACGCGCCTTGTATCAAAAGTTAATTCATAGCACTATAGTTTAATGCTATAGTAAAATAGTTTGGTTTCTACTACAAGGCTTGCCCAGCACTTGCAACAGAAGTTGCTGGGCTTGCCGTCGAAGACAGATACAAGTATTGCAATACGGCAAGACGGCGTAACGCCGTAGTAGGAATTAAACTATCTCACTATAAATGGTCAGGTAAACGCTGTAACGGAAAATTTCTGGCATGACCATACAGTCGATCAGCTACCCATTTCTGATGCCAAGTTTAATCTATCATAATATCTTCAAATCTCCAGCACCCGTGGATCTTAGATAAACCACAGACACCTTCATAGAAGCTGAATCGATTGATTTGACGAGGAAGTGGTTTAAAATCTAGTGAAAATGTCTGTCCAGACTGAAAGGGTATTTTATGTCGGCAGTTAGGTACATGATGAGCATCAATGGCGTAATAACGTACGCCACGAGCTTCCAAAAAAGGTGCATTCTTTCCCGTTAAGTTTATACATACACTTCTTAAATTCCGTAATACTTTAAACGTTAAAACAGTTTTGTGGCGTAACTTTTGCACCTTTACTACGGCAGATGGACGTCCTCCCCCTTCTCTAATAAAAATATCAAAGGTGTCGCGCTCCAATGTTGCAACGCTATTGCTACTTGCGTTGTTATTCACTTGATAATTGTTATTATTGTAACGATTATTACTATAGGCATTATCATTGGTGTAAGGACCATTACTAGCGGGCGAATGGTTAACGATAGTCAAATTAGAATTGGCGGAGGAAGCACCACCACTGTGTCTGTCAGATAGACGCAACCCAGGTGGAATAGACGACATGCTAATCCACGGGTCTTGTCCCGTCATTTGTTTGACTTCATAGGCAATACCATTAAAAACATCAGTCACCGAAAAAGGTTTGCTAACATTGTTCAAAAACGCCGTCGTATAAGGACTATTACTACCGCTACCATCTGATGCAACCATTCCTTCGGCAGTTGAATAAGCAACAATTGTACTACCGGCGTCTCTTCTCGTTTTAATACCCGCCAAACCGACGCTAATATCTCTGGAACCCTTATTGAAAGGCATATTTCTACAAGCACCCAACACCATAATTGTTAATAGGCCATTTCTTTCTTGGATTTTGTTCAGTAAATTTTTCGCTTTTAGGCCCTGTCGGAAAACTCATCATATTGTGTCATAATACACGACAAATTTCATCTTTGGTATTGCCCATGTCGAACCGCACCCAAAACAGCCTTTTTGCCAGCTTAGACCAGTTTGTTGTCAAAGATCATCCCTATCGCAAGTTGGACGCTT